>Ga0316206_1000292_pt1 | contig 78209 bp, 69 predicted proteins | sample 6monthpyrite_MG_FD_204942 | JGI IMG/M metagenome (GOLD analysis project Ga0316206, IMG submission 204942) | Microbial mat bacterial communities from mineral coupon in-situ incubated in ocean water Damariscotta River, Maine, United States -... | ecosystem: Environmental > Aquatic > Marine >...
ATGCCCGTTTCTTTATCTTTACGGGCACTTATTTAGTGGCTGTTTTACAGCCACTTATCATTTATGGTTAGTGTCAGTTTTCTTTTATACTGACACTTATGTTGTTTTTTAGTGCGCGTTTTTTGTACGCGCACTTATGCCTGAGTTTGCAAAGCAAACGCGGCTTCTCTCAGACTGAACCAATCTAACTACCCGTTTTGTATAATAATTTTTTAACAACTACAAACCGGACAAGCGGGATCACGCTTAAGTTTAATGGTACGCCATTCCATCCTGTATGCGTCAAGCAGGAGTAATCGTGACTGGAGCGTTTCACCAATATTCATTAATATTTTTAGTGTTTCGGTAGCTTGAATTGAACCAATTATGCCAACTAAGGGGGCTAGAACACCATTCTCACTACATGTTTGCTCTAATTCTTCACCCGTATCAGGATATAAACACTGATAACAAGGACTACTATCAGTATTAGTAAAAACACTCACCTGTCCTTCAAAACGAATTGCAGCTCCCGATACCAGTGGTATTTTTGAGCTTACACAGGCTTCATTGGTGGCAAAACGGCTAGTAAAATTATCGGTGCCGTCTACGACACAATCAACGTTTTCCAGCCACCGGCCTAAACTGGCCTTTGTGAGTTTTTCGCTAATAGTGGTCACTTTAATTTCGGGGTTAAGTGCTTCGAGTGTCTGTTTAGCTGAATCGACTTTACTTTGTCCGATACTGTTCTGACGGTGAATTATTTGTCGTTGTAGATTTGAAATTTCAACATGGTCATAATCAACTATGATTATATGACCGACTCCTGCTGCGGCGAGATACATTGCAACCGGCGAACCAAGCCCACCCATACCCATGATTAAGACGGTCGAGTCGAGTAGTTTTTGCTGCCCCGTCACATCAACCTGCGGCAACATGATTTGTCGGCTATAGCGAAGAAGTTGTTCGTCATTCATCAAGAGAGTATAAAGAAAAACTCGCTATAATGGGATTTTTTTAAAATGCAGGTTCAAGGGAAATGTAAAGAAGAACTTGAAAATATAACCTTATAAATAACGACGCCAATACTGTGGACGTTGATCACGGCAACCATGTGAACGCTGTTGATAGCCTTGCACAAAAATATCACGGGTTAATTTTGAATCCTCAATGCCCAGGTTTTCTCGTAAAGTGGTTTCAGAATATGCACATAAGGCATTTTTAATTTTGCTTATAATACTGTTATCTAATACAAAGCCGACTGAACATAAAGCCTGGTGAATGGTATCCAGTGTTAAAACTCGAATATCATAGCTGATAAGTAAATTAGAATCGGACATATATTTCAAATCGAGTACACCGTCTACATCCGCAAGGAGAAAAACGGCTGATTTAGCCTGATCAAGTAGCGGATCTAAACCATCACGTGACGCAGCATTATCTATCAGCTCCTCGCAGGTCTGCCTGGAACTAAAAATAATTTCACGTTGTTTAGTGAGTGACTCCATGAGTTTTTAGTACGAACCTCTTAACTGAAAATACGTCTGTCTAAAACCATACTTAAGCGCTAGTAGATCTAAAATATTAGCGTTTTGAGGATAGAATTTCTAGTCTTAACAGTGTGATTTGAGCCAAGTTTTAGATAATTAAGTTTATAATTATATTTTTATTTAATTATATTCTGCAACGGTCATGCGATCATTTTTAGAAAGATCTCTAACTGTTTGTATATTGGTATAAGCATTATCGGCAAAGAGCTGCCTAACCGCATCGGCCTGATTATATCCATGCTCAAAAATCAACCATCCATGCGGACGTAACCAGGCTTTCGCCTGTTGAATGATAGTACGGATCGCCGTTAAACCATCGCTCCCCGAGATTAAGGCCGTAACCGGCTCAAAACGCACATCACCTTGAGAAAGATGAATATCATCTTGTTCAATATAAGGTGGATTGGAAACAATCAGGTCAAATTTTTGTTGCGCCAGGTCGCTAAACCAGTCGCTGCGTATAAATTCAATTGACTGCTTATACGTTGTGGCATTTTGTGCTGCAATCTGTAAGGCAGGTGAAGAAATATCCGTCGCAATAATTTTAGGCTGTTGATTCATTTTTTGAAGTTCGGATGAAATCGCAATGGCAATCGCACCACTGCCGGTACCGAGATCCAGTATTGAATTTAACTCTTGTTTTCTGGCAAGACTAACGACATATTCAACCAGTGTTTCCGTTTCTGGACGTGGAATCAGCGTGTCTTTCGAAACTTTTAAATTCAGCGACCAAAATTCTTTACTGCCTAGAATATAGGCTATTGGCTCACCTTGCCCACGGCGTTGTACTAAGTTAAAAAAATCCTTAAATTCATTTTGACTTAGTTTATTATCCGGCCAGGTACGAAAGTAAACGAGTGGTTTTTGAAGAACATAACTTAGCAGGCACTCGGCATCGAGTCGGGCTGAATCCGAAACAGTCTCGAAGTCCTGCTGCGCGGTGTTAAGTGCATCCTTGATTGATATATCAGAAATTAATTGTGTTGAATTTGTCATTTCAAGATTAAGCGCATGGAAATTAATTACGAACTAATGTTTGGTCCGGGAAGCTTCAGTTACAACTGAATCCATAAATAACTGCTCTGCATCAACGGCATCAAAATCATACGGGTGATTGCAAAATTCACAATGAATACTAATAATATTTTGTTCTTCAATCATAGTCTTAACTTCTTCGCGCCCCAGGCTTCGCAGCATACTTCCAACCCGTTCACTCGAACACGAACAGCGAAAAAATACCGGTTCAGACTGAAACACACGCACATCTTCTTCATGATATAAACGGTGGATGACATTGTGCGCCTCTAAAGTCAGCAGTTCATCATCACTGATTGTTGCCGACAATTGTTCGATCCGGTTCCAGCCATCAGCGTCACATTCAGTTTTAACCATATTATCTTCATCCACTGATTCAGGCGGCAGCGTTTGAATTAATAATCCCGCGGCTACTTCACTGTTAGCACTCAACCAAAGACGTGTCGGTAATTGTTCTGACGTTACAAGATAATGTTCAATCGCATCTGCAACGGTATCGCCCACCAATTCAACGATACTTTGATAACGTTCACCACTATTTTCCGTTTCCAATGTAATGGCGAGCTGCCCGTCACCTACCAGGGTTTTTAAATTAGCATCTTGAATATCTTGATTGTAATGCGCCAGTCCACGAATAGCGTGTTCACTAGAGCACTCTGCAACAACAAAGGGCAATGCTCCATTACCTTGAATTTGTAAAGTAATACGACCACTAAATTTTAATGTTGCCGCTAACAATACACCTGCAACCAGCATTTGTGCGAGCACATCACGTACCACTGGCGGATAATCATGATTTTCTATAATCGCCTGCCAACTTTTGTTTAGCTGTGTAAGTTCACCACGAATGGAAATATTTTCGAATAGAAAACGTTGCAAACTATCTTTAGAGGATTCCATATTAATTAATTTTAATATCCTGAACTGAGTTGTAGTGGGTAACCAGGTTAATCATTTAGTTACAATAATGATGGCAAAGTTCAAAGTCCCAACCCTATAACTGAAAGGAGTAAAATTAAAATTTAATTACTCGGACTATATCAGGCTAAATTTGAGTTTAAGTAATTACACTCTTTCGAATTTGCCTCTTATTCACCCTTGCGCTGCTCTAACATTATTTTTGCACGTGATGATAAATCAGACTCCTGCTGCGCAATTTTTCTTAATGTATTCAACGGTAGGTTAAGATTAATAACCGCTTGTTGGCGGACTTCCAGATTAGAATCTTTCAATAGTATCTCAAGCAAATCAGGAGGTGTGTAACCACAATGTGCCAGAGATAATCGAACTCTGGCGTCGGCGTCAGTTACCAATGGCTCAAGAGCTGCCCGAGGTGCACGGATATTATGCGCCAGACTCGACCTCACATCGACACTCTCATCCGTCGCCAGTTGAATCAGGATTTTGGCCGGTGTCGTTTGCCGTCTTGCAACGGTCAACCGAATCCGCCAATCACCGTCATCCGCGTAGAGCTGTAAATCTTCTGCACTCGTCGCCGGGTGTGATGCAGCACGGTTCTTGTCTTCATAGCTTTCGTCTGCCGCAGCAAGCGAGGTAAAAATCATATTTAAAATTACTACCGATATAATTATTTTAATCATTACACATTTCCAACGCTGAGTGGAAAATCCATACAAATTTTCTACCGGTTTAAATACTGCAGCTTACCGAAGATTATCTTTAACTTAGTTTTTTCTTCAATAACTGATTAATTTGCCCGGGATTTGCCTTGCCCTGGGTTTCTTTCATGATTTGTCCAACAAAGAACCCCATTAGTTTTTCTTTACCCGCTTTAAACTGTTCAACTTGGGCAGGGTTCTCGGCAATTACTTTATCAGCCAGCGCTTCTAACTCACTAGTATCGCTGATTTGAGTCAGGCCTTTAGTATTGATAATACTATCGGCATCGTCGCCATCAAGCCACATACTATCGAAGACTTCCTTGGCAATTTTACCTGAGATAGTGTTGTCTTTAATTCGTATTAACAAGCCTGCGTATTGATTCGCACTCACCGGACAAGCTTTTATACTTAAGCCTTCTTTATTTAAACGACCGGTTAATTCACCAATGACCCAGTTGGATGCCAATTTACTATCACACGATTCTTTAGCAACTATTTCAAAATAATCGGCAAGCTCGAGGCTTATGGTTAAGATGCTCGCATCTTCCGGATTTAAGCTGTATTCACTTATAAAACGTGCTTTTTTTGCATCTGGTAATTCAGGTAGCGTTTTGCGAATAGCTTCAATATCTTCTTCGGTTACGACGATTGGCAGCAAGTCGGGATCAGGGAAGTAACGATAATCCATTGCGTCTTCTTTGGAACGCATTGAACGGGTTTCATTTTTATTGGAATCATATAAACGTGTTTCTTGGACAACTATTCCGCCATTTTCGAGAATATCAATTTGGCGTTCAATTTCAACATTAATCGCACGTTCGACAAAACGAAATGAGTTAATATTTTTTAATTCCGCACGGGTACCAAACTCTTGCTGACCTTTTGGGCGCATTGATACATTGGCATCACAACGGAAAGAGCCTTCTTGCATGTTACCATCACAAATTCCGATATACGTTACGATGGAATGGATTTTTCGCATATAGGCAACCGCTTCTTCGGTTGAACGCATATCCGGTTCGGATACGATTTCTACTAATGGTGTACCGGCACGATTTAAATCTACTCCTGTAGCGCCATGAAAATTCTCATGTAAACTTTTACCCGCATCTTCTTCTAAATGCGCACGGGTGACACCGATTGTTTTACGGGTGCCATCGGCTAATTCAATATCAACCGCGCCACGACCAACAATGGGTAAGGCCAACTGAGTGGTTTGATAGCCTTTGGGTAAATCCGGATAAAAATAATTTTTCCGATCAAAAACAGAACGCTTACCAATTTCCGCATCAATGGCCGTTCCAAATTTAATTGCCATGTTTAATGCTTGTTTATTCATTACAGGCAAAACACCGGGTAGGCCTAAGTCGACCGCATTCGCCTGTGTATTTGGTTCGGCACCATACGCTGTTGACGAACCCGAAAAAATTTTACTTTTCGTTGCGAGTTGCGCGTGAATTTCTAAACCGATTACAACTTCCCATTGCATATTTTTATACCTAATCAAAATTTTTTAAATAAATTATTACTTTCATGGCTTACGAGACGTTAGAAAACAAGGCAAAAGGTTTTCGAAAAAGCGGAGTTTACAATAAGTAAATGAGCATTTTGAGAAAATCTTTTAACGCCGTTATCTGACGTCTCGTAATTCATGAAATTATTTGTATTGTTCGGGGATCTGCTGATGCCAATCCGTTACCTGTTGATATTGATGCGCAACATTTAATAATTTTGCCTCTGCAAAATAAGGCGCAATAATTTGCAAGCCAACCGGCAAATCATTTACAAAACCACAGGGCACGGACATACCCGGTAAACCGGCGAGGTTTACCGCAATAGTGTATATATCCGAAAAATACATTGAGATGGGATCATCATTTTTCTCACCGATTTTAAATGCCGGCGTTGGTGTCGTTGGGCTCATGATGACATCCACTTGTTTAAAGGCTTCGGTAAAATCATTTGCTATCAAACGACGAATTTTTTGCGCTTTTAAATAATAGGCATCGTAATAGCCTGACGATAAAGCATAAGCGCCGACTAAAATACGTCGTTTCACTTCGGCACCAAAGCCTTCGCCACGACTGCGCTTGTATAAATCTTCAAGGTCTTTTGGCTCTTCACAGCGATATCCAAAACGCACGCCATCAAACCGGGATAAATTCGATGAACATTCTGCCGGTGCGATGATGTAATATGCCGGTACCGATAAGTGTGCATTCGGCAAACTGATTTCAACAAACTCGGCACCTAATTTCTTATACTCTTCAATAGCGTCATCAACTCGTTTTGCAACATCGGCATCAAGCCCATCTGCAAAAAACTCTTTGGGTAAGCCAACTTTTAAACCTTTTACCTCATGATTTAAACTGGTTGAATAATCGGGCACCGGCTCATCAATACTGGTTGAATCACGACTATCCAAGCCCGCCATTACGTTTAACATCAAGGCCGCATCTTCTGCTGTTTGGGTAAATGTACCCGCTTGATCCAAACTCGAAGCAAACGCAATCATGCCATAGCGCGATACCCGGCCATAAGAGGGTTTTAATCCAGTTAAGTTGCACAGTGCTGCTGGCTGTCGAATCGACCCTCCCGTATCAGTGCCCGTAGAAGCCGGAACCAAACGTGCCGCGACCGAGGCGGCCGAACCACCTGAAGAACCACCCGGTACGTAGTCATGGTGCCATGGATTTTTCACTACCCCATAAAAACTGGTTTCATTCGATGAGCCCATTGCAAACTCATCCATATTGGTTTTACCCAACATAACGGCACCGGCATTGTTAAAAGATTCAATAACCGTCGCATCATACGGCGCGATAAAGTTATCCAGCATCCTGGAACCACAGCTGGTTTTAACGCCGTTGGTGCAAAAGATATCTTTTTGCGCGAACGGGATACCGGTTAGCGCATTACCCTTTTTAGCCGCTATCATCTGATCAGCCCGACGTGCCTGCGCTAATGCCCGCTCTTCGGTAACCGTCACGAAGCTATTCAGGGACACATCATATTTTTTTATTCTATTTATATAGTGTTCGGTTAATTCAACACTGGAAAATTCTGCGGATTTCAATCCAGCTGCGAGTTGTGCAATTGTTTTTGTATGCATTTTTTTTCAAACTTTTAATGTAATTAATCAGATTATTCAATCACTTGCGGTACAAGATACAGACCATCTTCAACCTGCGGAGCGATTGATTGAAAACGTTCACGTTGATTCGTTTCAGTAACGATATCTTCACGCAAACGTTGAACTGCATCAGTAGGGTGAGCCATCGGCGTGACATTCTCGGTATCTACCGAGTTCATTTGCTCAACCAGGGCCAAAATATTGGTCAAGTTGGTAACGTACTCCGGTATATCATTTTCGTTAATTTCCAAACGCGCCAGATGCGCAATTTGTTCTACATTTTTTTTGTCCAAGGGGAGGTCTCCATATTTCTACACTACAATATTCCTAGACTACAATACTTCTAGAATATTTACAGACTAAGCATGGAAAGACCATGTCAGTGTCAATTTCCAGAAAGTGACTACAATGTATTGGCAGTACGATGAGGGTATACCTCAAGTCAACATAATTTTACACTTTATGCTATTCGTATTATGCTGCATCTAAATAACACGATTATATGCTGATTTTCATATTAATTGTGATAGATTAGTCAAAGCAGTAACTTACCATAGTTACGGGCTTGTCCATAGCCCCGTTATTTGATTAAAGTACGGGCGCTATTCTCAGATAACTTATTAATATAAAAAGAAGACACTATGTTTGAATCTTTACGTGGCATGTTCTCAAATGACATCTCCATCGATCTCGGCACTGCAAATACCCTAATTTATGTACGTAACAAAGGTATTGTTCTAAATGAACCGTCGGTAGTCGCGATTCGGCAAGAGCGAGGCCCCGGCGGCCCTAAAAGTATTGCTGCAGTGGGGATGGAAGCCAAGCGCATGCTGGGCAGAACACCAGGCAACATTGTCGCGATTCGGCCGATGAAAGACGGCGTTATAGCTGATTTCACAGTGACTGAAAAAATGCTCCAGCATTTTATTAAGAAAGTGCATGAAGCACGCTTTTTCCGCCCTAGTCCACGGGTATTAATTTGCGTACCGTGTGGTTCAACTCAGGTAGAACGACGCGCGATTCGCGAATCAGCCAATGGTGCCGGTGCACGCGAAGTATTCCTGATTGAAGAACCCATGGCAGCGGCCATTGGTGCGGGCATGCCGATTAGTGAAGCCAGCGGCTCAATGATTTTAGATATTGGTGGCGGTACAACCGAAGTTGCGGTTATATCTTTAAGCGGTATTGTTTATTCTGCATCGGTTAAAATCGGTGGCGACCGTTTTGATGAGGCGATCATCAATTACGTACGCCGCAACTACGGCAGCTTAATTGGTGTTTCTACTGCCGAACGAATCAAACATGAAATTGGTACTGCTTACCCAGGTAATGAAGTACGCGAATTAGAAGTCCGCGGACGAAATCTTGCAGAAGGCATCCCTCGTAGTTTTACCCTAAATAGCAATGAGATTCTCGAAGCATTACAAGAGCCATTATCAGGAATCGTCAGTGCAGTAAAAACAGCACTGGAACAAACCCCTCCTGAACTTGCTTCCGATATAGCCGAGCGCGGGATGGTATTAACCGGTGGCGGTGCATTACTCAGTGACCTGGATCGTTTACTAATGGAAGAAACGGGCTTACCAGTAATTATTGCTGAAGATCCTCTAACTTGTGTTGCACGAGGTGGTGGTCGAGCTATCGAAATGATAGATGAACACGGTGGGGATTTATTTAGCGTAGAATGATCAATACGGGATAACAAACTTACTTTGTTATATAATGAAAAGATCTAGAGCAATCAGTCCTAGATCTTTTTTTTAGACACTAAGCGAAACTTACGAATCATTTAGGAGATAACCCCGTTAAACTACTCTTTGGACAAGGTGCATCAATTTCTGCGCGAATGCTGACACTAGCAATCGTTTCAGTTGTTTTAATGTCTCTTGATCACCGTACCGAGTACGGGAATACCGTTCGTTCCGGTTTGTCTTTAATTGTTTATCCCCTGCGCTATGTAATGGATATACCCTCTAATATTTTAGGTTGGGGACAAACAACTTTTATCAGTCGTTCCAGCTTACAAGAACAAAATGCGACCTTACTCACTCAAAATAAAATTTTAAAAGCTCAATTACAAAAATCAATTTTCACAGAAGCTGAAAATATTCGCTTACGCAATTTATTGAAATCGTCTGAACGTGTTGGCGAACGAATTCTCATAGCCGAATTACTCTCGGTAAATCTTGATCCTTTTCGTCAACAGGTCGTAATTAATAAAGGTTTAACAGAACGTGATATTTTTCCCGGACAACCGATACTGGATGCTGATGGAATTATGGGACAAGTTGTTCATGTAAACCCTGTCACGAGTACCGCAATGCTAATAACCGATCCTAGCCACGCCCTACCGGTGCAATCATTACGCAATGGCATTCGTGCTATTGCAGTTGGTAGCGGTGCGAATGGTTTACTTGAACTAATAAATTTACCTAATAATACCGATATACAAGTCGGAGACAAACTCGTCACCTCGGGTATGGGTTGTGTTTTTCCGGCAGGCTATCCCGCAGCTGAAGTTATTGAAGTTAACATTAACCCCAGTTTACCTTTTGCCCAAGTACTCGCACGTCCAGCGGCAAAACTGGACCGTAGTAGCGAAGTATTACTGGTGTGGATGTCAGATGAATCAAGAAAGAAAACAAGTATCGCCTGCATTGAAAATAACAAGAAGGATTCAGACAAATGAATCTTCTCAAACAACAAGGCGGCATTGTTATTATATTAACAATTATCGGGGCATTATTGTTAACTGAACTGCCTTTACCGGCCTTCATTGCTCCTTATCAACCCGAATGGCTTATTCTCGTTTTAATTTATTGGGCAATGGCCTTACCCGAGCGCGTCGGGGTTGGAATAGCATGGTTTACCGGCTTATTAGTTGATGTATTACGTGACACTCTGCTTGGTCAATACGCACTGGTCTTTGCGATAACAATATTTATTACTTTACGATTATATCAGCGCATTCGAAATTCACCGTTACGCCAACAGGTCATAAGTATTTTTATTCTTATGTTTATCCACACGGCATTAGTTGTTTGGATAAAAGCACTCGCAGGAGCAAACGCTACTTTCACGATGGTCCTTATTCCGGCAATTACATCGTCACTCTTTTGGCCTTTTATTTATTTTGTATTGCGTAATATACGACGTACTTACCACATTACCTGAACAATATGTCGCAATTTGATTCACTTGCATTAAAAGATCATATACGTGACGAACAAGTTTTCGGTCGTCGTTTAATCATGGCCACCGTATTCATCATCATTCTGATTTTTATACTTATCTCACGGTTAGTTTATTTGCAAATAATTAACCAGCAACATTATGCAACACTGTCAGAAAATAACCGAGTTAGCATTAAACCTATTCAACCTATTCGAGGTTTAATCTACGATCGAAATGGGGTTTTACTCGCTGAAAATATTCCCAGCTTTACTCTCGAACTCATTCCTGAGCACATAGAAAGTATTCCCGAGCTGATTAAAAAATTACAAAGAATAATTACTATTACCGATTCAGATATTGAACGATTCAACAAAAAAATAAAATATAAAAGGCGTTTTGAAGGTATCACCTTACGCTACCGTTTGAGTGATGATGAAGTTGCACGATTATCGGTTAAACAATTTTCATTGCCTGGCGTTGAAATACGCGCCGAATTATCTCGCCATTATCCACTTGGCACTCTAACTTCTCACTCCATTGGTTACGTGAGTAGCATCAGCGAAAAAGAATTACAAAAAGTTGATGAGTCGAATTATAGTGGCACGAGTCAGATTGGTAAAAACGGTATCGAAAAAACATATGAAAAAATACTGCATGGCCGAATTGGTTTACAGAAAGTTGAAACCAATGCCAGTGGCCGAATCTTGCGTGTACTTGATCGAGAGTTACCCATTCCGGGAAAAAATATTTTTTTAAATATTGATATCCGCTTACATGAAATCGCTCAAAAGGCATTTGCTGATCATAATGGAGCCCTGGTCGCTATCGATCCAAACAATGGTAACGTTCTGGCACTTACCAGTTTCCCTAGTTTTGATTCTAATTTATTTGTCAACGGTATCGATACTGAAAACTATACCCGTTTAAAAACGTCATCTAATCAGCCCTTGTTTAATCGTGCCATACGGGGACGTTATCCACCGGGCTCAACGATTAAACCGTTCATTGGCCTGGCCGGCCTGGAACTCGATACAATAAAAGATAATGATAATGTAATATGCCCTGGCTATTACATGCTGAAAAATGATGACCGTCGTTACCGTGACTGGAAAAAGAAAGGCCATCTAAAAACAAATTTGAGAAAAGCGATAATCGAATCCTGTGATGTTTATTTTTATGATCTCGCGCTTAACCTTGGAATTGATAAGCTGTCATCCTATTTGGCTCATTTCGGTTTTGGCCAAACAACCGGACTGGATATCAATGGTGAATCTTCCGGATTACTTCCTTCACGAGAATGGAAACGTCGAACGCGAAACTTACCCTGGTTTCCTGGTGAAACATTAATTACTGGCATTGGACAGGGCTTTCTCCTCACAACTCCACTACAATTAGCATCCGCTACAGCGACCCTGGCAGTCAATGGACAACGGCAACGTCCTCAAATGATTTATGCAATACAAGATCCAAAGATTGAAATCTTAAACCTTCGACCACCTAAGTCGTTAGATTCAGTAGAAATAATCAAACAACAGAACTGGGATTATATTCATCTTGCAATGAAAGGCGTTGTCCACACTTTACATGGTACTGCACGGAGTATTAATCGTGGCTTAAAATATAAAATGGCAGGCAAAACCGGTACCGCACAGGTTCATGGTATAAAACAAGATGAAGAATATGATGAAGAACTCGTTAAGAAGCATTTACGCGATCATGCTTTGTTTATTGCCTATGCCCCGGCAAAAGATCCAAAAATTGCAATTGCTATTATTGTGGAAAACGGTGGACATGGTGGTTCAGTTGCAGCACCAATCGCACGAAAAATTATTGATGATTACCTAGCCCGGATTAACAAAAAATGATTCTTGATCAAGAACAAAGTCTTTCAACTAGTAATGCGCTCATTCGAAAAAAATTATCTTATCGTTTGCACATTGATATTCCTTTATTTTCTGCACTGTTATTATTATTAACCCTGGGTATTTTTATTCTCTACAGTGCAACAGGGCATAATATGGCAATAGTTAATCGCCAGCTCACACATATCACGATTGCGATTGTCTTAATGCTAGCCATTGCGCAAGTTCGTCCACGAACCATTCAATTTTGGGCACCCTGGTTGTTTATTATTGGAGTTATTCTACTCATTGTAGTGCTTATTAGTGGTGATATAGGCAAAGGTGCCCAGCGTTGGCTCGACTTGGGTTTTTTTCGTTTTCAACCTTCTGAAATATTAAAACTTGCCTTGCCGATGATGCTTGCCTGGTACATTTCAGAGTTTAGTCTGCCCCCTACGGGGAAACGCATAATCACTGCGGTCTTTATGTTAGCGGTACCCACCTTGCTCGTTGCCAAACAACCTGATCTTGGAACGGCATTACTGATTGCCAGTGCAGGGTTCTTTGTTCTATTACTGGCGGGGTTAAGCTGGAAGATGATAATGAGTGTTGTCATCACCATCACCGCGAGTGCTCCTTTCATATGGAGTTACGTGTTACACGATTATCAACGAGGTCGAATTTTAACGTTAATCAATCCTAACAACGATCCTCTTGGTGCGGGCTACCATATTATACAATCGACAATTGCAATCGGCTCAGGGAGCCTTTACGGTAAAGGCTGGTTAAATGGAACCCAGTCTCATCTGGACTTTTTGCCGGAGCGGTCGACCGATTTTATTTTTGCCGTCTTTAGTGAGGAATTTGGTTTTCTGGGTTGCATCGTTTTGCTAGTATTATATTTATATATTATTGCTCGCGGACTGGTTATAGCGAATCAGGCACAAGATAGCTTCAGTCGCTTACTGGCCGGAAGTTTAACTTTAACGTTTTTTGTTTATATTTTTGTGAATATTGGCATGGTCTCTGGTATTCTTCCTGTAGTTGGTGTGCCATTGCCACTTATTAGTTATGGTGGGACATCAATAGTGACGTTAATGGTAGCGTTTGGGATATTAATGTCAATACAGACTCATCGCCGCCTTATTGGAAACTAGATGTTAACAAAGGATTTTAATGTTGTTTAATTACTTAAAAGTTACTCGCAGAATCAGTTTTACTCGTGATTATTTTCGCATAACTGTCCTGTGCGCATTACTACTGGCATTATCTCCTTTAAGTCACGCAACAAGCCTCTCTTCTAACGGCTTCGATAATATGCAGCCCATTAACCAATTTATTAGTGAAATGGTACAAAAGCATGCCTTCAAGCAAGCTGAACTCGAAGAACTGTTCCAAAAAGTAAAGTTACAAACCAGTATTCTTGAAGCGATAGCGCGTCCGGCGGAAGGTAAACCATGGTACGACTATCGACCTATTTTCGTCACAAAATCTCGCATCAAAGGTGGTTTGAAATTTTGGGAGCAACATAAAATCGCTTTGAATCAAGCCAACAATGTTTATGGTGTGCCAAAAGAAATTATTGCCAGTATTATTGGTGTAGAGACCCGCTATGGCAGACACACAGGGCGATACCGTATTATTGATTCACTTTCTACACTGGCCTTTGCATACCCACCACGCAGTAAGTTTTTTAAAAGTGAATTAGAACATTTCCTGTTGATGACCCGAGAAGAACGTCTCGATCCTCTTGTTCTAAATGGCTCCTACGCCGGTGCGATGGGGATGCCACAATTTATATCCAGTAGCTTCCGCCGTTACGCAGTTGATTTTGATAAATCAGGACAACGAGATTTATGGGAAAGTCCAACCGATGCTATCGGTAGTGTGGCTAATTATTTTAAGAAGCATCATTGGCGTACTGGTGAACCTATAGCAACAAAAGTAACAGTGCATGGTGAACGCTATCGTTTATTATTATCCAAAGGCATTAAACCGGATAAGACACAGCAAGAGTTATTAGATAATGGCGTGGTTCTTCCAAACGGGTTACCGGCTCATCTGCAAGGAAAGTTAGTCGCCTTTGAAACAAAAACAGGCCCGGAATATTGGGTCGTATGGCATAATTTTTATGTCATTTCACGTTACAACCACAGCGCTCTTTATTCAATGGCTGTATTTCAGCTTAGTGAAAAAATATCTGCACTCTATAATGCGGAGTAATAAAAGATTTTACTATAATATAACTTCATATATCAGTAATTAAGACAATACCAAGTGTTAAATAAAAAGGCATTGAGAATGTATTCCTTTTATAAATCTTCAAGCCAAAAACCGGGAACAAGAGCAGCCCTCCTTGTTAATTTTTCTTGTTTAGTATTAATTAGTGTGTTTTTTGCCGGCTGTAGCAGCCAACCTTCTCGCTATGCACTAAAAAATGATACCGGGCCTGATCACGATATAGACCATAAACGCGTTTCAAATGCCGTGCCCCGCCATGAAAAGAAAAGTAGAGGCGGTAACAAAAACTATCGCGTTAACGGTAAAACTTACAAAGTTCTAAACTCCAGTAACGGCTATAAACAACGTGGAATCGCTTCCTGGTATGGAAAGAAATTTCATGGCCACCGTACCTCCAACGGCGAAATATACGATATGTATAAAATGTCTGCCGCACACAAATCTTTACCGTTACCTACGTTTGTCCGCGTCACTCATTTGAAAAACGGCAAGAGTGTTATTCTTAGGGTGAATGACCGCGGTCCCTTTCACCAAAATCGACTCATTGACTTATCGTATGTTGCCGCCAGGAAACTCGGAATTACTGCAACAGGCACTGGTGTTGTTGAAATTGAAGCCATTAATCCTACCGAGTATCATGCTAATGCTAACAATCGTAATTCCAGGCCACAAAGTTTGGGACACCTGAAGAATAAAGCTACATTCAAAAATAAAACGTTCAACAAAAAAAGTACTGTAAATTCAAATTATCAGGTTTATTTGCAAGTCGGTGCATTTAGTCAATTGCAGAATGCCGAGTCCTTGCAAGATCGCATTGGCAATCTCAGTTTACCTTATTCAAGTAAAGTCGAATTTGATTCCGATCTGAAATTATACAAAGTAAAACTCGGGCCATTTGCAAGCGTCGATGCGGCAGATACTGTCAATGAAACACTTTACCAGCACCAATTTCGCAAAGCCTATATCGTAGTGGACTAGCGTTGTCTTTTGATAAAAATGACATAATATTCCGCTGTAGATGACATTTCCTGAAGCTTAATAGCTTTGCCGCAAGCTTTTAGAGGTGTCAGTGGTCGCAAACTCAGGCATAAGTCATTCCCGCGTAGGTAGGAATCCAGTACGATTTAATCAGGCTTTTAGTCTGGGATGACGGGTAGAGGCCGAGGCTCGCGTTGCTCTCTCAAGCATAAGTGATCATAAATGCGCCTTTGTCGTCATTCCCGCGTAGGCGCAAGCACATGGACGTGCGAAGGTAAGGCACCAAAGGTAGGCGCTTTAGGCGATGCAGGAGCAATTGCCGAGGAATCCAGTACGATTAAATCAGGCTTTAGTTTTGGGGTGGCTGGTAGAGGCCGATCTCGCGTTGCTCTCTCAGGCATAAGTAATCATAAGTGTCAGTAAAATAAACAAACTGACACTAAATAAGTGCGCGTACGTCGTCATTCCCGCGTAGGCGGAAATCCAGTACGATTAAATCAGGCATTAGTTCTGGGGTGGCTGGTAGAGGCCGATCTCGCGTTGCTCTCTCAGGCATAAGTGCGCGTACGAAAAAACGCGCACTAAACTAGGTTTCATTGCGATGAATGGTTACAATAGGCATTTACTTCAGCCATCATTTAGGTACCTCTATGTCGAATACGCAATATATAAAATTACAGATTAATTTCTTTACAAAGACTTGGTTTGTAGCACTGCTTGCATCTATCCTGGCATCTATATTATTGTCGAACTCGACACCTGCCCTCGCTAAAACAATTAGTATTGTTCCAGCTGCACCCACCATCAAAGCCCATGCTTATTTGTTAATGGACTTTAATAGTAAAAATATTATTGTTTCTCAAAACGCAGATAAACGGGTTGAGCCCGCCAGCTTGACTAAGCTAATGACCGTTTATGTCAGCCTCTATGAACTAAGTAAAAACAATATAAAACTTGATGACAAAGTTAAAATCAGTGAAAAAGCCTGGCGGATGAAAGGCTCACGGATGTTCATTAAAGTAAATTCAAAAGTAAGCATAAACGAGCTATTACACGGGGTAATTATCCAATCCGGTAATGATGCTAGCGTAGCACTCGCCGAACATATTGCCGGAAGTGAAGCGGCTTTTGCAGATTTAATGAATCAACATGCAAAAAATCTCGGTATGAACAATACCCATTTTGTGAATAGTACGGGATGGCCTAATGATAATCACTACACTACGGCGAAGGATTTGGCCATTCTCACTCAAGCCCTCATAAATGATTACAAAGATCACTACGATTTATTTAAAATTAAACATTACACCTACAATGGAATCAAACAACCAAATCGAAACCGTTTACTTTGGACAGACGATCGTGTTGATGGCGTTAAAACAGGCCATACTGAATCGGCAGGATATTGTTTAGTCTCTTCTGCTACCCAGGACAATATGCGTTTAATCACTGTTGTCACAGGGACAACGAGTGAATCTTCCCGTGAATCAGCAACTCGAAAATTACTCAGTTATGGTTTTAGATTTTACGAAACTTTTTTGCTAAATCCAGCTCATACATCACTCACTCAACAACGAATATGGAAAGGTGAAAAAGAGGAGTTAAATCTGGGGTTAACTGAAGACTTATATATAACAGCACCTAAAAATAATCGTTCGAAAATTAAAGCCAATATGAAACTTGATGCAATGATTACCGCACCCGTTTCCAAAGGACAAAAATTTGGCAACGTAAATGTCATGCTTGGTGATGAGATACTTGCAACTAAACCTCTGGTTAGTTTAGAGGATGTAAAAGAAGGTGGTTTATTTAGCAAGTTAATCGATAATGTTATCCTGATGTTTAAATAGAATAAGTTGAACTAACAATGAATCATTCAGCACACCAATCGGTACAAGAAGATACTAGTTTATGTTTTTTAAATGGTGATTTTGTACCTTTAAAAGATGCTAAAGTGTCGGTACTTGATCGCGGTTTTATTTTTGCCGATGGTATTTATGAAGTTATCCCGGTTTTTTCCGGAAAAATTTTTAGACTGGAGCATCATCTAAGTCGACTGAATAATAATTTGACCGCCATTAAAATACAAAATCCGTATAATCCATCTGAGTGGGAAAATATTTTCACAGACTTAATCTCGAAAAATAACTACGCTAATACAGAATGTTCTATATACATGCAAGTTACCCGAGGTGTTGCCAAACGAGACCACGTTTTTCCTGAAAACTCAACACCGACTGTTTTTATAATGCTGAATCCTATGCCAGCAGCTAACCCGGGAAAACTGGAAAAAGGCTTAACGGTCATTACCAGGGAAGATATCCGCTGGCAATACTGCAACATTAAATCAATATCGTTACTTGGCAATATTATTTTAAAACAAGAAGCTGCTGATAATAATGCCGATGAAGCCGTTCTTATACGCGATGGTCATTTAACCGAAGGATCATCGAGCAACATATTTATAGTCAAAGATGGTGTAATAAAGACACCTGTAAAAAACCACCAGTTACTTCCAGGCATTACTCGTGATTTAATTGTTGAAATTGCTAATCAACATGGTTTAGCCTGTGAAGAAACAACAATTCCAGAAAAAGAACTATTTTCGGCTGATGAAGTATGGTTAAGCAGTTCATTAAAAGAAATTTCACCGGTATGTGTAATTGACAAGAAGATTGTTGGTAATGGTAAACCTGGTGTTCACTGGCGTAAAATGTACCAGCTTTTTCAAAATTATAAAGCCTCTCTTAATCAGTAACGAAAAAACAATAATGACTACACAAGCATATGAACAAACAAGATAGCCCATTAGAATTCCCCTGCCACTTTCCGATCAAGGTAATGGGCACAGCGACAGGTCAATTTAAAATTGCAGTTATTGAAATCGTTAAAAAGCATATCCCCGAGCTTGTCGATGAGCATATACATGAACGTGCAAGTAGTAATAATAAATATATTTCACTTACACTCACCGTGCACGTATCCAGTCGAGATCAACTCGATAAAATTTACCGGGAACTTCATGCCTGCGGGCATGTACTTATGTCTTTATAATAATGTCTAATGATAGTGTTATTTTAGTGGATTCTGTTATTTTTAGAGATTTGGGTACCCAGGATTACACCCCTATCTGGGAAAACATGAAAAAGTTCACCCTGATGCGAGACAAGACAACCCGGGATGAAGTTTGGTTTGTGCAACACCCTGCTGTTTATACATTAGGCCTTAATGGAAAAAATGAACACATCCTTAATCCAGGCAACATTCCTGTCATTAATATTGACCGTGGCGGCCAAATTACTTACCACGCACCCGGCCAGTTAGTTGCGTATTGTCTAATCGATCTCAATCGTTGTGGTTACGGGATTAAAGAGTTTGTTATTCGATTGCAAAACAGTATTCAAGCATTGCTATCTGAGTATGAAATCCCCAGTCACCTGGTCGACAAGGCACCCGGAGTTTATGTAAATAATAAAAAAATAGCGGCCTTAGGCTTACGCGTTAAACGTAACTGCACTTATCACGGGTTGTCGGTCAATATTGACATGGATCTATCACCGTTTAAAAACATTAACCCCTGCGGGTATCCAAATTTAGAAGTCACACAAATGGCTGATTATGGTGTTACTGCTTCTATTGAAACTCTTATCGATAAATTTAAATCCATCCTAAAAAATCATATCTACCTCTGAATACACTCAGTAAAATATATAACCATTCAGGAATTCAACTATGGATATTGAAATACTTATAAATCATATTATTCAAACACTATTCTTACCACCGGGGATAAGTATTGCGATGATGCTATTAGGGCTCATTGTAATTCAACGCTTCTATTCCACAGGAAAATTTCTTCTCATATCTGGCTTTAGCCTGCTCTTCATTCTTAGCTTACCGATTACAGCAAAAGGCCTAAATTCACTACTTGAGCAAGATCCTGTATTAACGGTGGCACAACTAAAGAAGAGTAAAGCAGAAGTGATTGTCGTACTCGGTGCAGGGCGCTATAAAAATGCACTGGAATATCCTGAGCAAAAGGATTCTATTTCAAGCAATGCCCTGGAACGACTACGCTATGGTGTTTATTTACATAACAAAAGTGACCTTCCTTTACTCGTCTCTGGTGGAAGTCCTGGCGGTGAAGTGCTTTCAGAGGCTACTATTATGCAAACTGCACTTTCTGATATTTTTAAATTGAAAGCTAAATGGCTTGATTCGAAAAGCTCGAATACCTGGAACAATGCAAAATTTTCTGCAGAGATTTTAAAACAACATAGTATTGAAAATATTATATTAGTTACCCACGCTGATCATATGCCAAGAGCTCGAATGGCATTTGAATATTTTGGTATGAAAATTTGGGCTGCACCACTTGGTTTTAAAGCCAGAAATCACATCGATATCCCTTATACCATTCGTGATTTTTTACCTTCGGCACATGCTATGAGCCTAAGCAGTTCGGCAATGCATGAGTTTATTGGGTATGTTTGGTACTTACTGCGCTATAAATGGTTAGGAGATTAGAAACAGAACTGAAAATACTATTTTCCAGACTAACGGTTACTTACCTTCAAAAATAATTTTCCAGTCTTTACTATTCGGGGTTGTATCAGGATTATTCGAATTAGATTGGGCTAAATAAATTCGTTTATACATATCACTGTTATAATTATTAGAAAGATATGACTGGTGAAAACGGGCAACAATAATATTTTGTTTTGTGGCGGTATCCGGGTAAGCAAAGAGGGAAATATCATCCAACTTGATTTTTTGATAGGTCTTGGAAATTGATAACAATTTTTTTCGTGATCGCCACGTTTGAATATTATGCTTCCCACTCCAGAATTTGTCACCATAATGACCCAGGTATTTTTCAACATCGAGACTTTGCCAGTCATTCCGCCAATTTTCAATAGAAGACAGTACATCTTTTCTTATATTACTCCAGTTAGCATAATCGACCCACTCTATCGACTCAGCAATAATCATCGGTGTCTTACCGGGAGTAATTAAATGTTTAATCGATTCCAGGTCAATATTAGGCAGCACTACACAACCTTCGCTATCTAAAGGCGGCCGACTGTACGAATCACTGGTTGTTCCATGTAACCAGATACCATAGCCTGTTTTACCTAAACGACTATCCAGTTCATTTGGATAGTTAACCGGAAACGCGCCAATACCGTACTTGTCGGGCAGGCTTCCATCCGGTATCCATTTTGTAACAAAATAAACACCTTCCGGGGTTTTCAAATCACCTTTCATCACTTTGTTTCCCGGTAATTTCCCGGTGCTAACGTAAAAATCTTTAACTAGCCTGGGTGGCAGAAGGTCGCTTTGTCTTTGGAAGACATATAAACGGTTTTTGGATTTATCAATTAAAATAGCAGTTTTGACTGATTTCGACATCAGCAATAATGCGCGTGGTATTTTTTGTTGGTTGAACTTATCATGATAGTTATCCAAACGGATCTTAACTTCATCACGTAACTTACGTAAGCTGGCTTGCTGGGTATCATTTGCAAAGCTCGTTAAAATCTCGTTCTGACCGACACCAAGTATCGGCTTAATCTGCATCGCAATTAAGTCGCCCTTAACCAGGTGAGCTAAAGTGAACTCTGGTGTTTTACGAATCAAATCATCAAGAAGAATATTAGCTGTCTTAAAATCACCCGCTTCAATGTAGGCAAGAACTTTTAACAGACTCGCTTCATAATCTTGTGGGTAAGCATGAATACGTTGATCAAGCTCTTCAATAAGCGTTGTCGGGATACTTTGATTAGAAGTAGCATTTACATTAGCTAATCTATAATTTTCGGCAAGAGGATTCGTATCAAGTTTGGCAATGTAGGTAGGATGTTGATTAGTATTATTCAGCGCAACAGAAGCTTCATCTTTTTGCGCAAAAGCATAAGATACGATAAAAATTACTGCCAAACCAGCAATCCAATAAGTCGTTTTTTGGTAAATATGTTTAATCACTATTTTATTACAGCCAAACTTTGTTCAGAAAGAATCCGCCAACCATCCATAGTACGTTTCATTTCAAACTGTTTTCTGGTTTTATCATGATAATTCTCGGCACTATAATTCTGCACTAATTGCACCACGGCAAAATCAGTCTGTTCTGATTTCAGTTGTACATCAAAATCTGCCAATTGCACATTAACCCAACCTGGTTTTTTAATCCGGATCCGCCGTTGCACTGCCCATACTTTTTTGGATAACTTATTCGGTTTAAACTCTTCACCATAAAAAGATAAATATAAATCCACTGCCTGTGCAGACCAGGCTGCAGCCCATCCTTGTAATGCAGTAATGACTTCATCTTTATGAATTTTAATTTCTGATTTAGAGACTGGTTTACTTTTCACTATCGGGCTAAATGCAGGTTTAGAAACGTTAGATTCTTTCTGATCTACATTGACCGCTACTTTCATCGGTAGCTGGATTTTTTTCTCAACTGTGTCTATCTTGGTTGAATTAATTTTTTTCGAATTTAGGGTGTCTGCATTAGCTATTACAACGGCGTTCTGTTCGACTGAATGAAGTGCTGGCTTCACTGCAATAGCCGGAGGTAATAATAGCGTCTCTGTTGTCTGATTTTGACTTGCTTGAGCAAGACTAGCCTGCTCTACGAGAGCCATTGTTAACGTTTTAAGTTGTACGGCTTTTGCATGAACACCCAACTTCAATGCTTTGCTATAGGCACCTCTTGCCATCTCAACATATATAGCGCTTAAATTTTCATACAAGGTTTGATATTGCTTATTCGTTGCAATGCCTTGCTCCAGGGTTTTGCGCGCTAAATCCAGATTACCTTGTCGGGCATAAAGATTGGCTAAATTGTTATACACTTCGGGAAGTCGAGGATTGGCTTTTAGAATATGCGTATACAATTTTACGGACTCATCCATCTTACCTAAATGACTCAAAGCTTCCGCTTGAATAAATTGCGCTTCATATTGCTGATGATTTTCGTCTAATACCTCAGTGCTCAATTCGAGGGCGCGTTGATACTTTTTGTCTACAATTTGCTGTTGGGCATCTTTGAGAATTCGCTGACCTTTTTCTGAAAGCGATACGTTGGTTGTGATTGCAAACGTAATTTGGCTATTTAACAAGGTGATAAAAACACAACTGAACAATAAAGCAACAGGACGTTTTCCTCGAATAAGCTGTAATACTGAGGTATGCATTAACAAGCACAGTTCTCCTTTGTTATTTATCCTGATTTTGTTTTAAATTATAACAACTTACAGAGCAGTGGCAACAAACTAAAGCAACTTTTCTGCCAAATAAGTATTTATTTCATCTAATCGCTGTGGTGTTCCAATATCAAACCAATCCCCAGCATAGACTTCAGCACTAATATGTTGCTCCCGGATTAAGCTCTTTAAGACCGGGCCGAGCGCCTGAGGTTCATCATCTAAAAAGTAAAATATTTTAGGATGGTAGAAACCAATACCACTATAGGTATTGCAAGGTCGTTCCGGATAAATCTCTTTCTCAAATACCAGTGGATTTCCTTCCAGTAGGTGAAAATCGCCAGTTGGATGGTGCGGCGGATTAGGAACTAAAACCAGATGTGCCCAGGTTGACTGGGATAATAGTGATTTGGCCGCCGCTACAATTTTAATAAAGGGATAATCCGTCCAGATATCAGCATTTACAACCAGAAATGGCTCATTTCCTAATAAAGATAATGCATTTCGTATGCCACCGGCTGTTTCTAATGCGACAGATTCATGAGAATACTGGATATTGACCCCAAATTGCTGCCCATCACCCAAGGCAGCTTCAATTTTATCCCCGAGCCAGGCATGATTTACCACAATGTCACGAATACCTCCTCGATATAAGGCCTTGATGTGATGTTCGATAAGCGTCAGCCCAGCCACTTTTAATAACGGTTTTGGCAGGTTATCGGTTAACGGGCGCATCCGCTCGCCACGCCCTGCGGCTAAAATCATCGCTTTCATTCACACGCCCTTTTTATACATTAACACTTCGACCTGAAGTTAAACCCGTCCAGAATAATTAACAATTATCCTCGATTCAGCACAATGCCATTGATGAACTGATTAAATTCTTGTAACTCGGGGTATTTTTCACTCACACTCGCTACATACGCTACGGTTCGGGGAATATCCTTTAAATAACCCGCCTTACCGTCACGGTAATTTAACCGCGAAAAGATGCCAATGGCTTTTAAATGCCGCTGCAAACCCATCAAATCAAACCAAACTTCAAATTGCTGATAGTTTATCTGTTGCAATAAGCCTTTGTCAGTTGCAAGTGCATGATAATGCTTCAACCATTGCGCTACTTTTTCAGCTGGCCACGCCACATAGCAGTCTCGCAGTAAAGAGACTAAATCATAAGTAATGGGTCCCTCGACTGCATCTTGAAAGTCCAATACACCAGGATTCATTGCCGGCATCACCATTAAATTACGCGAATGGTAGTCCCGGTGTACCGGGACTTGTGGTTGTGCAAGAGCGGACTTTACCAATAGAGCAAAAGCCATCTCTAACATGTTGGTTTGTGACTCCGAGAGTTCAAGCTGTATATGCTTTATTAAATACCAGTCAATGAATAACTTCATTTCCTGATTCAGCAAAGCCGCATCATAGGCAGGTAACAACAAACCATTGTTTGACTGTAGCCTCAGTAATGTCTGGATAGCATCCTGATAAAGTTTGTCTGCATTAGAATCATTAATTTCGCTTAAGTAATCAATGCTTCCCAGATCAGATAAAAGAAAAAAACCCTGTTCAAAATTCTGTGCATAAATTTTGGGTACGTTAAGTCCAATCTCATCTAGCGAGCCAGCTATACGAATAAAGGGGTGACTATCTTCTTTCTCGGGTGGTGAATCCATTATAATTTTCGAATCACCATTAATCTTGTCTTCAAGTCGAAAGTAACGCCTAAAACTTGCGTCTGCAGAAGCCGGTTCTAATGAATAATTTGTATAGCCTAAATCATTTTCTATCCAATGAATTATTAGCTGCTGTCTTGTATCCAAACTTGTCATCCTTAAATCATCAATGTTAACCTGAGACATTTATACGAATAGCGAGAAGCTAGATAACTGCGTCCACCCCTTCCAATATATTTTAAGGAAGGAGTACCACGGAAAGCCTCCTCAATATGCTCATTTACAAACTGTAAACTGCGCTTTTTAGTGCCAGTTTTTGTTTTTACTGGCACTTATGATATTTTCAGAGTCGGCTTTCGATTTATTTCTCTAGCTTGTTGCTATCCGAACCCGTTACAAAGGTCTTTAGAATAAGATGCTAAATATAACATGTTCAAATCATAAAAAATCATCCCGCTATGCATTTGTTGATTATCTGCGAGGGCTGGCATTACTGTTAATGTTTGTGTACCACTTCAGTTTTGATTTGAATTATTACCAGTTTATTCAGACTAATTTTTATAGTAATCCCTGGTGGATTAATTTCAGAGTTGCTATTGTAAGTTTATTTTTATGGCTGGTAGGTGTGAGTCTATGGCTGGCAACACGCAACGGGATTAACTGGACTCAATACGCAAAACGGTTAATGTTGTTAATTATAGCCTCTGCAATTGTGAGCTATTCAAGTTACATAACTTTCCCAAAGAGTTATATATTTTTCGGTATTTTGCATTTTATTGTAGTTGCCAGTATTTTGGGTTTGCTCTTTATACGCCTGTATTACGCAACTTTAGTTATCGGCTTATTACTGATAATAATCGGCATCTCATTCTCTCATCCAGTATTTAACCATAGCGCCCTTCAATGGTTTGGATTAATGCCGCAAAAACCGGTTACTGAAGATTATGTTCCCTTTCTACCCTGGTTTGGTATTGTGTTAATAGGTGTCTTTAGCAGCCAGTTTATCTTTAAATTCCAGCGTATCAAGGCTCTATCCGATCCAGTCATAGATTGGGAACAAAACAGCTCTAAATTACAAAGCCATATTAGCTGCATGGGCCGCCATAGCCTCATTATCTATTTGATCCACCAGCCTGTATTTATGGGGGTTTTATACATATTTAGCCTGATGTTATCCTAACAGTTTGCTAAACTGTCTTTTTTCCAGGTAAGTCTCCAGTTTGATGATTTTTAGCAGAATAACCCTACTCAACTCCAGCACGCCACGTTTAGTCTGTAAGCAATTGGCTTTACTCTGGATATTGAGTATTTCGGTAATACAGCCCCTTCATGCTGAAGAAAATACGGTTGTAGTTCCTGCCCCGCCTGAAACTGGAACTGATACCGGACTTGAACCGGCCAATTTATGCATACCAACACCAGCAGATACAAACATAATCCCGCAAAAACCAAGCGACAATAAAATTCATTTACAAGCTGACTCTGCCAACCTCAGTGAAAAAGACATTACAACGTTTAATGGCGATGTTGTCATTGAACAAAATGACTTACGTTTAAGCTCGGACCAGGCCATCTATAATAAAACGGAACAGGATATTAATGCCACAGGAAATGCCAAACTCACCAAAGGCAGTCTAAATCTTACTGGTGATTCTATTCAAATGAATCTAAACACCAATCTGGGCAGTGTTCAAAACGCCACTTACCATGATACCAAGAGCAGAGCCCAGGGCCAGGCTAAAAATATTGCGATAAAAAGTAAAACCGAACTAGAGATGAACAAAGCCACCTACACCACGTGTAATGGTCCAGCACCAGATTGGGAATTAAGCGCAACCACACTAAATCTCAATAATGAAACACACCAGGGCAGCGCTAACAATGTTGTAATTCGGTTTAAAAGTGTACCATTCTTATATTTACCCTATTTACGATTTCCTATCGGTGATGAACGGTTGTCAGGGTTTTTATTTCCAAGTTTTGGATTATCTGATAAAAATGGCACTGAATTATATGCACCGTATTACTGGAATATTCATCCGCAAATGGATGCCACCATTACCCCTCACTTTATTGAAAAACGCGGCACCCAGTTAAAGTCCGAATTTCGTTATATGACTAAAGAAATCAATGGTCAATTCTATTATGATTATTTAGCCAATGATGCGATTACCCAAACAGATCGTCAGTTATTTAGCTGGCAGCATAATCATGATCCTGTAGGAGGCTGGTCTGGAAATTTAGATATAAATTATGTAAGTGATCAATTTTATCTTGATGATTTCGGTGGTAATTTGGAAACTGCAAGCCAGACCAGTATTGAGCGACGCGCAGACATACGCTATGACGCAGAAAATTGGCTATTTAGCGCCCGTGCACAAGGCTTTCAAACGTTGATAGCAAATGAACAAACCAAACGCTTACCGCAACTTAATTTTAATACCCGCCAAACAATTCAACCTAATGAATTGAATACTGCATTCCAGTCGGAGTTGACTCGTTTTAGCCATAGCACACAAAAGCCCATTGGCGACCGGTTAGTGTTACAGCCCAGTGTGAGCCTACCTCTGAGCAATGCAGCAGCGTATGCAACTTTTCTCGGTTCAGTTCATTACACTCAATATAATCTTGATAGGGTTGAAATAAACGAGAAAGAAGATCCCTCACGTTCCGTTCCACTTTTCAGCATAGATAGTGGCGTATTCTTCGAACGTGACTCGAGTTTCAATAACAAGCAATATTTGCATACACTCGAGCCTCGCTTACAATATCTTTACATTCCTTATCGAGAACAATCATCTCTACCCGTTTTTGATTCAGCTGTGATCAGCTCTGATATTAATCAACTCTTTAGCGCCAACCGATTTTCCGGTGCAGATCGCATAAATGATGCGAACCAAATTACCTACGGGCTCACGAGTCGTTATATCAGTCTCGATTCCGGAGCCGAGGTTCTCACTGCCAGTTTGGGGCAAACTTATAAATTTGAAAACAGTCGGGTAACTTTAGCCGGCACTCCTGTAAGGACTGAAACATGGTCGGATTTACAACTGGATGTCTCTTTCCAACCCTTTTTAGGGTTGAAGGTTGACGGCACGCTTATTCGCAATCAAGATACACGCGAAATAGACCAACGTAATGTTCGTTTACAATATAAACCTGACAGCAAACATATTCTCAATATTAACTATCGCTTTCAAAGGGATATTCTGGAAACCAGAGAAGTATCAGCAGCCTGGCAAGTTCATCCGCAATGGGTTTTGCTTGCACGAAAACATGAAGATTTACGTCAAGACCGTGAACTTGAGTACGTTTATGGCGTCCAATATGATAGTTGCTGTTGGGGACTACGTTTTGTGAAACGTCGCTATTATACCGATGCCTATCCAACGGATCCCTACCAGGAGGCCTTTTTTATCGAATTTGAATTAAAGGGTTTATCCAGTTTTGGGCAGAAAAAGCAGATCGATTCACTCCTGAATCGTGGTATCCTAGGCTATTCAAATTGAGAGCTTAAGGCCAATTCGTCGCAACCCGATTACAGATTCATATTACAAACAATTTAAAATTCAAGAGTCCCAAAATGTCCCCAGTTACACGAAACTATTTTGTTATTTGCAGTCTTTGTTTACTTTTCTTATTCAATCAGGCCGCATCAGCAACAAGCCAAGTCAAAGAATTAGACTATGTAATCGCTGTTGTAAACAGTGATGTTATTACCTCAACCGACCTGAAAAAACGTATTCAGCAAGTGTTAGCCCAGCTCAAAAATAAAAAGCAGTCGCTCCCGCCTAAAAATGTTTTATACCGGCAAATATTAGAGCAACTCATTACCGAACGCATCCAGTTACAACTCGCGGAACGTGCCAGTGTGATCATTGATGATGAATCCGTTAATAATGTTATTCAAAACATTGCCAAAGAAAATAGATTAACCCTTGCCGAATTTAGGGATGTTTTACAACGCGATGGCATTCAGTACTCCGAGTTTAGAGAAAATGTAAAAAACGAAATCACCATTAGCCAGTTAAAAAAACGTCGCGTTGAAAACACAATTGTTGTTACCGATCAGGAAATTAACATTGAATTAAAAAATCAGAAGAATAATAAAGCATTATCTGACGAATTTAATCTCGGCCATATATTAATTGCGACCCCCGAGGCTGCTACACCCGCGCAAATTCAAGAAGCCAAACTGAAAGCAGAACAAGTGCTTGCGCGGTTAAATATCGGCGCCAATTTTTCAGAAACGGCAGCGGCCTATTCAAATGGTCAAAATGCCTTAAATGGTGGCGATTTAGGCTGGCGTCAGGCCGCCCAGCTTCCTTCCATCTTTACGGATAAGGTTGCAAAACTCGAGGCCGGACAATTGACCGGCTTAATTCGTAGTCCAGCGGGTTTTCATATTGTAAAAGTCATTGATCGGCGTACTACAGAAAAACGCCGCATTGTTGAACAGACTCAAGCGAGACATATACTGATTGTGCCTAACCAGGTCAAAAACAACGCGGTGGTTAAAGCAAGCTTAGAACGACTTCGAGAACGCATTAAGAACGGTGATGACTTTGCTGCTATTGCGAAAGCAAACTCTGATGATAAATCGTCGGCCAAACGTGGCGGGGAGCTGGGTTGGGTAAATCCTGGAGCGACAGTACCGGAATTTGAAGAAGTAATGGCAAAATTATCTCCCGGCGAAATAAGCGCCCCGTTTAAATCTCGCTACGGCTGGCATATTATTCAAGTCATTGCGCGCCGCCAACATGACGATACAAAAGAATACCTGCGCAATACTATCCGTAAACAGATTGGTGAACGAAAAGTAGAAGAAGCCGTTAGCAACTGGTTAAGACGTTTGCGTAGTGAAGCTTACGTTGAATACAGAATGAATCAATAGCGATTACAATAAGGGGGAGTAACGTCTCCCCCCACTTGTGCAGCCGCCATGTCAGAACAGTCAACACAATCTCAAAACCAGCTTAAAACTATAGCCATCACCTATGGCGAACCCGCCGGAATTGGCCCTGACCTGATTATCCAGCTTAGTGCCCATACAGAGAAGTTCCGCAATATTAATTTTGTTGTTATTGGCGATAAGAATCTATTACATAACCGTGCCCGGCAGCTCGGTAGCGCCACTATTTTCGAGGATTACACGCAACTCCAATTAACAAAGCAAGCTATACAAGTTTTGCATGTCCCAACGATTGTCGACACCATCCCTTGTACGCTCGATAAAAGAAATAGCGCACATGTTTTGCAATGTTTAGATACGGCTATCCAGGGTTGTTTGGATAAAATTTTTGCAGCGCTGGTTACGGGCCCGGTACACAAAGGTATTATAAATGAAGCGGGTATCACCTTTACCGGCCATACAGAATATCTTGCAGCAAAAAGTAATACACACAAAGTCGTCATGATGCTTTGTGAAAACAAATCTGAATATAAATTACGGGTAGCACTTGTTACCACTCACTTACCTTTAAACAAAGTCAGTACAGCTATCACCGCATCCGAACTTGAAGACACCATTACAATACTACGTCATGACCTGGTGCATTATTTTAATATTCCATCACCTAAAATTTATGTCTGTGGATTAAATCCGCATGCAGGTGAAGACGGTCATCTAGGCGATGAAGAGCAAAAAATTATCGAACCAGGTTTAAATAAATTGCGTTCCCAAGGTTTTGATTTAATCGGCCCGTTACCCGCTGATACACTCTTTGTGCCTCATAATTTAAAACAGGCTGATGCAGTAGTGGCAATGTATCACGACCAGGGTTTACCAATGTTAAAACACCTTGGCTTTGGACAAGCTATCAATGTTACCCTGGGATTACCTTTTATCCGAACATCGGTCGATCATGGCACAGCATTGGACTTAGCTGGCACAGGCAAAGCAAATGCCGACAGTCTTTTTAATGCGATTGGACTGGCATCTAAATTGGCACAACAAATGAGTATTGCTTAGGCCTTCATTATGTCTTCATATGATAAACACACCTCAGAGCCCACGTTAAATCCTGATTCTCAACATCGGGCGCGCAAGCGCTTTGGACAAAATTTTTTACATGATCAAAATGTTATCGAAAAAATTATACGTGTGGTAAATCCAAAGACAACTCAAAATGTTATTGAAATTGGTCCAGGTCAAGGTGCATTGACTTACCCTCTTTTAAACACACTCGGGCAACTCAATGCGGTGGAAATCGATCGCGATCTAATCCAGATATTAAACACTCAAAGTCCGCAATATGGCAAGTTAGTTATACATGAAGGCGACGCACTAAAATTTGATTTCAAACAACTTGTACGTACTAATGATAATCAAATAGAAAATAAATTACGCTTAGTCGGCAATCTACCTTATAACATTTCTACCCCGATCATTTTTCACTTACTAGAATACATCGACATCATAGATGACATGCATTTCATGCTCCAAAAAGAAGTTGTCCAAAGAATGGCGGCCGAACCGAATAGTAAAACGTATGGCCGCTTAACGGTCATGCTGCAGTGGTACTGTGATGTCGACTATTTATTTGATATCTCACCCGATGCTTTTAACCCTCCACCGAAAGTCACCTCCAGCTTGGTAAGGCTTAAACCAAAAGTAAAACCACTGGCGACTTTAAACAGTCCAATACAATTTTCCAGACTCGTAAATCGGGTGTTTCAACAACGCCGCAAGACTTTACGCAATACGCTAAAGAATTATCTCAGTGCTGACGAAATTCAAGCCCTGGGGATATCCCCTACTGCACGCCCCGAAACCCTGTCGCTGATCGACTTCGCAAACATCAGTAACGCGATAAAAACAGATATTATTTAATATTTATTCATTTTAACCCTCAATTTAGCGTATTTCGGCTTCAAATTATGTGTTTGTGTCCGATATTATCCTTATAAGAGGTTATTAAAACTGGATTCATGTCGAAAACCACAAAACCAAGTTGGCAAGATAACGATGCCCTGCTCATTTACCGAGTCGGGCCAGTATTATGCTGTGGTCCAACGTTACCCGTTATCACCATTACACTGCCGCCCCCATTAACTCATTTACCCGGCACCAATATCGCAGAGCCAGGTATTTTCAAACATGGCTCATACATCGTTAGTGCCATCGATTTACGGTATCGTTTTGGGGTTAAGCAGGAAAACTGGAAACAGCCAGGGCAAGTTATTATTGCGCAACATGGCGAAATGACCCGCGGTTATTATGTCGATGAAATAAAAGATGTTATCCATTTTCCGGAAACAGGTTGGGGACAACTCCCCTCACATTTACCGAAAGGCATTTTCAGTCGAACCTTATTACTCAATAAACAAATTTATTTGTATACCGAGTTTGAGACATTATCTCAACTACAAGGTAGCGGTTATTTGGCAGAGTACATCTCCCAGCTTGAAGAGATTAAACATAACAAAACCACTAAAAATAATTTAAAGGTTTCGCCGAAAACGACTCCTACAATCACACAAGAACATAAAACAATTTCTACAGATAATGTTAATAAAACGCACACCGACCTTAGTTCAGATAATACACCGGCAGAAAATTCAATAGCACCCATTCATAATATTGACTCACCGGTTACACGCAACTCACTAAAATCGTCACCAGGCAATATTTCGAAGGTCGCATCTGCCAACAACAAAATGGAAAAGCCGGATATTCCGTCAATAAAAGATAAAACAAACAAAAATGCTAATGCTTTTGCACACAACGCAAAAAATAAAATTACAACAATCAACATGAAACACCAAGTTAGTGCCCAAGAAACACCCAAAGCCCCTACGAGTAAAAACAACACAACTTTCTCATCACAACTATCGGAGCAGAAACAAGACAAGGACATTAAAAATAAAGCCAGCTCAACCAGAAAAACTGACTCCATGATGAAACCTGACTCATCAATTAAAACCAGCTCATTAGATAAAAAAAATAAGGTGATAACTGGAACACCTGTTACGCCTATATCTCCCATTACAAGAATACCCATAGAAAAAACCAAACAAACTTCCGAAAGTAGTTTAGCGACACAAACACTAAGCAATGCTCCTTCTATAAATAAAAATACGCCTTCAAAAACAGAAACTCATTATTTTGGAATGTTTATTTTATTTATGATTGTAATTATTGCTTCTGGCGGAAGTTATTATTATATTTCAAAACCGATAGCCATAAACAATACACCGTCGCGTTCAATAAATTTTTCTGACATTTCAACGAATGATAAAACTAATTCACCTTCATTGAATGATTTTTCTTTAGCCCTAACGGATGAAAAGGAATCCAGGATAATTGATACTAATAGTGAATCCCCTAAAACAACAAGCTCAATAGAGCGCTCGTTATCAAGAAATTATGATAAGACCGATTTCAGTAAAACGGATATTAATAAAAATGATTCGACACTCCACATCAAAAATGAAAATCCGACTGAATACCATGCCAACATCAAGCAAGAAAATAATACCATCACTATAGAATTAGACGGTCCACTGCCACCAGCGATCAATACCTCTAGTGAAACATCACCAGAAGTCGATAGTATTACTATTATGGCTAACAGCGATATATCGAACCCATCTGAATCTAAAGCATCGGTAGACACACTGCCAGAGACTATATTTTCGGAGTCCTTACCTTCACAATCAGACTCGTCACAACCAGAACCATTAAAGAACACGTTGGACAAATCAACACAAACTACAATCACTGAGATTGTTCATATTATTATACAAGGGGACACCTTATGGGCTATTGCAAAACGGTATCTTTTAAACCCATATCGCTATCCAGAACTGGCTAAATTAAGTAAAATAAAAAATCCGGATTTAATTTATCCCGGTAATCGTGTCCGCATAATTTACAAAGAAACTAAAAACAGTCAAAAGAAATCGTTATGAACATCCTCACCTGTGCTGACTTAGCAACCGATGCATTAGCAATACTACTCCAGCCTTACCAGCTTGAGATTAAACGGGTTGACTCAACAACGCTTATTCCGGGAAGTTTCTGGGGTGATTCAGAGGCCGGTTTAATCGATAATAAACTCTATCTTCAAGCTATAACCCCGGTTCATTCGGCCTTACACGAAGCATGCCATTATATCTGTATGGACAATACACGCCGCAGCCAATTAGACACTAATGCCGGTGGAGATTATGACGAAGAGAATGCCGTATGCTATCTACAACTTCTACTCTCCGATTATCTTGACGGTTATGATCACTGCCAACAATTAACTGATATGGATATTTGGGGGTATAGTTTTCGTCTGGGAAGTGCCAAACGCTGGTTCGAGGAAGATGCCGAAGATGCAAAACAATGGCTTATCGATAAAAATCTTATAAATACTCAAGAAGTACCTCTTTGGCAGCTTCGAAACTGGTAAATATTTAATTTTGGTATAAACAAAATATCCAAAATGCCGATATATAGTTTCTATCTCCCAATTAGGTAATCAACATGTCATTCAGCACTATTAACAATTATTACGAACCACTCGTATTCAGACATATTCTCGATAGTATTCCAGACCCGCTTGACGAGAACTTTCTTGAAGATGTTGCATGTGTTGCTCTCAATCACCTACCAGCAAAATATGTTCGTCATGAGGTCGATATGGCGTTTTATATGTCGAGCGATGAACGCAACAAAATTAAAGCCGATGTCACATTTGCCGTACAAAATGCCATAGAATATGTCAGCCAACATAGAGACAACCATCATAATCAGGCTTGATATATCGATAAAATCGTAAATAGAGTAAACTATCGTATATATACAGTAACCGAATCATTTTTATATAGCAGGCAACAATATGTCAAACACATCCGATCTATACAATACTCAAGTTGATGTTGAGTCTAAATATGTTGTAGAACAATCCGACCCCGATGAACATCGTTTTGTATTTTCTTATACGATTACCATACGTAATGAAGGCAAAGTCCCTGCAAAATTACTAGCCCGACACTGGATAATTACCGATGCAGATGGCAAAGTGCAAGAAGTAACAGGCGATGGTGTCGTTGGAGAGCAACCGCATCTTAAACCGGGTGATGGTTTCCGTTATACCAGTGGTGCGATTCTGGAAACACCCGTGGGCAGCATGTATGGCACTTACCAAATGGTCGCCGATGACGGCAAAGAATTTGTAGCCGACATTCAGCCATTTACTTTATCAATGCCAAATACAATCCATTAACTAAAAGCAGGCTAACACTCTATTAGTAACAAATGTGTATACCCAGTGTGCGTATACACATTGCTATAGAAACCCATTTAGATATAGTTTATTGAATCATTCTTTACCCCCCATTGCCATAATCTAAACTTAAAGGCAAAAATAGAGGATACCAAAATGAACTACAGTATTAAAAAATTCTTAACCGCTTTCATCTTACTCACTCTACTACCTGCTTTCGCATCTTCATTCGCCAGCGCAGAAGAAAACATGACGGTATCAATTAAGCGTTTAACAATGGAATCCGCCTTAAGGATAGCACAAGCCGCTATCGCACAATGCCGTAAGGAAGGCGTTCAAGTAGCCGTAACCGTTGTCGACCGAGGTGGCCACCCGCAAGTCATATTGCGAGATGTATTGGCGATGGATATCACGGTAGAAATTAGCAAACAAAAAGCACATACAGCAATGGCTTTTAATGCGCCGTTGTCCCAACTTGAAGATCGCTTCACTAAACCCTTTCAAGTCGCAAAAATTGATGGTCTTGTGATTAGTGCCGGCGGCATACCCATTAATATTGGCGGCAGTATTTTAGGCGGTATCGGGGTGAGTGGCGCACCGTCAGGGAAAACAGATGAGAAATGCGCGCAAGCGGGGTTAGCTGCAGTCCAGGATGATATAGAAATGGAAGGTTCTTAATTTTCATTTGTTATTAGTATTCGCGTAATATTTCTACTATCTGGACTTTATAAGAATTATAAAATTGCGTCCGACCAAGATCCTGAGCAGCCAAATGCTTAGGGTCTTGTTTCCAGATTTTAATCTGCTCCAAATTATCCCAATATGAAATAGCTATTTCATGCTTACCTTCGGTCACCGAAGTAAACTCAACACAACCATACTTTTTTATGGCTAAGGAACGTAAATTTTCTGCCATACTTAAATATTCATCACTCAACTCATTAATCTCTGCTTTAAAAATAACGGCATACATTGTACTAATTCCTTCATTGAGGTTAAGAATTAAAGCATAATAGCTTTTTCAGTAATGTGATAATAGTGCAATGGCAATATACGCAATTGGCGATATCCAGGGATGTTATGAAGACCTAACCCGACTTCTTGACAAGGTTAATTTTAGTCCATCGACAGACACACTCTGGTTTGTGGGTGATCTGGTCAATCGTGGTCCGGATTCATTAGCTACGCTTCGCTTTATCAAAGATCTTGGGGCAACGGCACAAACGGTACTCGGTAATCACGACTTACATTTGTTAGCTATCTATCATGGCCTGAAACGCAATAAGGATTCAAACATTCAGGAACTTTTAAACGCACCTGATTGTAAAGAGCTAATAGATTGGCTACGTACTCGCCCGCTGTTAATCCATGATGAACAAACAGATTTCACCCTGGTGCATGCGGGTATACACCCTCATTGGACTTTAGACCAGGCTAAAGCTTATGCCAGCGAACTTGAAACAATCTTAAGCGCCGATAATTACCTCGACTTCTTAAACCACATGTATGGCAATAAACCAAATAAATGGTCTGAAGATCTAACTGGTTGGGATCGATTGCGTTTCATCTGCAACAGCTTTACCCGAATGCGTTATTGTGAACCCAGAGGACAACTGGACTTTGAATATAACGGTGTACCCGGTTCACAAGACAATAATTTAATCCCGTGGTTTGATGTTTCTGGCCGCGCGAATGAAAATGCAAAAATCATCTTTGGCCACTGGTCAACACTCGGCTATTTTCAAAAACAAAATAATCTAATAATACCCGCTAATCTTTATCCTACCGATACGGGTTGTGTGTGGGGAGGGAGATTAACCGCATTAAAAATTGAGGCCAGTAAAAATAGCGATAATGACTGGGCAACTGAAACAATTTCTATTGACTGCCCACAACGGGCAGTACCTTAAAAATTGATTAAGCCAGGATTACAGTAAATTTTAGTTAACAGAATAACCTTTTTTAATCCAGTCAGTCATACCTTGTTTAACGACATGCACATCAGAAAATCCCTGCTTGGTCAGGATCTGTGCGGCCTTAGCTGAACGTTTATCGGTACGGCAAATAGTTACTACTGTTTTTTCTATATAACCCGATATTTCATTTATTCTATTTGCTAATTCTTCAAGTGGAATTATCACAGAGCCTGTAATATGCCCTTGCTCGCCAACATAATCTTGTGCTGAACGCACATCGAGCAATAAAAAATCCTGGTTCGACTCTAACTTCTGCTTTAGCTCATCAACATTGATCATCGGTTTAGCGCGTAACTTACCAATTAAACTCGGTAAAAAACTCACTACAGCTAATAACGCAACACCTATCATGGCTTTTTGAATAATAGCCTCATCCCCTGCAACCGCTTCACGCCCCACATATCCTAGATAAGTATAGGCAAAAGCACCGGGCAACATGCAGATATAGGTTGCCAAAGAGTAATGACTAAGTTTTATTTTAGTTAAACCCAATGCATAATTTAAAAGATTAAACGGGAATAACGGCACCAGCCTTACAAATGCGACAAACTTCCAACCTTCTCCTTCTACGCCTTCTTTTAATGATTTAAGGCGGCCACCCGATTTTTTCTCTACCCAATCCGAGGCTAGATACCGTGCGGCAATAAACGAAATAATCGCGCCAATCGTTGCGGCGGTTAAATTAATAAATGTTCCAAGGACAGGGCCGAACAATGCTCCACCGGCCAGAGTTAAGATTGATCCGGGTAAAAAGAATACCGTGCCAATGATATAGATCAACATAAATACAATTGGCCCGGCGGCACCGGCATCTTTAACCCAGGTCTCGAGTACGGCTACATCCAGTTGCTCACGAAAAATAATCGCATACACAATACCCGTTACTAATAATGTAAAGATGAAATATTTGATTAACTTATTATTCATGTTTGTTACTCGTTTTTTTCTGAATCATCTTTTTCAGAGTTCCAGCTACGCCGATTAATTGTATAACCACTCATGCCGCCTTTAAACGGTAAGGTTAACATCCCGGTTATCCATGAAACTTGTTTTACATCTTTAAACTTATGGATCCCAATTGTCATACCTTCATGACCTGCACGTGGTTGATCACGGTAGGTTCCAAACAACCGATCCCACCACGGTAAGCTAAAGCCAAAATTACTATTGGTTTCATCATCTTCAACGGAATGATGTACGCGGTGCATGTCCGGCGTTACGATAAACAGACGTAACACCTTATCGAGATTCGTATTCAAGCGAATATTGCCGTGATTGAACATCGCCGTTGCATTCAAAATTATTTCAAAAATTATCACCGCAAAAACAGGTGGCCCAAGTAACACGATAGTGCAAAACTTAATTCCCATTGAAAGGATAATTTCCAGGGTATGGAAACGTGAGCCGGTAGTAACGTCATAATCCGGGTCAGCATGATGAACTCGATGCAAGCGCCATAACACTGGAATGGCATGTACCATGACATGTTGGATATAAATCACTAAATCCATAATCACAATCGCTACCACGGCTGCCAACCATACCGGCATTTCAATTACGTTAAGTATTCCCCAGTGATTCTCTTGCGCAGTGGCAGCAATACCAATGGCCGCAATTGGAAAGACAAGTCGAAGAATAAAACTATTAAAAAAGACCAGGCCAAGATTGTTAAGCCAACGTACCGTTTTAGAAACTGTTAAGGCTCGCCGTGGGGCAAGTACTTCCCATAACCCTACGAGTACCAACATGCCAAAGAAAAAGCCCATTCGAATCTCTTTTTCGTATTGCATTACCAGTGCATCAATATTCATCACTTTTCGCCTATTTTATTGTGGTTTTTACTTGGTGAGCCTGAGTAGGACAGCTATAATAACTATACTATCAATCCACTATTCAATTAATTACTTGAATAGTATAATAAAGTAATATGAACAAATGTCAACCAACTTTAAACATGAACTATTCAGCCAATTTGCCCGCGTCGGCAAAGCCCTTAGTAACGCTAACCGATTGGAATTGCTGGAATTTATTGCCCAAGGTGAACGTAGTGTGGATGAACTCGCTAACGTCTCCGGCTTAAGTATCGCTAATACCTCCCAGCATTTACAACATTTGCGTCAAGCCGGAATGGTCATCAGCCACAAAGTGGGCTTACAGGTTTTTTACCGTATCAGTGGTAATGATGTACTGACACTACTTTCTACTCTACGTACTGTGGCAGAGCGACATATCGCCGACATCGACAAATTAGTGAGTAGTTTTTTGACCGTAAAAGATAGCCTCGAACCAATTCCACGTGAAGAATTACTGCAACGAATAAAGGACCATTTAGTAACAGTACTTGATGTACGTCCCGCGAAAGAATATGCCGCAGGCCATGTTGCAGGCGCGGTTAATATACCGTTAGCTGAACTCGAAGAATATCTGCAGCGACACGATACCGAGCAGGAAATTATCGCCTATTGCAGGGGCCCGCATTGTATTCTTGCTTTTGATGCCGTTGCCAAACTTAGAGATAAAGGTCGAAAAGCACGGCGTTTGGAGGACGGTTTTCCAGAGTGGAAGTTAGCCGGTTTACCGGTGGAATCAGAATCTTAAAAACTGAGACTGGTACCTGTCGAATACTTTGTCCGGTCAGCTATTTTGGATTCTAAATTACTCTACGGTCTGATAGTTGACGACGGTAAAAAACCTCACCTGTTCTTTCTTCTTTACGTCGATCCACATGAATCCGTCGCTGACTCCCACTACGCACTCGAGCTTGATGAACTTTGTCTTGAGGACTTATCCGTTTTTCAATAGACCGCTTTATATTGATGATATTCAATTTCCAACTCGCTTGAACGACTGCTTAAGGGTTAAATACCATATCAAGCAATAATGGTTAATTTATGTGCACAGCTCACATTTCAACCATAAACGATGAAACATCATACAATTGAAAGCTTAGTCCGTTGGGAGTTTAATTTGTCAGGGTTGAAATGTTTCAATATCAGTAACATAATCGAATACCACGCTTCGGCAAGAAGATACCTCACAAGTATTTTCGGCCCGTTATAATAAGGCTTCCTTAACCTGCTCAATATTATCTTTACCAAAGTCAATAATAGAAACATTGCTACCTTTTGGTGATTTCCATATTTGGCTTTTACTACGCTTCAACACTGACAGATCATCGTTTAAATGACCGTTATGAAAAAAAGACATAGCCTGATTCCAGTTATAACCTTTCTCTCCGGTATTTTTTGTTATTAGTTTCCTAGTTAACACAATTCGCGAAATGTCTGCCCAGGCATAATGACTTAATGTCATAGTCGCGTGCAACAACAACGCGCCATCGGTATTTTCCATGGTGCGATAATATTTCGGCAAGCTAGCCAAAATGAATACTCCGCCAAGAACAAAAACGCTGCCGAATATCAATGAAAATGACTCATCTTTTCCTACCTGGATATAAAAAGGTTATGCCGAATGCTATACAACATATTACAAGAAATAGCGCGTATATAATGACTCCGGTCTTTTCCCGATATACCACAAGCTGGTCATCCGTCATGCTTATTTTTATTGTCATAAGTTTTTACAATTAATATGTTCTAAGCTTTGGTTACTACGTTTAACCGTAGTAAGTATTCAGTCAAAAATGTACATTAGATGGCTCCAGTGGTTAGATTTAAAAAGTATATACTATTAATCTGGTCATGCACTTAAGACTGGACTTATACTATACCCAGTCTACATAACTTGAACCGGATTTATCTGAACATGAAAAAATGTGAACATAGTGCCACCGAGCTGATTGAATCTGGTCGACAGTTATATTCTATGGGTACGCTGCCAATAACCAGCGTAAACGCGACAGCCCGTTTGTTAGATAGAATATTACTATGACCGATAAATTTAAAAATACCCATATTGATAATTCCCGCATTGGTATTGCACTAGGCAGTGGATCAGCGCGTGGCTGGGCACATATCGGTGTGCTGCAGGCACTGGCAGAGCTGGGTATCAAACCGTATATTGTTGCCGGTAGTTCGATTGGTGCTTTAGTCGGCGCGACTTATGCCAGCGACCAACTTGATGAATTCGAAAGTGTCGTAAAAAAGCTCAACTGGAAAGATATTGTACGCTACCTGGATATGTCCATTATGGGTGGCGGATTAATTCAAGGAGAAAATATCGTAGAATTCTTTCGCCAGCATGCAAAAGAACTGGACATTCAATCGCTTCCTCGCCACTTTGCTGCAGTAGCCACTGATCTATACAGTGGACGTGAAATTTGGCTGCAAAGTGGTAACCTTTTAGATGCCGTCCGTGCATCGGTCGCCCTCCCAGGTTTGTTTACTCCCATCAAACAAAATAATCGATGGCTAGTCGATGGTGGAATAGTCGACCCGGTGCCGGTGTCTTTATGCAGGGCAATGGGCGCGGAAATAGTGATAGCCGTTAGTTTAAATGGCGATATTGTCAATAAAAACGGTCATAATAACCACAACCATAAACCACCTGCTACAAATAAAACACTTAAAGAAAATGAATCAGCACTATGGGACAGAATTTCCGAGCAGCTGGGCAGAACCTTAATGGATAAAAAAAATATCCTGTTAGCCCGATTATTTGGTGAAAACTTAAACTCCCCTGGCCTCGTTGAGGTGTTAGCTGGCTCTCTTCATATAATGCAGGATCGCATCACCCGCAGTCGCATGGCAGGTGATCCACCTGATATTCTGCTAACACCGCTGCTCTCCCAGCTTGGGCTAATGGAATTTGACCGGGGCACAATGGCGATTGAAGAAGGCAGAGCCTGTGTAGAACGTATGCGCCCTGCATTGGAGAAAATAATTATAAATTCTTGAATATTATCTTTATTAACGATCTAAACCAGCAAGCCGGCATTTAAACTATGTGGCTAGTACAGGATGCCCAGGTAAATCCAGCCGCAACCCATCAGCATGCCAGAGAATTTTTTTAGAAATTAGCTTATAAACGTAGCTTAAGTAACAATAACTAATAACCAAAAATTTATTAAATCCTTTACTTAAATTCAACCAGGTTAATATTTGCTTCGTTTAAAACTTCCAGCGTCTGCAAATTTTTTTGTCCTGCTGCTACCGCCATCACCTTGGCAACCACTTCGGATATTTCACCCTGTTTAACCCCGGCTTCCTTGGCTTTTAAAAGGTAGTAGCGGGTGCAGGGCTGACAGTCCATTGCAATGGCCGCAGACAAACCAACCAATAGTTCAGTTTTACTATCCAGAAATTCATTGTTGTGCGTAGACTCATAAAATTCATCATAGCGTTTGTTATGTTCATCGGTAAGCATGTTAAAGCTCCTTATTAGTTATAACGGTCATCTTCAGAAGCGGCAAGTTTTTGATATTAACTTGACTCAATTGTTATTGTATTTAAAACGTGTGTTAGAAATAGACACCTTATTATGCTACCACACCAAAGACCCGACCTACTGCTGCAGTTAAGCCCATTGCCAAAGCACCCCAAAAAGTCACTCTTATGGCTCCAACTGTTATTGCTGCGCCACCAGCACTTGCAGCAAGACCGCCGAGAAGAGCAAGAAACACTAGTGAAGCAACCGCGACTATCGCTATCAGTTGCGAACCGGGTAGCATCCACGCCACCATTAATGGAAGTGCTGCACCAATGGTAAACATGCCGGCCGAAGAAAGCGCTGCTTGAACCGGCTGCGTACTAACACTCTCTGAAATTCCTATTTCATCTCGGGCGTGTGCCCCAAGTGCGTCATGCGCCATTAATTGATCAGCAACTTGTCTGGCTAAGTCAGGGTCAAGCCCCCTGCCTTCATATATTTCTGCAAGTTCCAGTTTTTCAAATTCGATATCATTCTCTAAAGATTTCTTTTCAAGTGCTAAGTCCGCATTCTCTGTATCCGACTGAGAACTGACGGATACATACTCGCCAGCGGCCATAGACATGGCTCCGGCGACTAACCCGGCAACACCTGCGAGAAGAATACTTTCTTGTGTCGCGTTGGCCGCAGCAACACCAATAATAAGACTTGCTGTTGAGACAATACCATCATTTGCACCCAATACTGCAGCACGTAACCAGCCTACACGATGTGCTCTATGTATTTCATGATGACTCATAACGTACTCCGATAATTTATTCGAGTCTGGTATATTAGAGGGTTGGTCTTACAATTTACAAAAAATATTTGTGCCTGTGCAAAGTAAGACCTTATCCTGCTTGTTATGTCGTTTTAGCGCAAGCGAAAATAAATCCAATCAACTCCCTTTAACTTTAACTCTGTGTTTTTCAAACCCACTCCATAAACCACTGAGAGATGAGCATGCCACTCGAATATCTCTTCCAACTTGCTTCTATCAGGGTTTTCAAGCTTGATATTACCACCTACATCAATTTCCACATCTCGAGGCTCTTGAGTGTTAGCTTCTTGTGTAGTAACAGCTGACGAAAGACCTGTTAGAATTACAAAAATAACAGCAAACATATCGTTCCTCTTTACTAAAGACATAAAAAATAAATTCTCTTGTTAATAATAATTCTATAGTGTTTTGCTAAGAGATAATCAGTCCAAGCAAGGCAAGTTGTTGATTGTCACGTTATATTCAATGAATAGTTTAAAAAAGCATGTTAGACATGAATAATTAATATCTCTCTGAAAAAATTTCTTAGCGTGCTTGTTTTTTATCAAAGATCACAAAACTATGTGCAAAGGTATTTTTGTCATCTGCAGCTACATCTACTCGTTCGACTTGTTGCCAGTCTTCCAGATTATATTCTGGAAACCATGCATCACCTTCCAGGCTGGTGTGGACGAAAGTTAAATACATGCGATCTACTTTAGAAAGCATTTGTTCGTAAAAGGATGCGCCACCAATGATCATCGCTTCTTCGACGTTTTCATCTGATTTTGACGCTTGCTCTAAGGCTTGCTTGACAGATGTTACCACGACGATACCATCTGCTTTATAGTTTGCATCACGAGTGATAACGATATTGGTTCTATCGGGAAGAGTACGTCCCCCAAAGGACTCAAAAGTTTTACGCCCCATAATAATTGGCTTGCCTAAGGTATGTTGGCGAAACCAGCGCATGTCGGAAGGCAGTTTCCACGGCAAGCTATTGTGAATACCTATTACCCGGTTTTCTGCCATAGCAGCAATTAAAGATAAACGCATACTGTTTCCACTCTCACTTCTTTGGAATTATTTATAAATATTATATCACTAAAAATTTATACTTTATGAATGAAATATTATTGTATTATTTATTAGCGTCTAATAAGGTTCGTATCTGAGCTAACAATTCACTAGCAGTATAGGGTTTCTGCAAGACATTAATATCCGAAACATCAGTATCATTACTAATATTCACAACGTCATTGTAGCCACTCGCGAGATAGATCAGCACATGTGGATATTTTTTTGTAACTTCATCCGCTAGCTGGTAACCATTTATTCCTGGCATAATAACATCACTAAATAATAAATCGATAGTCTCGACTTCTAGTAACAATAAGGCTTGCTGTGCGCTCGTTGCGACAAAAACATGGTACCCATGTGAAGTTAAAATTTCTTTGGCCATAGTACAAAGCGCTACTTCATCATCGACTACCAGAATTGTCTCATTCCCATTCGTTACCCTCTTATTGGATATTTTTTTCTCCGCAGGCAGAGTGCCTGTAAGATAGCGCGGGAAGTAAAATATAAACTCTGTTCCGACTCCTAGTTCAGATTCAACACTAATGCTACCACCACATCTTATCACAAACCCATAGACCTGGCTAAGACCTAAGCCGGTTCCCTTGTCACCTTTTGTTGTGTAAAACGGGTCAAATATTTGCGTCATCGTTTGACTGTCCATGCCATGCCCAGTATCGCTAATACTCAATGAAACATAATCACCTGCAGCTAAACTTAAAAGGCTAGCCTCATGACTGTTGATAGATAGATTTTTCGTAGTAATGCTTATTGTTCCATTCGCATCAATTGCATGTGATGCGTTGATTGCGATATTAATAATCGCATCGTTCAAATCTCCACTATCAAGTTCAACAAGCCAGACATTCTTTGTTAAATTCAATTTTAATTTAATTCTGGCCGTTAATGATTTTTCTAACATTTGCTGATAACTTGATAGTTCAGCATTAATATCAACAGGCTCAAGTTGCGATGATTTAGAACGCGTAAATGACATAAGTTTAGCGGTTAATGCTTTGGCACGTTCACCAGCATTACGGATCTGTGTTACGTAATTGATAGTTTGAGGTGTCGCATCTGCTTGCTCAAGTAAAAGGTCTGAATAGCCAAGAATAACACCAAGCATATTATTATAGTCGTGAGCTATCCCACCGGTTAGTTTACCTAGTGCATCCATTTTCTGACTACGTTTTATAATCTCTTCTTTTTCCCGTAATTCTGTAACATCATGTATTGTTCCGTTAGAGCGTATGGTTTTACCTTTATCATCATAAACCATTTCAATATGTTCTCTAACACGCTTAATTTCACCATCCGGTAATTTTATGCGGTGCTCAATATCATAAGGCTTTCTATTTACTACCGAATTTTTATAAGTAGTATTAACACGTTCCCTATCGTCGGGGTGAGTGCTACTCATAAATAATTCATAACTTGGAGTGGTATTTTCCGGGTCAAGTCCAAGTATTCTGAAAACTTCATCGGACCAATAGAGGTCACCTGTTATCACATTATATTCCCAACTGCCGTAATGAGTAATTCTTTGAGCTTCTTTTAAGCTGGATTCACTTGCACGTAATGATAACTCGGTCTTTGTACGTATAGCCTCAATTTCAATTTGCTTATCTAACATTTTATTGGCAGATTCAGCAAGCTGCCGGAGCTCTTTGTAGTGAATTGAATCAACATTAATTTTTTCTGCTTTAATGGAAACATTTTCAAAGAACTCCAGGAACAAATTCATTTCGCCAGAAATTTTTCTAGAGAATAGATTGGCTATATATATAACCAAAACCCCAAGCAGAAAACTCACTAGAATAACAGATAAGGTTATATCGATTAGTTCACCTTTCAATACGTTTTTCTGTTTTTGAATAACAAGTTGAGCATCATCAACATAAAGACCAGCCCCAATCATCCATTGCCAATCTTTAACGCCTTTGATAAAAGATATTTTTGGGGATGGCGTTGAGGTTGAAGGTTTATTCCAGACATAGTGAATAAAACCACCCTCTGGATTTCCAACTGCTTTGTGTTCTTCCTGAACTACTTTTATTCCGTTCGGGTCTGTAGTTTCCCATATATTTGTTCCCATCAAATGTTTTTGAGAGACATTCATAAGAACAACACCCTGGTAATCAACTACAAAAATATAGCTATTATCGCCAAATCTGATTTGCTCAATATATCCAAGCATTTCCTGTTGTATTTCTTTTTCTACTGTCTCTAAATAATCACCGGAACCGATAAGCCAATCGAAAGGTTTAAAACGTTTTACAAAGGCAATCTTTGAGTTTTCTATTTTTTTGTTTTTGAAAGATGGGAAATCGTATGATAAAAAACCTTCATTTGAATTTTTCACCAGGGACACCAGTTCTTTTACCAGATACCGTCCCTGTGAATTTTTATAACCGAAGCGTCCTTTGCCTTCAACTTCTGGTCGTAATGGATGTAATTGATTTATTCCGGCTAGAGAGTGAATATAATAGTAACCATTACCATTAAAAAAACGCAGAGGACGGAGTGCTTCAATAATAAGTTTTTTAATCTGACTGTTAGGTAGTTTCCCATTAAACTTTGCGTAAATATTTGAAGCCATTGCATGTGCTTCATATACTCTATGTTTTATCCGTTTCTCTGTTTTATGTTTAACTTCAGAGCGCTTAAGCGAGATGTAGTCAGTTATTTTAATGACTTCTTGTTTGATTAAGGATTTTTGCGAAACTAAATACTCGGATTCAAATTTTTTTGCTCGAGTTGAAAAGTCGATATATCCAAAGTAGCTTTCGAATATAATAATAGACACTGCAATAAAAAAAATAGCTATTAATACGCTATTTCTCCAAACATTAATAAATGTTTTGTCTTTTTTTCTGTGGTTAACCTTTATTATCATATTCAGCTTTCCATGGCAGGTCGCTAATACGTTTTATTAAATCCGAATATCAAACTGCTACAGGAGCTGAAATAGCGGGATATGGATCGTAGCCATCGAGTTCAAAGTCATCAATGTTGTAATCAAACAATGAAGATGGCTTTCTTTTTATAACTAATTTAGGGAAAGGTTTAGGGTTTCTTAATAATTGTTCTTTGGCTTGTTCGATATGATTCATATACAGATGCACATCGAAACCAAACCAGACAATTTCACCAATCTCGTGCCCGGTTTGTTCCGCTAATAAGGTTGTAACGAGTGCGAGGTTGGCAATATTAAATGCTAAACCTAAAAAACTATCGACACTGCGTTGAATCATGCCGCCACTGAGTTTATTTGTGTTTGGGTCAACATAAAACTGGTAATGTTTATGACAGGGCGGCAAGGCCATTTGATCTAACTCGCCAACGTTCCAGCCATCGAAAATGATACGTCGTGAGCTGGGGTTGTTTTTCAAGTCGTCGATCACCTGGGCGATTTGATCAATCTCTTTACCATCGGCAGTTTTCCAGCGGCGCCACTGCTTGCCATACACCGGGCCTAACTCGCCCCATTTAGCGGCGAAGGCTGCATCTTCCAAGATTTTATTTTCAAAATCTTGTAATGGAATATCGTTTCCCGATTGTTCACAATAGGTTTTGTGTGGCCACTCACTCCAGATATGCACATTCTGTTGCAGCAGTTCACGGATATTGGTGCCACCGGAGAGCATCCATAGCATTTCTTTAAAGGCGGTTTTCCAGTACACCCGTTTGGTTGTAAATGCCGGGAAGCCATCGGCAAGGTCAAAGCGCATTTGATGCCCGAACAAGGCTTTGGTACCCACACCGGTTCGGTCTATCCGCTCGCTACCTTCTTCGAGGAGCTTGGTTAATAGATCAAGATATTGTTGCTCTGGATGGGTTTTCATTTACTATTTTCTCTCTGTTCTTTGCTATCTACAACGGCGTAACTTCATTAAATACTATACTAGTATAAATTTACGTTTTGCTTGCGATGTTCTTGTTAACGTTTCTGTAGGCTAACCACAATAATAATAGACCCACTAACACAAGTGGTACGGATAACAACATTCCCATGGTCATAAAGTTAAATGCGAGGTAACCAATATGGGCATCCGGTAGGCGTACGGTTTCAACCAACATTCTGAAAACACCATAACAAAGCGCGAACACGCCTGACACCGCCATGGTTGGGCGTGGCTTTCTCGCAAAACCCCATACGATAATAAACATGACAATCCCTTCTAAAATAAATTCATACAAGGGGGTGGGATGACGCGGTTGCATATCGGCATGCGGAAAAATCATCGCCCATGGCAGATCGGTAGGTTTACCCCATAACTCCCCATTAATAATATTGCCCAGTCGACCAGCGCCTAAACCAATAATCACACAAGGTGCGGTAAAATCAACCGTGGCAAAAAAGCCTTTCTTGTATCGTCGCGCAAATAACCATAATCCGGCGAGTACGCCCAATAAACCACCATGAAAGGACATACCGCCTTGCCAAATCTTGAATGCAAAAGTCCAGTCATTCGCCAGTTGTTCCCAGCCATAAAAGAATACGTAACCAAACCGGCCACCGAGAATCACACCCATACCGACATAAAATACCCAATCGTCTACCTGCTCTGCAGTCCAACCAGAACCCGGGCGTTTGGCTTGCACCCGGCCAAGCCACCAACCACTAATAAAACCAATAAGATACATAATGCCGTACCAATGAACTGGCCAACCAAAAATGGTAAAGGCGACGGGGTCAAAATCGAGAGTAATCATATCGGGACTCTTTTGGGTATGGTTTTAGTGTAAATATCATATCATAAAGCATTTGTGGCATAATCTTAAACTTCAATAAATTCAAACCCATATAATCAAAATACAAAGTAAAAATAGAATGAGCCAACTACGTAACCGACTTGCAACCGAAACCAGTCCTTATCTGCAGCAACATGCCAACAATCCTGTTCACTGGCAACCCTGGGATGCTCAGACCTTAGAGCTTGCGCGCCAATTAAACAAACCTATCCTGTTATCCATCGGCTACTCTGCATGCCATTGGTGTCATGTTATGGCACATGAATCGTTCGAAAATGAACAAATTGCAGCGATTATGAATAGGCTGTTCGTTAATATTAAAGTGGATAGAGAAGAGCGACCCGACCTCGACAAAATTTATCAAAGTGCACATAACCTACTCAATCAGCGCGGAGGTGGTTGGCCCTTAACAGTTATCCTGACACCTGACGAACACATTCCTTTTTTTGCCGGTACCTATTTCCCCGATAAACCCAAACATAATATGCCCGCGTTTACCGAAGTACTGGAACGAATTGAGGAGTTTTATCGACAACATCCTGAAGATATCGACAAACAGAATCAATCACTGTTAGGTGCTTTAGGTAGCATCACCAATATCCCTGTCGATGAAACCCAGCGACTCACCAGTTTCCCGATTGATGGTGCGCGCCAGCAATTGGAAAAAACCTATGACAAAAAATATGCCGGCTTTGGTAGCGCACCAAAGTTCCCCCACCCGACTAATCTGGAGTTTTTACTCAGACATTATTCGGCCACCCGACAAAGCGGCCAAGCAGACGATATGTCATACCAGATGTTAAACAATACCCTTACTGCCATGGCAAATGGTGGTATTTATGATCAACTCGGCGGTGGCTTTTGTCGTTACTCGGTAGATAATGAATGGGCGATTCCACATTTTGAAAAAATGCTATACGACAACGGCCCCCTACTCAGCCTGTATGCGCAAGCCAGTGTGTTACTAAAGGATAACGATGCTGTTTTTAAGCGTGTCGCTACCGAGACAGGTGAATGGGTCATTCGTGAGATGACTTCACACGAAGGCGCTTACTATTCCACACTCGATGCCGATTCGGAAGGTGAAGAAGGCACCTTTTATGTTTGGACTACACAACAAATAAAAGAAGTCTTAACCGACACTGAATATACAATAGCCGAACAACGTTATGGCTTAACCGGCAAGGTCAATTTTGAAGGAAAGTGGCACCTTAATATTAAAGCATCCGTAGACGCTATTGCGGCAGACTTAAACCAGTCGCCGCAAGTGGTCCAACAATCACTCGATAGTATTACCACTAAATTGTTCGCCAAACGGGCCGAGCGTATTCACCCTGGCCGGGATGAAAAAATTCTAACTTCATGGAATGCCTTGATGATAAAAGGCATGGCTATTTCCGGGCGTTTATTGGACAACGAAAACTTTATAAGCTCGGCGCATAATGCAATTGATTTTATTCGCTCGACCTTATTTATCAACAACCGACTCCTTGCTACTTATAAAGACGGTCGCGCACATTTAATGGCGTATCTGGATGATTATGTTTTTCTAATTGATGCTTTATTAGAATCGCTGCAAACGCGTTGGCGTATACAAGATTTAGAATTTGCGATTCAACTCGCTGATATTGTGGTGCAACATTTCCACGATGAAGAAAACGGTGGTTTTTATTTTACCGCCGATGATCATGAGAACCTGATCCAACGACCCAAGCCACTCATGGACGAAGCCATACCTGCAGGCAATGGGATTGCCGCTTATGCTCTTAACAGACTCGGCCATCTTATTGGTGAACAACGCTATATTGATGCGGCTGAAAATACCCTCTATTATGCGTGGCGTTCGATAACCGAAGTCCCTTACGCGCATGGCGCATTATTATTTGCGCTGGATGAATATTTAAGTCCTTCATCATTTTTAATTATTCGTGGCGAAGAGCAAGCGTTGAATAAATGGCAGCAGGTCTGTACCCAACACTACCGCCTGAACCAGCTTACGTTTGCCATTCCCGATTCGGCAACTCAATTACCCGGCCTTTTAAATGAACGTCTTCCTTCAGACAAACCAATAGCATACTTTTGCTCGGGAATGAGTTGCCAGGCCCCTGTTACGGATATTGATGAACTAAAGAAGATTATCACTTAAGTTAATCACATCGGCAGGCTACCACTTATTGTTATAGCACCGCTCGTCCTTGCATAACCCCTTCTGTCAGAATCTTTTTTTAGTGAAGGTTTTTACCTCTCTCTTCTCATATCTCGAGCATATATATTTCCTGACTCTTGTACTGGTACAGTATGGCAAGCCGAAAGCGCCAGGAATATAACAATAAATATCAATGTGCGACGTAAGTGGATATAATTAAACTTGTATATGACGCCTTAACTTTACAGAAAAAATATAGGTATAATAGTTGATTATTAGTGAATCTGTTAACATCCATATTATCTTGAAGTTAACATCTAATAGAAAGCATAAACCTGATAATGACAAATAGATCAGACACAATCTACACCAGTAAAAAACCGCATTTAATCGACTTTGTATTTGACGAAGCGGTTGCGACTGTCTTTCCTGATATGATTCGCCGTTCAGTACCGGGTTATGAAAATATTATAACCATGATTGGTTTGTTTGCTGAACAATATGTGCAAAACCACTCACAGTGTTACGACCTTGGTTGTTCATTAGGGGCTGCCACACTGGCGATGCGCCATCATATACATGCAGATGATGTTTCCATTATAGGTGTAGACAATTCAGGTTCAATGGTCGAGCGCTGTCGCAATAATATTGAAAAAGATACATCAAAGGCCGACGTCAGTATTGTGTGTGATGACATTCAAAATATTTCGGTTCAGAATGCCTCGATGGTGGTATTAAATTTTACCTTACAATTTTTAGAACCGGTAAAGCGATTCGAGTTACTGAATAATATTTATAATGACATGAACGTGGGTGGCGTGCTGGTGTTATCGGAAAAAATAACCTTCACTGATCCTGTATTACGCGACACCAACATTCAACTTCACGAATCTTTTAAAAAGGCAAATGGTTACACTGATTTGGAAATTAGTCAGAAACGAAGTGCTTTAGAAAAAACTCTCATACCGGATACTTTAGAAACGCATCAACAACGTTTAACAGATATCGGCTTTACTAAAATAATACCCTGGTTCCAGTGTTTTAACTTTATTTCGATTCTTGCCATCAAATGACAATTTATAATTCCTTGCTCGATAAAATCAGCACAGACGATCATCCGTTAAGATCCTGGGCGAAAATATTACCGGAACAAATTGTTTCAGGTTTAGATCCAAAACGCTTTGGTAAATTAAACCAATGGCAAGATGCGATTAACAATTTACCCGACATTACCATTTCAGAAGTTGATTTAAACAATCAGGTAAAATTATCAACCAACGATAATTTAACCCCCGAGACTATTGAGCAAATAAAACAAGAACTCAAACAATTACACCCCTGGCGTAAAGGACCATTCGATTTCTTTAGTATACTTATTGATACAGAATGGCGTTCCGACTGGAAATGGGATCGACTTAAAGAACACCTGCAACCTCTAGAAGGCAGAACCATTTTAGATGTCGGCTGTGGTAATGGCTACCATTGCTGGCGCATGGCCGGCCTGGGTGCTGAACTTGTTATTGGCATCGACCCTACCGCCGTGTTTGTTATGCAATATCAATTAATGCAAAAGTATATTCAAGCGGATAATGTTTATGTAGTTCCGGTTGGGATTGATAGCGTACCGAAAAACTTACAGGCGTTTGATACCGTCTTTTCAATGGGTATCTTATATCATCGTAAGTCACCGATTGAGCATATCATGCAGCTGCATCAATGTTTAAAACCGACAGGTGAATTGGTTCTGGAAACGTTGATAATTGAAGGGGATACTGATGAAGTTCTCTTTCCAAAAGATCGCTACGCACAAATGAATAATGTTTGGTTTTTACCGACGATTCCCCTGTTAATCAAGTGGCTGGAACGCTGCAAGTTTAAAAATATTCGGGTCGTTGATGTAAACCAGACATCCATAGAAGAACAACGCCAAACGGAATGGATGACGTTTAATTCATTAGCGGATTTCCTGGACCAGGATGACAGCAACCTGACGGTTGAAGGCTATCCTGCGCCTAAGCGGGTGATAGTTCTGGCTGAGAAGTAAAAAAATTTGTCATTGCGTGCCCGTTTTCTTAAGGGCGGCGCAATGACAAAGTACTAATTTTTCTCTAAATTACTCAGCGTTCTCTGCATTAAAAAAATCTAAAACTCACTACCAAAACTTTCTTTGTAACGCGCTTTAAACTCATCCATTGTAAAGCTATGGTTTTGTGGACCTAACTGTTCAATTTTAATCGCACCACACAGTGAAGCAATACGACCAGATGTTTCCCAATCCATACCATTCATCATACCGAATAACAAACCACCACGGAATGCATCACCACAACCAGTTGGATCTTTGGCTTCACTAATTTTTGCTAATGGAATTTTTATAACTTTACCATCGACATAAATATCCGAACCTTCACCACCACGGGTAACAATCAGAGCTTTAACTTGTTTAGCTATGTCTTCGAGTGTTTTACCGGTACGCTCAGCTAACATTTCACCTTCGTAATCATTTACCGTAATCCAGGTTGCTTGATCAATGAAAGTAGATAACTCTTCACCACCAAACATTGGTAAGCCCTGACCGGGATCGAAAATAAAAGGGACATCCTGTTCTACAAATTGCGCAGCATGTTCAAGCATACCGTCACGACCATCCGGTGAGATAATACCGATGTTGGCTTCTGGTGCATCAGAAACTTTGTTTTCATGCGAAAAGCCCATTGCACCGGGGTGGAAAGCAGTAATCTGGTTATCATCCATATCAGTCGTAATAAATGCCTGACCGGTATAACTATCCACTTCTTTTAAATACTTACGGCTTTGATTATTTTTATCCATCCATGCCGCATACGGAGCAAAGTCATTACCCACTGTACCCATTGGTTCAGCTTTACCACCTAACATATGTAAAGTAAAAGCAATGTTACCTGCACAGCCACCAAACTCACGACGCATCTCTGGCACTAAAAAAGATACATTTAGCATATGGACTTTATCGGGAAGGATATGATTTTTAAATTGATCGTGAAAAACCATAATCGTATCGTAGGCAAATGAACCGCAAATTAGTGCTGACATAATGAATCCTTTTTTTATTTAATAATGATGTCACTGCGTGCTATCGCTCGCAATAACCAAGTTAATAGTTAATAGTTAATAGTTAATAGTTAATAGTTAATACAAACTGATAAAGTATTTATATTTACTTTACAAGCGTATTTTCAAAAATAAGTATCGAACAGAATCAAGCCCCATACAACGGCCACAATCGCCAGACTAAAAAATACCGCGGCCGAGCCCATATCTTTTGCGCGCCCACTCAACTCATGGTGCTCTGCCCCCAAACGGTCTACCACCGCCTCAATCGCAGAATTCAGAATTTCAACTACAAGTACAAGTAAGGGACTACTGATCAATAATGCAAGTTTAACCGCATCGTGAGTAACAACAAATGCCAGTGGAATAAGAATAATCGCTAATAACAATTCCTGACGAAACGCGGCTTCATGTTTGAACGCTGCACGCATTCCCTGTACCGAATAACCACAAGCATGGATGATTCGAGTGAGTCCTGTTTTACCGGGCTTGGCCATGCTGTTCCTTTATTTTTATTTTAATGCGTGCTTATTATATAGTACTGGATTCCCGCCTTCGCGGGAATAACGGATTCTATTTATTTTATTTTCTTCAAGCTTGCACACGCTACCACGGATAGTGAGAAGCTAGAGTGCAAGGCGAAAGCCGACGCAGAAGCGCAGCTTACATTCGTAAGTGAGCATTCTAAGAAGGCTTTCAACGCCGCAATCTAGTTTCTCACTATTCGTCCTTAACCTTTCCAGGTAAGATCTAACTCTTTCGCTGCTCTGACATCATCAAGTCTCCGCACTGGCAAAGTATGCGGCGCTGTTCTAACAGTATCGGGTGTTGTTTCGGCTTCTTTTTGTATTGCTACCATCGCTTCCATAAAATCATCTAGCGCTTGTTTGGTTTCTGTTTCAGTCGGTTCGATTAACAAGCACTCTGGCACTAACAAAGGAAAGTATGTTGTTGGTGCATGAAAACCGTAATCTAATAAGCGTTTTGCAAAGTCCATGGTATTCACACCCAGATTTTTTGCTTGTTTTCTTAAGGTGACAATGAACTCATGCGTTGCTCTACGGTTCGGATACGCAATTTCAAATCCACTTTTTTGCAATGACACTAACATATAGTTTGCATTTAAAGTTGCGTACTCGGCAACCCGGTTCATTCCTTCACTACCTAACATGCGCGCATAAATATAGGCACGTAATAAAATACCAGCATTACCCATAAAGGCAGATAAGCGTCCAATCGTTTGTGGTCGTGATTTTTCAGTTATTACATGATATTCAGTGCCATCCTTAACAACCATCGGAACTGGCAAATAGGGTTCTAAACGTTTGCTCACCCCAACAGGACCGGCACCGGGGCCACCGCCACCGTGTGGCGTTGAAAATGTTTTATGCAGATTCATATGGATAACATCAAAGCCCATGTCACCCGGTTTTACTTTACCGAGGATTGCATTCAGATTGGCGCCATCGTAATACAGTAAACCACCTGCTTCATGCACGATGCCGGCAATTTCTTTTATCTTGCGTTCGAATACACCGAGCGTTGAGGGGTTGGTTAACATGATGCCCGCAGTGTGTGGACCTACCGCGGCTTTTAATGCATCCAGATCCACATCGCCATCGCTGTTAGTTGGGATTTCTTTTACTTTATAATTACACATAGTGGCTGTTGCCGGATTGGTACCATGAGCCGCATCGGGAACCAGAATTTCGTTACGCGCCGGGTCACCTTTACCACCGTTTTGTGCATCATGGTAAGCACGAATCATGGCCACACCGGCAAACTCGCCTTGTGCGCCAGCCATCGGGGCAAGCGATACGGCATGCATACCGGTGACATCTTTTAAAATATCCTGTAAATCATACATGCAAGCAAGAAAACCCTGACTACTTGAATCAGGTGTTGCAGGATGACGGTTAGCCAGGCCAGGTAACATCGACAATTGATTACAACCACGCGGGTTATACTTCATAGTGCAAGAACCCAATGGATAAAAATGGGTATCAATAGAAAAGTTTTTTTGCGACAAACGCGTGTAATGACGCACCGCCTGCATTTCTGAAATTTCCGGTAGTAATGGGCGTTTAGTGCGCTTCAGTTTTTCCGGAATAACATTGATCATGTTATCTTTTTTTACAGTTTGCGCTGTATTAACCCGTCCGGCTCTTGCTTCTTCAAATACTAACATTGTTTATACCTTTTTCTATGCCATCTTGGGCTGTACAGGACTTGCCGTTGCTTGCAAACGAGTGAGTGTTGTTGCTAATGTTTGGGTAAACATTTCAATGTCCGCTTCACTTTTGGTTTCGGTTGCGCAAACCATTAAACAATTTTCTAACTCAGGATAATCTTCTTCCAAACAGATACCTGCAATAATACCGTGTGCGGCAAGTGAGCGAATAACATCATCAAGTGGTAAATCGAATTGAAAAACTGCTTCATGGAAATTTGCCGTATTGAATACGCGTTGCACACCGTTAATTTTTTCTAACTCAGCCATTAACAACTGGGTATTATTATGTGATTGCTCGGCGGTGTTTTCTATACCTTGTGGTCCCACCACGGCCATGTAGATGGTTGCCGCAGTCACTAACAAACCCTGGTTAGTACAAATATTGGAAGTCGCTTTGGAGCGCCGAATATGTTGTTCACGGGCTTGTAAGGTTAAACTGAATCCCGGCTTACCGTCTAAATCAACTGTACGACCAATAATTCGGCCTGGCATTTGTCGCACATAATCCTGACGACAACACATAAAACCAAAGTATGGACCACCCGAAGATAGTGGGATTCCTAAAGGCTGACCTTCACCACAGGTAATATCAGCACCGCGCACATTGTTATTGGCATCACTCTCAACACCACCCCATTCACCCGGTGGCTTAAGCATCGCTAATGACATTGGATTTACAACCGCAATAACGAGTGCGCCATGTTTATGCGCCCAATCAGTTAGAGCATCAACTTCTTCTAAAGAACCAAAATAATTAGGTTGCGGAATAACAAGTGCAGCAAAGTCACCAGGTTCAGCAGGTAAACTATTTAGGTCAATGACACCGCTATTCAGATCGTAATCAAGCTCTTCAAGCACAATGCCCTGGTTATGCACAATGTTGTAAGCAACTTTACGATAATTAGGATGCACCGTGCGTGGCATTAAAATGCGTTTAGATTTTGATTTACGATTCGCTCGCACCGCCATTAATACCGCTTCGGCTAGGGCAGATGCACCATCGTATAGCGACGCATTCGACACATCCATGCCGGTTAAACTGGCCATCATGGTTTGATATTCATACAACAGTTGCAACGTACCCTGACTTGCTTCTGCTTGATAAGGTGTATACGCCGAATAAAATTCACCCCGCGTAGTAATTTCCCACACCGCTGCAGGTATATGATGTTCGTAAGCACCACCACCGGCAAAACATAAACGATACGTATCGGCATCGGCACGCTCGCGCATGATCCGGCCAATCTCCATTTCCGTAATACCGGGTGGTACTTTGGTTAAACCTTCACTGCGTAATGTTTGTGGAATTTCGTCAAATAAATCTTCAATCGACTTAACGCCAATCGTATCTAACATTGATTTAACTTCATCTTCCGTATGTGGAATAAACGGCATAACTTTACCCTGCTATATTTTTAATATATAAAATATTATGTACTAAGTATGAACTCTCACGGATAGCGAGGGACGATAGTACAAGGCAAAACCCGACGCAAAAGCGCAGCTTACATATGTAAGTGAGCATTTTAAGAAGGGTTTTAACGCCGTAATATCGTTCCTCGCTATTCGTGAATTAGTGTTCTTCTGAATCGACTAGCTCTTTGTAGGCATCCGCATCCATCAACGCATCAAAAGCACCTGCATCTTCAGGTTTAATTTTATAAATCCAACCATCACCAAAAGGATCGCTATTAATAATTTCGGGTGTATCCGCTAATGCTTCATTACCTGCAGTTACTTCACCGTCTACGGGTGCATAAACGTCGGACGCCGCTTTAACAGATTCAACTACAGCGCTATCATCACCTTCTTGAAAGGTTGTGCCTTCTTCAGGTACTTCAACAAAAACTAAATCACCCAATAAGCTTTGCGCATGATCGGTAATCCCAACCGTTAACGTGCCCTCATCATTTTGCATAATCCATTCATGTGATTTTGTATAACGTAATTCCTGTGGTATATCGCTCATGGTTTCTACTCTCGCTATTTTTAATCTTAAATTGTTTTTATTACTTTAAATGCATGACTTACCGTTTCTGGCAAACGGCGGTTTAACTACTCTGGCAGCTAGCTGTTTACCACGTATTTCTACTTTGCAAGTATTTCCAATAGTAGAGGAAACCCTTGCAAATGCAATGGCTTTACCTACAGTTGGTGAAAAACTACCACTGGTAATTTCGCCGGCTTCCAAACCATCAACAAATACTTTTTGGTGGTTTCTTAACACACCTTTATCTTCTAATACTAAACCGACTAATTTTTTATCTACCCCTTTTTCACGTTGTGCGTCTAACACCGAGCGACCAATAAAGTCGCGGTCTGCCGGTTCCCATGCAACAGTCCAGGTAAGTGCGGCCTCTAAAGGTGTAATGGTTTCATCCATATCCGAGCCGTACAAATTCATACCCGCTTCCAGACGTAAAGTATCGCGAGCACCTAAGCCACACGGTGTCACTTCACATTCAGCAAGCTTGGCCCAAAATGTTGAAGCCTTGTCTTTAGGCAACATAATTTCATAACCGTCTTCACCGGTATAACCGGTACGCGCAACAGCGATATCACCCATATCACTATCGTTTGCAAATGTAATAAAAAATACCGCGGTGTCTTTCACTTGTGCGGCTGTTTTATCACCCAAGGCAAGATGGGCTTTATCACGCGCATTCGGGCCTTGTACTGCTATCATGGTGAGTTCGTCACGTACGGTAACCGTGACATTAAATGCCGCGGCTTGTTTATTAATCCAGGCTAAATCTTTTTCACGGGTACTGGAGTTAACCACCATGCGATAAAAAGTATCATTGACGTAGTAAACGATTAAATCATCAATCACGCCACCTTTCTCATTTAACATGCATGAATACAGTGCTTTGCCGGCATCTTTTAAACGATCGACATTATTAGCTAACAAGTAACGCAGGAAATCACGAACTTTTTCGCCGGTTAAATCAACGATGGTCATATGAGACACATCAAACATGCCGGCATCGTTACGCACGATATGATGCTCTTGAAGCTGCGAGCCATAATTAATTGGCATATCCCAGCCACCAAAGTCGACCATCTTCGCGCCTTGCGCAACATGCATATCGTATAACGGGGTACGTTTACCCATAATTAAATTTCCTTTAATTCAAAAATAATTCTTTTGTACGTATTCCCATGGATGATAATAGACCAGAGAACAAGGCAAAACACGACGCGGTAAACATCATAAGTGCCAGTAAGAAACAAAAACTGGCACTAAAAAAGCGGAGCTTACATTAGTAAGTGAGCATTTTAAGGAGTGTTTTCGCGGTACTCCTTCCTTATTAAAATAATAAAGAAGGGGGTGAACGCCGTTATCTGGTCTCTTATCATTCATCGGCTAATCTTCGGCGTGGTACGAGGAGCGCACCATCGGCCCAGCCTTAACCCAGCTAAAACCTAATTCTTTGGCTTCGTTTTCGTAAACCGCAAATTCAACCGGTTCCAAATACCGTTGGACGGGCAGATGATAACGACTTGGTCGTAAATACTGCCCCATGGCTAAACGATGCACACCCACTGAACGTAAATCTTTTAAGACTTGCAATACTTCCTGACGTTCTTCACCAACGCCCATCATGATGGCAGACTTGGCTTCAACGCCATCTTGCGCGGCAGCAATTTCGAGTAAATCTAAACTACGCTTATAATCCGAACCTTTGCGCACGGTTTTATACAGAGAAGGCACGGTTTCAACATTGTGTCCCCAAACCATTTGCGTATCTAAATCATCGCAACGCACCTGGTTAAGGCCGTTCATAATAATATCGACAGCAACATCTTGCTTGCGGTGAAAGTCTGAAGAGAGTAATTCAATGCCCATATCGGGTTTATGTTTGCGTAAGGCAACAATGGTATCGGCAAAGACTTTAGCTCCACCATCATCCAAATCATCACGGTTAACGCAGGTTACAACAACATACTCCAAACCCATTTCCATCGAGGCATCGGCAACACGCTGCGCTTCCGTTTCGTCAAACCAAGTGGGCTTACCGGTTTTCACCGCACAAAAACCACAGGCCCGGGTACAGGTATCACCTAAGATCATAAACGTGGCGGTACCATGACTCCAGCATTCACCAATATTAGGACAACGCGCCTCTTCACAAACCGTATGTAAAGTATTGCTCTTTACTGTTTTTGAAGTTTGGGCATAAGTTGAATTATTTCCCAGAGACTGTCGAATCCAAATTGGCATACGACTGGTATTCGGTTGACTCGAAAAATCAAATACGGGTTTTACGGTATGTGTTGTCATAATTCTTAGCTATGGCCTTGATTCCGTTGGAACCGTTATAGTACTTAATATATTTTCCGGCAAAAAAAAGGGCGACGAAAATACGCGTACTTAACACATACTTTAGTCGCCCCTCTGTCCTGTTAACCTGAGAGCTTTAGCCCCTTCGGCGTCCTCACATAATCCGAATACCTATATATTAAGAGGTATAAACGATTAGTAGAATCTCTCCAGAGTCAACTTTTATCCTGTGGTCCTTTTACCTGAGCGTTTCCGAGCGGGTTGCGCCTTCGGCGTTTTGAAGAGTAAGTATTCACTTACGTCTAACAAAATCTCTCCCACAGAACATAACGTTGAAGCAGCATTTTAAGCGTTTAATCATTGAAAACCAAGCACTGAAAGCAGCAATCACCCAAATAGTTGTCCGTCCCGACCCCAAACCCCCAATCTACACCACATTTTGAAAAAATACCCGCTTCACTCAAGTTGTTACCTGGTCGTGATACTTTCGTGTTATTTCCATCGAATAATGCAAACTACATCGGTTGCGCTACAAGCCAATATCGGTGTGGCAAGGCATGGAGCCTTGACATTACTCACTCAAAAAAATAACGAGGAATTTTTATGACTACTAGAAGAAAATTTACCACAATCGCATTGGCTACAGCAGCAGCATTATTTTCTGCAGCGCCAGTAACATCCGTTCAAGCAGGCGCAGATGCTAATGTGCATTGCTTTGGCGTAAACAAATGCAAAGGCCATAACGATTGCAAAACTGCATCAAATGCTTGCAAAGGTCACGCTTCATGTAAAGGACAAGGTTTTGTAGGTATGTCCAAGCATGCTTGTGAAGAAATTGGTGGTTCGGTTAATAAGCCTAAAGGTTAATTAACTTCCCAATGGATTGACTGGCGCCATAGTACTCCGTATTGGCGTCAGTCCATTCAAATTTACTTATTACTATTAGCTTTCACTAGCTTTTATCCGACTCTTCCCGCATCAGAAACCATAAAATCGGCAACGTCCCAATCACCAGAAAAAGTGCTGACGGGGCTGCAAGTTCAAGCATTTCTTCACTGGCTTCTATCCAAATTCGAACCGGCAAGGTATCAAACCCCGTTGGACGTAACAAAAATGTTGCCGGGAGTTCTTTTAAGGTATCAATAAATACCAATACCCACGCACTCATCATACCACCGCGAATAATCGGTAAGGTTACGCGGCGTAAGTTCTGCCACTCAGTTGCGCCCAAACTCCGCCCGGCTTGATCTATAGATGGCGTCAATTGTTGTGCTGCAGACTCTTCAGCCTGAATGGCTAAAGGTAAAAAGCGAATCATCATCGCAAGCAGTAACACAATAAAACCACCATAAATTACCGGCACTACTGCTAAAACAAAAGCCAAAATACCTAATGCAATGACCGGTCCGGGTAATACAAAGCCGACACTGGAAACATGTAGGTAAAATTGACTTAACACATTACGTCTGCGCGCATGATACAACGCCACTGGCAAACCAATAATCACCGTTAAGCTTGCAGCGGCAATGCTTATAAATAAAGAGTTTCCAACATAGCCCCAAAACACGCTGGTAATCAAGCCATCTACCAGGGCTTGCCAACTCCACGCCAACATCCACGCTAACGGCAGTAGAAAAGAAAATAGTGAAATTAAACCTAGCCAAAACCAGATTGCGATCGTTTCAAAACGGGTTGCTTGTTTTAATTTTGTTTTACCTGTTTTACCTGTGCTGTAATACCGCTGGCGGTTTCTAAAAAAACGCTCCAATATTAAAAACGTTAAACTAAGAAAGACTAATACCAGACTTAATCCAGCCGCAGCTTCGTAACTGTCGCGACCATTCATTTGCATATAAATACTCAAGGTAAAGGTTTGGTAGCGCAGCATACTAACTGCACCAAAATCCGATAAGGTATGCAATATAACCAAAGCTAAACCCGCTGCAATGGCAGGACGCATTAAGGGTAAACTGACTCGCCAAAAAACCTGAAAGGCATTTAAACCATGTAGCCGTGCGACTTCTTCAAATTCACTCTGCGAACGTGACAGCGCACCACGTACGAGTAAAAAAACATAAGAAAAGCCCGCCAGTGATAAAACAAAAGTCACTCCGAAAATATTATAAAGCTCGGGCGTAATACTTTTCAAACCAAATATAAAATGCCAGAACTGGCCTAACCAGCCGTCATCCTCTAACAAGCTGGTATAAATATGAGCGAATACATACGTTGGAACCGTTAACGGTAAAACCATAAACCAAATGGCAAGTTTACGCCCGATAAAATCACGCCTGCTAATCCAGAATGCTGCTGAAACCCCTAAAATAAAGCAACCAATGGCAACTAAAACTGAAAGGGATAATGTATTCCAGAGTAACTCAGGGAGGCGTTGTGTCCATAAAGATAACCAGCCTTGCGCTGATAATTGGCCACTACTAATAATAACAAAAACTAGCGGGATAGCTGCAAGCGCAACAACGGCAGGTGCTAAACTGCTACGTAACGTAAAGCGTTGCACAAAAGCTGACTCAGTAAAATTCTTGAAATAGACGACTAGCGACATATTAAATTTAAATACTCCTTTCCTATTTACTCGTTATTCCGCACAGGTAGGTTCCAGAGAAATTAAACAGTCGATTTATTATAAAAACATTACGTTACGGCATACCGATTGATTCAATTAAATCGATTGTTGCATTACGCTCTTCACCTAACTTATACATTGATACTGGTGCAACTTTGAAACTTTCGGCTTTAGGTAGCATGGATGCAGCTGATACATCACTTCTTGTTGGGTATTCACGATTCACTTCAGCAAAAATCTTCTGGCCTTTAACGGAGCTAACAAATGCCATAAATTTCATCGCCAAAGCTTTATGCTTGCTGTGTTTAGTGATCGCAGCACCGGCAACATTCCAGGCAATCCCCATTGGGTTACCATCGTCAGCAGTTTGGTCAGGAATTAAAATACGAATAGGTACATTCGGGTGTTTGTTCAAATAACGATAAATATAATAATGGTTCACTAAACCTACGGACTTCTTTCCCTTAGCAACAGCGGCAACGATCTTGCTGTGCTTATTATATACTTGGCCCTTGCTGTTTTTCTTTAAACCTTTTAACCATTGTGTCACCTTATTTTTATCTGTCGACAACATGTATACAGTGACGCCGGCAATGTAACTTTCATTACCGCTGTGGGTAATGCCAATTTTCCCTTCCAAACGTGGGTCAGCTAAATCAAAAACAGATTTTACAAAATCGATATCTTTTGCATTTGTATTTACAACTAAAACACGTGCCCGCGCCGACAAACCTAACCAATGATTATCTTGACCTCGAAATTGCGGACTAATAACCCCTGCTATTTTATTTGTTACCGGAGCAAACAGTCCCGATTTATTACCGCGTTGCAAATTACCAGCATCATTGCTGATATAGATATCCGCATCCGTCCTGCCTTTTTCCAGTTTGAGTTTATTTAATAGTGAAGTCGAACTTCCGGTATGGATAATGGTTTTTATTCCGGTTGCTTTAGTAAAAGCCTTCACTACAGGCTTTACGAATTTATCGCTACGCCCGGAGTAAATCACCAATTTCGGCTTTGTTGCACTCATTGCGGCACTACTGTAAACAATGCCAATTCCAACACCCGTCATAACTAAAAGCGACAGGCTGAATGACTTAATTAACCTTGTGAAAACTAGTGTTATATTGTTCATGCTACACCTTATATATAGTATAAATAATGTTAGATTAAATAGATTTAGATGTGAATGATAATTATTCTCAATAAGGAAAGCAAATATTATTTATTACAGTAAACAGACCTCAAAATCACTTTTTTATTATATTAACCTGAAATATCACTCGGTCCAGCCATACGTGAGAAACTAAAATGCTTCAATTAAGACTCCCTTGTGAAAACTGCAATAAATCGCTAGAGGTCGTACTCTGAGGGGTCTCACGAAATTGACCATTACAGTCATTGCGAGGAAGTAACGAAAGACAAGTATTTTTCAATTTTGAAGTGACAATCTGCTTGTAAATACTCCCATCTCCCTCAGATTGCCACGCTCACTTTGTTTACGCGCAAAGACACAATTTTTTACTAAATATCAGTGCTTTAATCTAAAAAAATGTTTTTGATAGTTTGTATTTTTATTTAATTTTGTGGGGATACCTCAGAAGCTGCCCCCTGTAAAACCATGATTTGCTCCTATTAATGTGTTTCTGCCAATACTGTGCGGATACAATATTAGAAAGTGAGAGATGATAATTATCCTGAAAAAAATCCGGCCTCTGCAAAATGAATCTTCTATTCAATATTTCCGGATTTTTAATTTGAGTGTGTACGTGCTTTTTCAGTTTTAGCTGTTATTAAACTGCTCACATCAAGTGTGTGGTCGGCTTTAAGCATACGCGTCATGTCCTCTGCATTGAGAGGTTTACTAAAATAATATCCCTGGATAATGTCACAGTTCAGTTCTGCAAGAATTTTAAGTTGTAAGTCATTCTCGACTCCCTCAGCAACAACGCTTAAATTTAATGCCTGAGCAAGATTCACAATGGCATGAGCAATGGCCCGATCATTATTTTGATGTTCCAAATCTTTAACAAAGCTTCGATCTATCTTCAGAGTATCAACCGGAAATTCTTTTAAATATGCTAAAGAAGAATAACCCGTACCAAAATCATCAATCGCAATAGAGAAACCATGGTATGCCAATGTCTGTAGTTTTTCCTGACTAATCGCCGCATCTTGCATAATTGCGCTTTCGGTAACTTCAAGTTCGAGCAGTCGGCTATCAATGTTTGCTTTGGTTAAAATATCTATAATCTTGTCGACCAACTGATCATCATCAAATTGCCGTGCAGATAAATTTACCGACATTTTTATATTTTCAAATCCCTGTTGCTGCCAGAGTCGTGTTTGCTCACAAGCCATAATTAATATTTGCTCGCCAACCGGAATAATTAAGCCAGTCTCTTCAAGCAAAGGTAAAAATTGCAGTGGAGGAATCAATCCTTTACCAGGCTGTTCCCAACGTAACAAGGCTTCTACACCAATAATTTTTCCTGTCTTAAGATCGACTTGTGGTTGATAGTGCAGTATAAACTCTTCATTTTTCAGAGCCTGACGTAAGCGTGATTCCATATTAAGCCGTTCCAGAGCAAACTTGTCCATATCAACAGAATAAAACCGGTAGCCATTGCGCCCGTGTTCTTTTACTTTATGCATCGCAATGTTTGCCATTTGCAACAAATTATCAACGTCGTTGTTTTCGAATGGATAAACTGTAATACCAATACTTGCCGTTACCAACACCTCGAGCTTGTTTATATTGAATGGTTTATTCATTGCTTCAATAATTTGTTCAGCAACGGTTATAATCTGCTCGATATGTCGGACATCTTCGATTAAAATAGAAAACTCGTCTCCACCCAGACGAGCTACAGTATCACTGGCACGCAGATTAGCCTGTAAGCGTTTAGATACTTCTTTTAACAGTTCATCGCCCGCAGCATGACCTAAGGTATCATTTATTCGTTTGAATATATCAAGGTCAATATACATAACGGCTATAAGCCATTCTTTACGCAGCGCTAGTTGCATTGCTTGATGTAGCCGGTCTTTGAATAGATTTCGATTTGGCAAGCCGGTAAGCATATCGAAGTTTGCCATATGCCGAAGACGCTGTTCTTGCTCTTTACGCTGACTTATATCACGTATAACACCAACAAATAATTTTTCATCGGTTGTATCCATTTCATTAATACTGACTTCAATTGGAAACTCGCGACCATCTTTATGTAAGCCTGTTAATTCATGTGGCCCACTACCCAATATTTCCACCGAATTATTTTTGTTATACATTTTTATATAATTTTCGTACTTTATTTTGTCATTTTCTGACAGCAAATCGGTAAAACTCAGTGCGATTATTTGTTTATTTGTATAACCAAACATTTTCTCTGCCGCTGGATTAACATTTATCATATGCCCCCAATCGTGCATAGTGATAATCCCTTCATTTACGGTATTAAATATTCCGCGAATATGTGCATTACGCCGCCTGATCCCTTGTTGTGCAGCATCAAGTTCTCCTGCCATTTTATTAAACTGTGTCCCCAAATGTGAAAATTCATCATTGCCGTTAATATAGGTACGATACTGAAGATCACCTTTTGTAAGCTGCACGGTAGCGACACTTAGTTTGTTAATAGGGATAAGCAGGGTATATTTGATTGCGAAATATAAAAACAGACCGACTACAAAAAATCCAATCCATGTTGCAAGAAGAAGAATCCTATCGGTTTGCAGCATCTCTTGTGTTATGTTTTTTAATAAAACTTCTCGTTGATTTTTCACCAAATCAATCAACGAATTCAACAATTCAGTAGGCTCGCGATCGATGCCACGTACATATTTATCAACCGTAATATGTGGGTCATGCTCAGCTACTTTAAAAGCAGTAAGCGCCTCTCGATAGCGTGCTCCCATATAGGTATGGGATTTAATGAACTGTTCGATTAATTTGAATGCTTCATTATTTTTTGATAGGTCTTTTCTTAATTCTTCAGCAGCACGTCGCGTATTTGCTTCCTCAGTAATAAATTTATTCAGATACTTGGTATAGAGTTCAGGGTCATAACCACGTAACAAGATATTTTTCCACTCCTGGACCTGTTTTTTAAAGTTCACCTCAATTGTGAGTCCCATAACGATACGGTGTTCAGCATAATCGTGGACTTGCTCGGATTCAAACATCGCTTGTTTCTGGGCATCAGTAATGTAAATATTCATACTAATGATAAATATGAACACGCCCCCAAATAAGGCCAGTAGTTTAGTTTTAATGGTCATTCTTATTATTCGTCTTCAAGTTTAAAAATATTAAAAAAGATAACTATATAGTGGCATATTTACCAAGGACTTTAGCTTAACCTCTCGTTTCTAAAAGATTAGACGCCAAAACCAATAGTTATTTCATTTTGTCATATTAAAGGCTGAATATTACAATTTGATTACATATTATAATGTAATCTATAAGTAGCTTGTATCTATTTGATTATATGAGGGATAACTAATTAGTAGGGTTTAGGATTACCGACTATCCAGCCGGCTCGACTAAGCTAGAGTCATCATCATTCACTTTTGACGTTAAATATGGAAATTAAGGCGATTCATCAAAGTCTCAATATTTATAGCTGCTTCAGTATCCAGCGTTATCAAATAATCCAGCTCATCAGGTTCTAATGGGCGCCAGTTTTTAATCTGATGTTCAAGAATTCCCAGGTCAGCATCTGATACATCTTGTTTACGGCCACGGATTCGTTGTCGCAAGGTCTCGTCTCTAGCCACAAATTCTATAATAATAAAACGCACATTCTTTGTAGTTGCGAGTTGTTTAAAAAGATTACGTTGTTCTTTCTTAGTGAATGTTGCATCAACAATGACTGAGATGCCAGTATCAATAATACTACCCGCCAGCTCAAGGAGTTTAAAATACGTCTTTTCGGTTGCATCCGGACTATAAATACCTTGTTCCGTATCGGCATGAGAATCATCACTCTGTTTAATACTATATAAGCGCTTGCGTTCGACATCTGAACGGATCCGAATGGCACCTAGTTTTTCGAGTAAGGATTCGGTTATCGTACTTTTACCGGATGCTGACATACCGCGCGTAATAATAAGACAAGGCGTAACTTGTTTCGTATATGTTAGTGCGAGTTTAAGATAGTCATGAAATGACTTGTTGGCACTATCCATTTCAATTTTTGTTATCCCTGATTGATGTGATCTTATTGCAGATACTTTAGCGAGTACCATTGCCCGGTAAACAAGATAAAAATTCAATACACTGCATCCGGCATAATCACCGCTTAATTCCAGATATCGATTCAGGAAACGATGAGCCAATTCTGGTTGCTGATGGTCTTGTAAGTCCATCACCAAAAAAGCGATTTCACTGATAACATCGATCCATCTAAAGTTTGAATTAAATTCAAGACAATCAAAGGCCAGCGGTTTGTTGTTATACCAGGCAAGATTTTTCAAATGAAGATCACCATGACATTCACGAATAAACCCATTTTTTTTACGCTGCACTAAAGCATTTTTTATTTTAATAAATTCAGCTTCACCCCATTGCTCCAGTACCAAAATCAGTTTTAGCTGAACTTTGTCGGTGACTTTATCGCGAATTTGTGTAAAATTTTCTTTGACAGGCTGGTATATTTTTTCAGTTTCACCATAAGGATCATCAGCAGTTGCAATTTCAATATGCTTATGAAAATCGGCAACCATATCGGCTAACGCATCAATCATACCAGGTCGTAACTCATTTCTGGCTAACACATGATCAAGTTGCATATCCTGTGAAAATTGTAACATCTTCACTGTATATTCCAGCGCCTCACCCTCTCCACCCAAGACAGGATTAACAGCAGTGCCGGTTATTTTTATTACATCTAAATACAGCTCTGGTGCAAGACGTTGATTCAAACGTAACTCTTCCTCACAGTAAAACTTTCTTTTATCCAGTGAAGAAAAATCTAAAAAACCGAAATCAACCGGTTTTTTAATTTTATAAACATAATCACCGGTTAAGATAACCCAGGAGATATGTGTTTCAATTAATTCACAGTGGCTAACAGGATGGGAATAAAAATTACTCTTCAACATCGCATTGATGAAGTCAGGGATAATGTCTTTGGGTTGAGCACGATTCATTACGTATTAACCATTTTTTAAAAAAATTATATTATTAAGCCGGAATCAAGAAATATTTTCAAAATTCTATTCTTTGTGAGTAGAACTATAACCCGCATAACCCCACTTCATTGCAAATGGTGGTAGAACCGTTGTTAGTGCGATAACAATAATCATTCCTGCATAGATCTCGTTATTAAAAATACCACTCACTCTACCAAGTTCTGCAAAAATTAACCCAACTTCTCCACGTGGCACCATCGCCAATCCAATCATCAGTCGCATTTTCCAGGGTTCATTAATGAGTAACGCACCGACAAATTTACCTACGACAGCAATACTAAAGAACACTAACGAAAAGCTCCAGATAAAAGGAGATGACCAATCAATTTCGTGTAGATTTAACGACAAACCAACCATAACAAAAAATATAGGGGTGAATAAGTGAATAATAGGCCGCATCTGCGATTCGATTCGCGTTGCAAACCCATCCTCATCATGTAAGGCCAGGCCTAACGGAAAAAAGAATCGCCGCGACAGTGCCAGCCCCGCCGCGAATCCACCCAGTAACTCGGGTGCCCCAATGGCGTGCGCCAACCATGCAAACAATAATACCAGCGAAACAATTGAGGTGGGAATGAGTCCTGGAATCTCACTGACTGAATCAAAGCGATTAATTAAAAGAGAAATGGCTCTTGCTACAAGGGGGGCCAGAAAAAAGAATGCACCAACAAAAATCATTACCTTACTGGCATTGGCTAAACTTACACCTCCACCAATTGAAAACTCATATAATAGAGCCAGTAACACCACACCCAGAACATCGTCTAATACCGCAGCACCTAAAACTATTTGTCCTTCTTTATCATGTTGCCGTTTTAAATCGGACAACACTCGAATGGTAACCCCAATACTGGTCGCGGTTAATGTACCACCGATAAATAACGATACGATCAACGATAAATCAAAAAACCAATAACTTAAACTAAAGCCAAATACAAAGGGTATGATAAATCCACCGACAGCAACGACTAAAGACTGCATACCGGTATTCACGAGTCGTCTTACATCGGTTTCCAAACCTACTTCGAAGAGTAGTAAAATAATTCCTATTTCAGCTAATAGTTTTATAACTTCATTCGGCTCTATCCAACCTAATAGACTTGGTCCAAGAATTACACCTGCAGCCAACTCACCGATAACTGAAGGCGCCTTTAAACGCACAGCAACTTCAGCCATTAATCGTGCACTTAATAATATCGCTAGCAAGTAAAGAAAAAAGGTATGTGTTTCCATATTGCCTTATCTGTATTAGAAAGAGTCTCCCATAGTAGTCTTATTCAGCTATTCACGCAGATCTATTTCATGAATATTTATTCCCGTTATTCTTATTCAAGATACCGAGTTTGCCACTGTAAATAAAGATTATGTGCATATTCTGAATAGGCTTTTTTATCGGTGAAATCTTCAGGTTTAAGAGCGTCATGTACGTAGTAATTAACCCGCTTATTGTGGCTTGTTATAAAATGCCAGAACTTATTGATTAAGGTCTGTAGGTCGCGCCACTCAAAGGTATCTTGCGCTTCATAATGTAAGAATACCGGCAATATTGGAATTCCGGTTTTTAACGACATATCAAATGCACCATACTGGAACGTTTCAAAAATACGCCGCCCTTTACAGCCTCCTTCAGGAAACATGGCTATATTTTTTCCTTGCTGTAAGGCTTTAATCATTGAATCAACTGCGGCATGTCGTGAATCCGGATTATCGCGTTTTACATATATCGTATCTGCAACATAACTAATTCGACCAATCAAAAACCAGTCACGTACCCCTTGCTTAGCTAGTGGATAAACATTGAATAAGGCCGGGATTGCAAAGTCTTCTAAAGCCGAAGGGTGATTGGCTATCAGGATATATTGCTCAGGTAATGGCCTGGCATTCTTTTCATGCAAATACAACTTTATTCCCAGTGCACGTACGAAAAACCGACACCAGACTCGGGACAACTTATGATAGAAAGAGTGAATATAACGTTTAGGTAGCCAGGATATGCTAAATAATAAAAGTGAAAATATGGAGAGCTCCACCCAACACCATGCCAGCCATAAACTACGTGCTATACCTGCTATCATATCTTCTCTCTATTAAATTTTATTATATAAAGTATAGGCAAAATTATGCAACAAATACGCTATTTAAGCCGTTTCAGAATGAAGTAATTTCATTTATATTGGTTTATTGTAATTAAAGTCATGGATCCAAATGTTTCACGCTATTGTCATATTCAGTTCATTTTCCTGTCACAAGAATATTTTAAGTTTAGGAGAAAATATATGCTGGCCTTAATAAGCACTGATTCACTTTTTTTGAGCAAACATCCTGATGACTTGAATTTATTCCTGGAGATCATGAAGATGATTAGAAATGCTTTAACAATCTGTGCCTTTACAGTCACGATGGGGTGTAGCAATGCAGTAATAACTGACCCTAATAACGATCAAGGAAAAAATACCGGGCATTTTAACTTTAAACCATTAACTGAATCTGCAAACAGTGCCAACTGGAATCCGGCTGCACCCTGGAAACTTCCTGAAGGTTTTACTCAAACGGTAGTCGTCAATGAATCCAGTTTAAACATTTACGACGCCGGTCGAAATGACTGGAATGACATGAATACCGTTAACGAAACCGGTCTCCATGCAGGTCGTTATATGTACCGTACTCACGAAGTACGTGGTGGTGCAGTTTCGGTTATTGATTTAAAAACCGGCGAAACTAAAATTCTTGTTCAGGACACTAACTGGACTGCACTCGACGGCATCCGCTGGACACCTTGGGGAAGCTTGATTTTTTCCGAAGAAACAACAGGTGGCCGTTTAATGGAAGTTATTCTGGATCCAAACAACCCAATGAAAGCGCTTGAAGTGATAGATCGTCCTGCGGTTGGCCGGGTTGCACACGAAGGGCTTGAGGTTGATAACGACGGTAACGTTTATGTTGTCGATGAACATCGTGGACGCACGCAGGGTTGTGCTGGCATAACACCTTGTGGTGGTGGTATCTACAAATTTATACCTGATACATATGGTGACCTTTCTTCCGGTTCCTTATATGTTCTCAGTATCAAAGCAACTACACGCCGTAACAATACTGGCCAGGCTGAATGGTTAGGCCCAATTGACGCATCACATGGCAGAAAATCCGGAACGGACTTTGGTGGTACCAGTTACCAACGTCCTGAAGATTTGCAAATCATTAACGGAATATTATATGTAGCCGTTACTGAAGGTTCACGCGATGAATACGGTAAAGAATATTATGAAGGCCGTGTCATCTCAGTTGACCTGAATACGTTACAGGTTGCAGACTTCGTTAAACCCGGTGTAAATGTTCCACATGAAATCGGTAAGCCGGGGGAAGCGGGTCATCAAACCGGTTTTGATGGTGTTGATAATCTGGCCGAATCACCTGATGGTCGTTTAGTCATGATTGAAGATAACATTCCGTCAGATATATGGTTTGCTTCGACTAAAACTAATAAGCTTGGTGCATCTAAAGAAGTTAAATTATTTGGCTCTTTAACTGATCCCGAAGCAGAAGGCACTGGTATCTACTTTAGTCCGAAAGATCCTAAAACATTGTATGTCAACGTACAGCATTCAGTCGCAGAAGACGGAGATGCAACATGGGCCATTACACGTAATCACGACTAATGAACTTCAGGTGAGACCAGGCTACTTCGATAGAGCCACTGGAGTTACTCTACTACATTGAGTAGCTCCTTTTTTTTATTTAAATTTCTCAACCCTCGCTCACATCAATAATACATAACACTGTAATACATTTGGCATAATGCTGAAACAATACGTCCTTATAATTTCAACTCGAATTAATTTACCTACATATTGACTTGTAATACATAAGGAGAAAACCATGATTAAAATAATATCTTTGTATACGTTAACTGTTTTTACTACGTTACTGTTCATCAGTAACTTGTCTTATGCGAATGAACATAAAGATTCAAAAGAAAGTGATCACAATACAAAATTTCAGAGCGTTCAATTGGGTCCACGACCATTCTTTCTTGTCGATGACATGGATGACGGCGAACTTAAAAATGACCTGAAAAAATGTTCCAACGGCCCTTTCAAAAAAACAGATTTTTCGATTGGCCATCGAGGTGCAGGAATGCAATTCCCTGAGCATACTAAAGAATCTTATCAGGCTGCAGCACGGATGGGTGCTGGTATTATAGAATGCGATGTAACCTTTACCAAAGACCGTGAATTAGTTTGTCGCCATTCACAATGTGATTTACATACCACCACCAATATTCTAGCGACACCGTTAGCAGCACAATGCTCTTCGCCACCTGACTATAATAGTGCAACACCCTTTGCCAATGTCCAGTGCTGTACCAGCGATCTTACCGTTGCGCAGTTCAAAACACTTCAAGGAAAAATGGATGCCGGTAACCCCAAAGCTACAACGCTTGCTGGGTACATGAACGCTACACCAAGTTGGCGCACGGATCGTTACTCTGGAAAAAGTACTTTAATGACGCATGCAGAAAGCATTAAACTATTTAAATCACTTAAAGTAAAAATGACACCTGAACTTAAATCGGCAAACGTGGCGATGCCCTATCAAGGCGATTTCACTCAGGAGAAATATGCCCAGAAAATGATTAACGAATACAAAGTCGCAGGGGTTGATCCAAAAAATGTATTTGCGCAATCTTTTAATATTAACGATGTTAAATACTGGATTGATACCGAACCTGCCTTTGGTAAACAAGCCGTTTATCTGGATGGGCGTTATGATGATGCAGGATTTGATCACACTAACCCTGGCACCTGGACTCCAAGTATGGAACAACTAACCGCACAAGGCGTAAATATTATTGCACCACCAATGTGGATGTTAGTGGCTCTGGATGAAAATAATAAAATTGTCCCTTCCACATACGCTATAGCAGCAAAGGATGCCGGTCTGGATATTATTACCTGGACACTGGAACGCTCCGGATTATTGAAAGACGCTGGTGGTTGGTATTATCAAACAACCAACAATGTCATTAACAATGATGGTGACGCTTACGAAATGCTGGATGTACTCGCACAAGATGTTGGTATTATCGGAATATTTTCTGACTGGCCAGCAACAGTCAGCTACTACGCAAACTGTAAAGGTTTAAAGTAGCCTTTACATTCCTCAAAAGAGTGGCCTAGTCAGCCACTCTCCTTCCTTGAAACATTAAGAATTATTCACAAAATGGGTGGGCTTCATCCCCCACCCACCTTCCTTATTCACAATGATGTCTGAAATTTTACTGGTTTAACTTTTTCAAGCCACTATCCTGAAATTGTCAATAAATTGAAATCTGCCTATCACTGTTATGCAACATTCCTAATATAGAATATTTTCTACTATTTCATTGGGTTCAATTCTGTACTTATTCTTCTATTGGGGGCGCATCAACATGAACGTATTTTCAAAAATTCTTTTCGTCAATTTAATGACGATCGCGACTATCACTTATGGTAATAAAGTGAATGCGAACGAAGCCGATTTTCACAACCATGAAGGTCATGATAGTGCTGAGTTACGCGCACAGGCTTCAATTAAAAATTACTGGCGTGATAGTCGTTCAGCTCACCCTAATTCCTGGACACGTTTTAAAATTCTTGGCTTTAATGACTTTCATGGCCAACTAGAAGCACGTATTTTATTTGGCCGACCCGCGGGAGGCGCAGCAGTACTTGCAGCCTATCTGAAAGCGGAAGCGGATGAATCTGATAATGGTGCACTCATAGTGCATGCTGGTGATCACGTCGGTGCGAGTCCGCCAATTTCTGCTTTGTTACATGATGAGCCATCTATTTCATTTTTGAATATATTAGCCAATGATGAATGTGAAAAAGAACATAAATTAGACCCTGAATGTAATCTGGTTGGAACGCTAGGTAATCATGAATTTGATGAAGGCGTAACCGAGATGCAACGGTTACTTAACGGCGGTATTCATTCAGAAGGTCCTTTCCTGGATGCTCACTACGCGGGAGCGACATTCCCTTACGTTAATGCCAATGTTGTTGATAAAATTACCGGCAAAACTATCTTACCACCCTATGTCATCAAACGCGTTAAAGGAATGCCCATTGCCTTTATTGGTGCCGTACTCAAACAAACACCCAGTATTGTGACTCCATCCGGTGTAGCCGGTGTTGAGTTCCTTGACGAAGCAACTGCCATTAACCGTTACGTACCTGAGCTAAAACGTAAAGGTGTACGCGCAATTGTAGTCACTATTCATCAAGGCACCCGTCAAGCATTCTTTGAGGGACCAACCAATGTCGACCCACAGGCACTCGCTAGTTCTATAGGCAATATTGTGCGTAACCTGGATGATGAAATTGATATTGTTATAACCGGCCATGCACATGGCTTTACCAATCAACTGGTACAAAATAAAAATGGAAAACAAATTTTAGTTACTCAAGCTTTCTCAGCCAGTACCGCCTATGCCGATATCGATGTGGCTATTGACCCAAAGAGTAAAGACATCGTTGAAAAATCAGCATCTATCATAACAACCTTTGGTGATGTAGGCCCGGGCCTCAAACCGAATACAGAAGTGGCAGCATTAGTCGCAAGTGCCGCTAAGGTTGTTGCGCCATTAGTTAATCGTATTATTGGCGAAACAACAACGGATATCCTACGCCTTGAAAACTCAGCCGGTGAGTCTGCACTCGGTAATTTAATTGCCGATGCACAACGTGCCGCCATGAACGCAGATATTGCCTTTATGAATCCAGGTGGCATTCGTGCCGATATTCTGGCCGGTCAGGTTAGCTGGGGTGCACTATTCACCGTACAACCATTTGCTAATGATCTCGTTAAAATGACCTTAACCGGTGAACAAATTATCCGTTTGCTTAATCAACAGTGGGCAAATCCTGCCAATCGCACCCGAATCATGAAATCGTCGGGTATACGCTATACCTGGGATGCAAGTCAGCCGGCCGCTAATCGAGTTATTAACAATACCGTCATGATCAACGAGCAACCAATCGACCTGTTAGCTAATTATAGCGTTACGGTAAATAGTTTTATGGCAGCGGGTGGGGATGACTTTTCTGTTCTACGCGAAGGTGTGAATCGTGTTATTGGCCCTGTCGATCTGGAAGCACTGGTGACACATATCGGAACACTTCCACAACCCTTTACGGCTACTGTCGAAAACCGTATTCAACGCTTGAATTAATACATAACTTACAAGAAACTATAAAGACGTACAATCAGATGATTGTGCGTCTTTAAATATTTTTCTCTTTCGGCTCTTTAAAAATTTAACACAACGTTTGCCCAATATTATTTACAAAGGCTATTAAATGACTCACCGTATTATTCTGTTTTTATTTACTAGTGTACTTTTACTATTCGAACCCTCAATGGCGTTTAGCCAAACGTTTAAAATAGCTACTCTCGTTCCCGAAAACTCGTTCTGGATGGAGACCTTTCGAAAGCATGCTGCTCAAATTGAAACACAAACCAATCAGCGAGTTCGGTTCAAGTTCTATCCCGGTGGAGTCATGGGTGGAGACAGAACGGTTTATCGAAAAATGCGTTCCGGACAATTACAAGGTGCTGCGGTTACCAATGGAAGTCTTAACCGACTTTATCCTGACATTCAGCTTTACAGTCTCCTTATGAAATTTTCTACACTCGATGAAGTAGACTATATTCGTAAAAAAATGGATGCCGAACTTATAGAAAAACTGAATAAGTCCAAAGTTATTGCAATGGGCTTCGCAGAGATGGGCTTCGCATATCTCATGTCAAAAAATAACATAAATAATATCCAGGATTTACGTAATAATAAAACCTGGATACCTGAAGATAATAATATGGCCAAGTCAGCCATGAATGCCTTATCGATTCCGGCAATTCCACTGACCATAGCAGACGTTTTAGTGGGTTTACAAACAGGCATGGTTGATGTCGTTACCGCATCGCCAGTCGGCGCGTTAGCACTGCAATGGCATACACAAATACATTATCTTATCGATCTGCCAATATCCTACATTTTTGGTGTTTTTATCCTGGATAAAAAATTCTTCCAGCATTTATCCACGGAAGATCAAGCTATAGTAAAAATAGAACTGGCTCAGGCAATGAAAGACATTGATGCAAAAAACCGGCAAGACAATGTTTCTGCATTACAAGCCCTTTACAATCTGGGAATTAAACAGGTTCGTTTTAACCATACAGAAACAAACGAAATTAAGCATTTAGTAAGAGCGGCAAACAACAATCTTATTTCATCGGGTAAAATGACACCGTCATTGCTTAATGAATTAAATGCATATTTAAAAGAATATCATGCAATAAATGATATAAACGGTAGAATCGTTAATAATGACTAATAGATATAAAGCAGCATAAGTTTGTCATTGCGAGCGATAGCGCGGCAATCTTTTTTATGTGAGAAATGTATCATCAGATATATTTCTAATTGGCTGAATATTACATCAGGCGTTTAACAGGACATTATTGTTTTAAAAAAAGCTAATATTTTGAAGTTAATGATTAACTTCCGGAAACAGCCCAGGCTGTGTGAAAACTCAATATTTTTTAAATTATAAAAATAATTTCCCACACGAATACTAACTTTTGACTTACATTGTGCTTGTTAAAACACTTTGAATCTGATTTTAAGAAATAGTTGTTTTTGGCTCCCACTTTTAAAAAACAGAAATAGTTTTCACACAGCCTGAGCCAGTTGGTGACATACATTGCTTTCATATCGATGGCAGATCTCAACCTAAAAGTAGTCATGGATATTATTCTTGAAAATTTTAGTTTGAAAAATAGTAAGCCGAATAATTAAATTTATTCCACTTCCGCTTCTCAGCGGAAGCTGCCAGTGAGACTTAATCGTAATTAGATAGAATTTTCACAGAAGCAGTCATTCGACTGAAGCTTATAATGTGTATGTATTCTTGAAAGCGATGTATGGACTCCACCATCCCACTTTTAGTAGGCTGGTGTCGACTAAACAAAAGGAGTCCATACAATGCAAAATTCTAACGTAATAGGTATTGATTTAGCAAAAAATGTTATGCAGATCTG
>Ga0316206_1000293_pt1 | contig 77912 bp, 61 predicted proteins | sample 6monthpyrite_MG_FD_204942 | JGI IMG/M metagenome (GOLD analysis project Ga0316206, IMG submission 204942) | Microbial mat bacterial communities from mineral coupon in-situ incubated in ocean water Damariscotta River, Maine, United States -... | ecosystem: Environmental > Aquatic > Marine >...
TGTTCACTTTTGTGCCTGGCGACCTACGCTACCCCCGATCAGGTTCGCGACGCGGGTTGCGCCCTTAGGGGTGAAGTGCAGGAAGTCGTAGTAGTTGTCGAGGCTGGCCTCGAGTTCGCTTGGCATGTCCAAGTCGATCGCGCCGTGGGTACGGGCGACTTCGCCGGCGCGCTCCGCGACACGCCGCATGAGGTCACGGACAAGTCGATGGGTGTAGTAAGTGCCCACGCCGCCCGCGTAGATCTCGCCCTCGCCGAAGTTCCACATCCACTTCTCTTCGTCGGCCGACAACTCTTTGTCGAACCACGGCTGGCGCGCAATGACGACCGTCTTGGCGACGCTCTTCAGATCGTCGATCAGCCGGCCTAAGTCTTCGCCGAAACGCTCCAGCATCAAATCCGGCGACGCGATTGTGTCGAGCTTCGGCTCCGATGCCGCGCGCGCCAAGCGCAGAGCGGCGAGGCGCTTGCCCACGCGCGAGCGCGACTCTTCACGCGGCAAGAAACGCCGCTGCCCGCGCGCAAGAAGCGCGCGTAGTGCCGACGATCCCGGGCCCCAACCGAACGGGCCCTCGGGGTGCTGACCAAACAGGTGCGACAAGGGCGCCGTGTCGGTCCATGGCTCTGTCGGCGCGCCGAGCTCGAACCAACGCACAAGGTCGCTCGCCCCCACCATCAGGATCACGGCCTCGAAGCGCTTGTCCTGATTCTTCGAGCCGCTGCCGATGCCCAGGCTCTTGTCCAGCATCTCGCGAATCTGCGCGCACGAGATGCGCGAGCGCGCCACGCTGCCCACGTGAACCGGCCGGCCGCCAGACGTCTTCGTCAAGACAGCCTCCAGCTGTCCGGCGACCGAGCTCGGTTGATCTAAGTAGTAGCTCTCCACGCACGAGCCGCCGGCGACAAGATAGCGCTCGGCATTCTTGGGCACGGCGCCCCCGCGCTCGCCATCGGCGTTCACTTGCCAGTGCACAACTGGTTCGAGCATCGGAAGCGCCTCGCGGTCAAGCTCGAACCGCTGGCGCTGATGCGGCACAAGCGGGAAGTAACCGCCACGCCGCTGCAACAGAGCGCGCGCCGCAAGCTCGGCCACGACGCCGGCGACCGCTAAGCCGCCCACGCCGATCAAGGTACTCGCCAGCAGACTCATTGGCCGTCTCCGCGCCGGAGCTTCGCCCGGATCATCGCCTTCGGATCGAAGTGCGGGTCATCGTGATAGACAAACAAGACCCACGTCAAACCAAACACAAGCACCATCACAAAGCCGCTGCCAAACACCGGGATCAAGCCCTCGACGTGCAGTCCCCACTTCGCAAACACCAGCCACAGAAGCGGCGCAAGACTACCAATCAACGCCCGCCCGCCCACGTGCCGAAGGTAGCTCCAAACGCCCAGCCCGAGCTCGCGGCAAGTCACGCCCAACACAAACGCCGCGAACAGGACGTTCGGAATCGCCGTGCCAAGTGCGACCCCCACAAGCCCAAACGGCTCGACGAGCATGAGGCTCAAAACGAGGTTCAACGCGCCCATGCCAAGCAGCGCGAGCGCCGGCCGACCGGGCAAACCAAGCCCCATCAGAATCGGCAGAGCGACGCCGCGCACCGGCAAGAACAGGAAGAAGCTGATGACCAGAATCTGGGTGACAACACCCGAGCGCGACTCGTAGTCTTCCTTAAGCCACCAGCTCAAGAACTCGGGCCCAAGCACTAGCAAGAACAGCCCCACGCAGAGCGCGAGTGACAGCGCGACCTTCGACCACTTGAACAGCACGTCGCCAAGCTCGGTGATGTCGCCGCGCGCTTTCATTTTGGTGGCGGTTGGCATCACCACCATGCCGATGCCCAAGACGAGCGCGATCAAGTGCTCGAAGAACTTGTTGCCGTTGTCGTAGGCCGTCACGCCGGTTGCGCCGAGGCTCGACGCACCGACAACCAACGCGTCGATGCGGAACGCCAGCATCGCGCCCACATTCAGAAGCATCGCGTACAAGCTGAAGCCCAAGATCGGGCGCAGGCGATCGCGATCAAAGTGCCGCAGCCCAAAGTGAATCTGCGGGTGGCGCTTCTTCACCACCGCCAACGCCACAAGGAACTCGAGCACCATCGACGTGACCTGCACCGCCGCCAACCACTTGAGGTCGGCGTTCATCGACAGCAAGACGAGCGTCAGCCCAAGCCTCAACGCCAGCTCGCCCGCCATGATCGCGTTGCGGTGCAAGAAGTCGTGGTGTGCCTCGAGGATGCCGTAGGGCAAGCGCCCCACGAACCCCGCGGCAACGCTCGCAACAACCACGATGTACGCCAGCCGCGCGCTCTCCATGACGTCGGGACCGAGCGCCACAATGTCGTCCGCCTGCAGGTACACACCCGTGAAGAACAGGTACAAGACGCCGCCGATCACAAGCGCCAACAGGCCTAGCCCCGCGCACATGGCTACGCACGTCGAGACCACTTTGCGCAGCCCCTCTTCATCGTCCTTGCCCAGCGCCTCGGCGATGAAGCGCACCGACGCCATCGGCACGCCAGCGATCAACAACTTCAACAATCCGGTCAGCGCCACGACCTCAAGCCAGACGCCATAGGGCTCCTTGCCCAGCGTGTTCAGCGTGAACGGCGTCAGCTTCATCATCACGACGATCTGCAGGATCGTCAGAAGCCAGGAAGAGCCGATGTACTTGAACACGTTGCGTAGTGGGGACTAGTGGGAGAGGAGCGGGGCAAGAGCCCCCCCATTCTGTCGGATCCATCGGCCCAGAACTTGGTAGCCGAGCCGATTCAAGTGCAGACGATCCGCCGAATACTGCGCGTCGAGCCGCCCCGCCGGACCAGTCAGGGGCGGACGGTCGGTTTCTAGATAGTCCATTTCGAGCGCCTCCGCCAGGGCGTGCAGCTTGGCGTTTGTGGCCTCGAGGCGCGCGCGACCCAGCACGGTCAGGTCGCGTTGAGACAGGAGTCCCAGCATCAAGACCGGCACCTGAGGCGCACGCGCGCGAATCGCGCGCGCCACGTCCGCCACGCGACTGGTGGTGACTGCGGGCTCGTCACCAAGCCGCCGGAAGTCCACGCTGCCCGCATATAACACGACGCCATCCACGAGCCCCCAATCCACGCCGCGATCGAGCCGCGCCAGAAGCTGCTCGGCTGGCTCATCGCCGATGCCGCGGTTCAACATCGAGGTCCCTTCGAACAGCGCTTCAAGCGGCATGCGCTCAATCGTGGACGAGCCCAAGAAAACAACGGAACGCGCCGACTGCCCGGCAGCATCGAATTCTGCAAGCCGCGCGGCGCGGTGCTCCGCCCGCTCGGCCCGCGCCTGCAGCGCGACATCCTGCCCCCAGTGCTGCACGTCCCAGATCCCGGGCAGCACATCGGCGCGCCAAAGGAAGTAGAGCCCCGCACACAAAGTGGCGAGGCTCACAAATCCGCGCAGACGACTCCTTGGGACCGAGCTCACAAGCTCAGTTCAACAGGTCGCCCGCCAAGCTCAAAGCACCGAGTTCAGGAAGTCGATCAGCTCGGCCTCTTCCAGGTAGCCGCTCTCGGTCAGCTTGGTCTCGGTCTTTGGATCGATGATCACCAGCCAAGGGTTGGCGATCGAGTCCGCGAAGCGCTCTTGAATCTTGCGGTTGCGCTGACGGCGCGGGCCGTCATCACCGTCGGTGTGCAGGCGCGCTTCGATGAAGTTGTTGGAGAGGAGCCCGGCGACCGCCGGGACCTCGAAGGTTTTCTCTTCGAGGATGCGACAGTTCACTCATGTGAAGCCGGTCAGATCCAAAAGCAGCAACTTGCCTTCGGCGCGTGCCTGAGCGAGCGCCGCGTCGTAGTCATCCACGATGATGACGTGGCCATCCTTCTCTTCAGTGGCGCCGCCACCCACCGCTTTGATCACGGGACCGTTCGAGTAACCCGGCAAGAAGGCCGTCATCACCTCGTTGCGCGGATAGCCGAGCAGCAGCATTGTGAAGTAGCCAGTCAGCACCAAGAAGCCGATGCCAAACAGCGCCCGCACCGAAGAGATGCGATCACTCGACGAGCTCAAGAGCTTGATGAAGCCAAACAGGTAGGCCGAAGTCACTCCTAAGATCACGATCCAGATCAGCAGCAATATCTCATCGGGCAAGAGGCCGGCCTGCTTGGCCATGTCCCACATCGACAAGAACTTGAACGCAGCGGCCAGCTCGATAAAACCCAACGTGACCTTCAGCGTGTTCATCCATTCGCCACTCGAGGGCAGGTCGCTGAGCTTGCCCGGCACCATCGACAAGAGCACAAACGGCAGCGCCAAGGTCAACCCGAAGATGCCCATGCCGAGCGCTAGGTCAAAATAACTCCCTCCCTGGGCCGTCGCAAAGAGAAGCGAACCCAGGATCGGCGCGGTACAGGTGAATGAGGTCACGACCAAGACCGCGCCCATTAAGAAGACACCCAAGAGCCCGCCCTTTTGCGACGCGCCCCCAGCGGCCTGCATCAAGAAACGCGGCGGCTCGAGGGTCACGATTCCCAGAAGCACCATCGAGAAGTAGATGAAGACAACGCCAATGATCGCGTTCGTCAGCCAGTGCTGCGCGAAGGTGATGATCACAGGCCCGACGGCAAAGCCGATCAACTCGAACATCAAGATGATGCCGATGCCGTACGCCAGCGACAGCTCGATCGGCGGCTTGCCGTTCTTGTCCGCTTGCTTTGTGAAGAAGCTGATCGTGATCGGAATCATCGGATACGTGCACGGCATCAACAGCGTGAAGATGCCGCCGCCCACGTACAGAAGAATGAACTGCCAGAGGTTCTTCTTCGGCTTGGGTGTCTCATAGGGAGTCGAGCCCTCGGTGCCACCCGGCGCCTGCGCCGAGGTCGCGGTCCCCGCGGGCTGTTTGCTGCTTGAGTCGATGCTCGCAAAAGCCGCATAGGCCGCGCTGTCGCCTGCGCCTTCACTCGTGAGGGTCGCGTCGAATCCCACGCACATGCCCGTCTCGTCCGAGCAGGTCAGGCCGCCAGCCACGACCGTAACCTCGGTCGGCGCGTCGCCCGTGAACGTGCCGCGCACAAGCACGTCAAAGTCGTCCTCGTACAGCCATGCCCAAGTCGGCTCGCCGTTCGCGCCATAGGGTTGCTCGACCTTCGCGGCATCCGGGAACACCGGCGCTTCCCACGTCACACCCTCGGCTTCGAGCGCCACCTTGGTCGGCTTGCCGATCGCATCCGGCGCACCGACGGTTTGCCCGTACAGATGCCAGCCTTCGTCAATGTCGATCGACACGATCGCCTCGATCGTGTTGCCGGTCACGCGGTGGTGCAGCTTCGCCTTCGCGTGGCCACCAAACGCGGCATCAAGGCCGCCCCCCAAACCACCGGAGCCACCGCTGGTGAAGTCTTGAGCAGCCGCGACCTCGTCAACCTCTTCGTCCAAAGAGACCTCGGGGATCAGCTCGGCCGGGAAGGCTGCGAACAAGCCATCGCTGCCCGCGCCCGCGCTCTCGAGCTCTTCGTTGTAGAGCACGCACGAGCCCGTCGCGTCCGAGCACGTCTGCCCCGCCATCGTCAGATAGACGTCGACGTCTTCCTCGGGCCCGTCCTCCCACGCACCGAATGCGTACACAGTGATCGTGCCACTATGCGTCCAGGCCCAAGTCGGCTTGCCCGCAGCGCCGTACGCCATCGGCGAGCGATGCGGCTTGGGGAACACGGGGTCCGTGAACTCGAGGCCAATCGCGTCGAGCTCGACCGAAGTCACGGTGCCGATCGCATCGTCCGGCCCCAGCTCGGTGCCGTACAAGTGCCAGCCGCTGTCTATCGTCACCTCGATGGCGACCTCGATCCCGGCGGGGACTTCGCGCGTGAACATCTCGGCCGAGGCGCGCTGCTGCGCGGCTGCGGTCAGAGATAAGAAGAGCGTCGCAAGCGCGACGAACAGGGGTGATCGTTTCATGTCTTAGGAGTCTTCGGAGCCAAAGCCCGGGAAGAGGGGCGAACCATCTTGATTCGGTAGGCACGGGTTCACGTGCACATGCACCCCCCGGACCTCGGTATGTGTCTTCGTGACTGCGTCTTCGACCGCGTGAGCGATCTCGTGGCCAACAGCCACAGTCAACTGCCCATCTACATTGACCTCTAGATCGACACGCACGTCGGATCCGAGGGGGTGAATACGGACGTTTTGCACGCCGCGCACACCACTCACACATCGGGCGGTCTCTGCAATGCGGCCGCGCAGCGTCTGATCCGACACGCGCACCATGAGAACGTCGAAGCCGCTGCGCACGCTGCCGATGCCCATCGCGGCGATCACGACGCCGATTGCGCCGGCCACAAACAGCTCGACGCTGGGGTACCCAATGCTGCGCATCAGGATCGCGACCAAGACCACGCCGCTCGACAGCGCGTCGCCCAGGTTGTCCAAAGTCAGTGCGCGCAAGCTCAGCGAAGCCACGCGTTTGGACGCGCGATGCGTCACCGACGCGAGCCCTAAGTTCACGAGCGCCGACACCAGCGCCACGCTCATCGCCACGGTGCCGCCGCCGTGGGGGAGCTCTTCATGCTCACCGCGCAAGCTGCGCCACAGGACTAGCGCGCCGCCAACCACGAGGACCAAGCCCACAAGCAGCCCGGCCAGCGCCTCTAGGTTTCCGTGCCCATAGTGGTGGTCTTCGTCCGCGGGCTCACGCCCCAGCCGGAACCCAACCCACGCGACGGCGCTCGAGACCGTGTCCGCCAGCGAATGCCAGCCATCCGCCACCAGCGCCGGCGAGACCAAAAAGACGCCTGCCGACAGCTTCATCACAGCCAGCGCCGCGTTCGTCCACAGGCTTAGCCGGTGCGCCTGGTGCGCAAGCAGGTCCGAGACCTCCGGTGCGACCTCTTGGCTGTCTCTCATCGGAGCAGCGCCTGCTTGGGCTTCATTCGATACCATGATCTGAAGAGCGGCTCACCCGAGCCGCCCCCTAGCCGGACACTTTATTCGCTTGCGCGGCGCCACGCCATGATGACCAAACCAATCACTGCCATCCTTGCCGCAACTTGCCTGGCCCTCCCGCTCTGGCCGCTGCTGCAAGGGGCCCCCGCAAGCCCCCCCCAGACGCCAGGCGAAGTGGAAGTGCAAACTGACGTCGATGAACAGACTCCCGCGGAGCCCGAGCCCAAGCCCGACCTCAAGGTCGGTGACTGGACCCTGGCCGCCAAGTGGGAAGGCCTGCTCGGCGCCTGGCAGATGATGGAGCTCGTCCACTCCAGCGAGATCGTCCCCCCAGGCAGCATCCGCGGCATCGTCACGTTCCAAGCGGGCTTCATGAACATGATCATCCACGCCCAAACGGTCGACGACGAGCCCGAGCCCCTCGGCCAAGCCGGCACCTACCGCTGGCAGATGACCCCCGAAGGCATTCTGCAGACCGCCACCATGATGGGCCACTCGAACTTCGGCGACGAGTTCGAGTGGGAGCCGCCAAACGTCCCGCGCGAGTTCCGCGTCGAGCTCAAAGGCAACGACCTCACCCTGACCCGCCCCGACCTCTCGCGCCTGATCTTCCGCCGCGTCACCCCCGGCAAGTACCCCGAAAGCGCCCTGCGCCGCATCGACGAGCTGCGCGGCCCCAACGGCGAGTAACGCGAATCCCACGCATACGGTGCCAGGCACAAGTTGCACAGGATTCGGCACCGTCGCACCCACTCAGATCCCAGGGGAGCCTGCAGTCGGAGGCGCCTCCCCATCCGAAGGCGCTGTACAGAGCCGAATCCTGTGCAACTTGTGCCTGGCACCGTATGCGTGGGATTCGCCCTCTTGAACCGGGGACCTTCGCCGCCCGGTGAGTCCGCTAGCTGATTAGCACTGGCTGTAGCCGCAGCCGTAGCACTTCGCGCAGCCCTCTTCGAAGGCGAGGGCGCTTGAGCACTGCGGGCACTTCAGCTTGAAGCGCTCGGCGCCTTTGGGGCCGTTCGATCCCGGGATGTGGTTCGGGCGCTTCAGGTCGACGGCCGAAGCGTCGCAGCGACCGAGCAGCAAGTTCTCAAGGCCGAACTGATCGCAAGCCGCGCTGTAGCGGCGCAGTGCGCAGGCCAGGCCGTCGCCCAGCGACATGATGCGGCCGTCCTTGGTCGGGACGGTCAGGCTCGAGCCGATGCCACTCAGCTGTTTCATCGCCAGATCGAGGCTGCCGTTCGAGCGCAGCCACAAGGACAGCAAGCGGCAGATCGCCTCGAGGTCGCTGTTCGCGACGTCGCCGCCCTTGCCAAGCTGCGCGAAGACCTCGCGGGCACGGCCCGAGATCGGGTCCACGCTGACCTTGACGTGCATGTTCCCAAACGGCGTCGACTGGCGAATGCGCAGGCTCGGCATGATCTCGGGCAGACGCATGGGCGTCGGGTCCGGGATCACGTTGTCCGGCTGCGTCTGGCCGGCTGGCGAAGCCTGTTTCGACTTGAGCGCCATTGGCTGCATCTCGCGGCAACCGTCGCGGTAGACGGTCACGCCTTTGACGTCAAGCTGCACCGCGAGGTCGTAGATTTCGCGCACGTCGGATACGACGGCATCGTTCGGGAAGTTGATCGTCTTCGAGATCGACGCATCGCAGTGACGCTGGAACGCGGCCTGCATGCGCATGTGCCAGTACGGCGTGATGTCGTGCGCGCAGACGAACACCTTCTTGATGTCATCGGGCACTTCGTCGAGATGCGCCAGCGTCCCCTCTTCCAAGATCTTGTCGACCAAGTTGTCGGCGTCGAGGCCCTGCTCGCGCGCGACCTCGTCGAAGACGTAGTTGACCTCCTTTAATACCGTGAGCTTGCCCTCGGTGTCCTTCATGATCTGGCGCACGAAGGCCAGGCTGAACATCGGCTCGATGCCACCCGAGCAGTCGGCCAAGATCGAGATCGTGCCGGTCGGCGCGATTGTCGTCGTGTACGAGTTGCGCAGACGACGGCCGGTGGCCTCCCAATCGGAGCCCTCCCAGGCCGGGAACACGCCGCGCTCTTCACCTAGCATCTCGGACGCCGTGTGCGACTCTTCGTTGAGCACGCGCATGATCTCTTCACCAAACGCGCAGCCCTCTTCCGAGTTGTACGGGATGCCCAGCTTGAACAAGGAGTCGGCAAAGCCCATCACACCGAGCCCGATGCGGCGGGTCGTCTTCGACATCTGGTCGATCTGCGGCAACGGGTACTGGTTGACCTGGATCACGTTGTCGAGGAAGCGCGTCGAAGTGTGAATGGTGGCCTTGAAGCCATCCCAATCGAAGTTTGCGGCCTCGTCACCCGCGGCCGGGTTGATGAAGCGGCCAAGGTTGATCGAGCCCAAGTTGCACGAGTCGTACGGGTGCAAGGGCTGCTCGCCGCAGGGGTTCGTGGCCTCGATCAGGCCGATGTTCTTGATCGGGTTCTTCTCGTTGATCCGGTCGATGAAGATGATGCCCGGCTCGCCCGTGCGGTGCGCGTGCTCGACGATCACGTCCCACATCTCGCCCACGGTCCAGGCGTCGTCGCTTCCGGCCTTCATCAAGGTCTTCCACGCCTTCGAACGCGGGTTCATCACCTGGTGTGGCGTCTCCGGATCGGTGCGCAGCTCGTCCAGGAAGCGGTCGGTGATCGCGACCGAGATGTTGTAGTTGTTGAGCTTGGTGAGGTCGTCCTTGAAGTGGATGAAGTTGACGATGTCCGGGTGGTCGATGCGCAGCATGCCCATGTTGGCACCGCGACGGAAGGCGCCCTGCTGGATCGCCTCGGTCGCCTTGCTGAAGACCTGGATGAACGACAACGGGCCCTCGGTGGTGCCGCCCGAGCTAGCGACAAGGTCGCCCGCGGGGCGCAAGCGCGAGAAGCTGAAGCCCGTGCCGCCGCCCGCCTTCTGGATCAGCGCCGTGGCCTTGACCGAGTCGAAGATGCCTTCGATCGAGTCCTCGACAGGCAGCACGAAGCACGCGGACAGCATGCCCATCTCGCGGCCGGCGTTCATCAACGTCGGGCTGTTCGGCATGAAGTGGCGCTTGGACATCAGCTCGTAGAACTCGGCTGCGACGGCCAACGTGCGCTCGGGGGACGAGCCGGGGAAGGCGAACTCGGCCTTCGCAATGTGGGTCGCCACGCGCCAGAACAGCTGGCGCGGGGTCTCGATGACCTCACCCGTTTCCCCGTCCTTGCGCAGGTAGCGCCGGCCTAGAACCGCCTCAGCGTTGCTTGTCAGGTTTGGACTCGCCAGCTCGACGGGGGGGTCGATGGCGGCAAGCTTTTCGTTCGGGGTGAAGGATGTCGTGTCCACGTTGGTCGTCTCGATCGTCTTCAAGTGCAGTCTCTGACTCGGATCCTAGGCGTCTATTGAATAGGAGGGGGGATGCGCAGGGGTCGAGCCCCGGCTTCAGCTACACCCCTTGCCGACAGGCGTAAACGCCTGCAAATGCGGGGTTTAGGAGTGTTTCGCTGCGACTCTCTTCGGTCGAGCACGAGGTGCATCGTCCGCCCTAGGGGTTGTTGCTTCAAGATAATTCCCAGCTGTGTGCCACTAGATGTTGTGGCTGCCCGACTTAGGCGAACTCCCGACATTGGGAACACCTGGCCAAGTGTCTATGGTTAGCCGCGGGGCCCGAACCGCTCGCGCAGCGCCAGCCACTCGGGCAGCTTCACCAGCGCCGCGAAGGCGAAGTAGCTGCCAGCGCCCACCAGACCGGCAACGCCAAGGGAGACGATTTCGCCCGCGCCCGCCGAAGCGGAGCTTGCGAGCCGGGCGAGTCCGCCGGCAGCCAGGCTCGCCAGCAGCATCACCACGAGCGAACTCGCGCCGCGCGCGCGGTCGAGGCCCGGGTTCAGGGGCGTGGCAAGCGCCGCCCGCTTGAGCTTGCGGCGCAGCGTCGGCAGGAGGGCCGCCACGTTCGCCCAACTGGTGATCGCCGTCGCCAGCGCCAACCCCTCGACGTCCATCCCCACGCCCACCACGAACGCCACGTTCAGGCCAATGTTGGTGACCAAAAGCACCGCCGACACGATCACCGGCGTGCGGAAGTCGTCGAGGGCATAGAACGCGCGTGTCACAAGGCTGACGGCGCCCGCGGGTAGGAGCGCGAGTGCCAGCATGGAAAGCGCCGCCGACACGCGAGCCGTCCCGTCAGGGCCAAACGCGCCGTGCTCAAAAAGCAGCGCCGAGATCGGCCGTGCAAACAAGAACAGCCCCACCGAAGCGGGCAGCGCCAGGAACGCCACGCCAAACTGCGCGCGGTCGTGCAGGCGCGTGAGCTCACGCCACTCGCCCTTGTGGCCGTGGACTTTCAGCTTCGGGAAGATCGAGCTCATCGCCGCCAGCGCGATCAGCGCGAACGGAAACTGCTGCACGCGGTTCGCGTAGTAATGCGCGGTCGGGCCGCCGTCGGGCAAGAGCCCCTCGGCCATGAAACCATCGACCATCACGTTGATCTGATAGATCGCCGCACCGAAGGCCAGCGGGGCGGAGGTCTTAAAAACACGCCACGCGCCAGCCCGATCGGGCTGGCACTTGCCGCCACCCAGAAAGCCCGCGGCAAATAGCGCGGGCACCTGACACGCCAGCTGCAGCACGCCCGCGGCCAGCACGCCCCACGCGAGCCAGCGTGTCATCTCCAGCTGCCGCGCGAACTCGGCTGCCGGCAGCGCTGTCGCATCGTGCGGCACATCGAATGGCGAGGTCCAGCCGAAGTGCATCCCGATCACCACAAGCGCGAGGATCCAACCCGCGTTGAAGAACACCGGGGCCAACATCGTGGCGAAGAACCGATCGCGCACCTGCAGGGCACCGGCGAACAGGGCCGCCAAGCACACAAGCACCACAAACGGCATCACGCGCACGGTCAGCTCGAGCACCGGATTCCAGTCCTTGCCCAGGACGTCGATCAACAGCGCTTCGGAGACCAGGTGCGGCAGGAAGTGCGCCAGCAACATGCAGCCAGCCGCAAGCACCGCGAGGATGCCAGCGACGAGCCGCAGGGTGCTGAGAAACAGCGCGCGCCCGGCCTCGACACCCGCTGAGTGATCGGCCTCCGTCAGGCGCGTCACTAGCGCGGTCGACAGCGCGCCTTCGCCCAAGAAGCGGCGGAACAGATTGGGGATCCGCCACGCCGTAATGAAGGCGTCGAAGATCCCGGCCTTGTCGCCGAACAGCGCGGCCGAGATCACCTCGCGCACGAAGCCGAGGATCCGGCTGAACAGCGTCATCCCCGACACCAAGAGCGTGCGGGAGAAGAGTCGTTGGTGACGACCGGAGACGGGCGAGCTCACCCGAGCAGCTCACCCGCAAAGCGCGAGACCAACTTGCCGTCGATCGCCGCACCGTGGCGCGCCATGATGCTCTTCATCAACGTGCCCATGTCGCGCTTCGACTCGAGCCCAAGCTCGGCGATCAACGCCGCGACAATCGCGCGCGTCTCGTCTTCGCTGAGCCCCTTCGGCAAGTAACCCGCAAGCACCTCGAGCTCGCCCTTTTCCGTCGCGGCAAGATCCGCACGGCCGGCCTTCTCGTACTGCTCAAGCGAGTCCTTGCGCGTCTTCACGCCGCGCTTCAGCACCGTCATCACATCGTCATCGACCAGGTCGCGGCCGAGCTCGATGCGCAGGTTCTTCGTCCCCGCGAGCACCATCCGCAGCGTGTCGCGCACGACGATATTCTTGGCGCGCATCGCGTCCTTCATATCGTCGTTCAGCTTGTCGAGAAGACTCATGCGTCGTCGCCCTCGTCCGTGTCGCCCGTGTCGCCCGTGTCGTCAGATGCGCCTTCGCTCTCGTTTTCCACCGGACCTTCAGCCTCGTCCACAACCGGAGTCTCGCCATCAACCGCTAGGGCCTCTGCGCCCTCTTCGGTGCCTTCGAGTTCTTCCTCGATGTCTTCCGAGCGCACAACCTCGAGCGCGACGATCTTGTCCTCGCTCTTCGTGTTCACAAGGCGCACGCCTTGTGTGTTGCGCCCCATCGGCCGCATCTCGACGGCAGGCGAGCGCACAATCATGCCGGACTCGGTGATGAACATCAGATCATCACCATCGTGGCAGCGCGCGATCGCAACGACTTCGCCGTTGCGCCCGGTGACCTTGATGTTGATCACACCCATGTTGCCGCGACCCTTGATCGGGTAGTCCGCGATCGGCGTGCGCTTGCCGTAGCCGTTCTCGCACACCGTTGCGATCGTCGCGTCATCTGTCGCGGTGACCACCATGCCGATGACCGCGTCCTTGCCTTTCAACCGGATCCCGCGCACGCCGCCGGCGTTCCGGCCCATGCTGCGCGTCGCGGCTTCATCGAAACGCGCCGCGCGGCCGAGTGCCGTAGCGATCACGATTGTGTCGCCGGGGCCCGAAAGAGCCACGCTGACCACGCTGTCTTCATCGGCCAACTTGATCGCGATGATGCCCGCGGTTCGCGGCCGTGAGTACGCCTCAAGCCGCGTCTTCTTGACGGTGCCCGCGCGGGTCACGAAGACCACCGAGCGCTCGCCGTCGAAGTTCGCCACGCGCAAGACGTCGGTGATTTTCTCGTCTGTCTCGACCGGCAGCAGGTTGCGGATCGAGCGGCCTTTCGACGTGCGCGAGCCCTCGGGCAGCTCGTACACCTTCTTCCAATAGACACGCCCGCGGTCGGAGAAGAACAGAACGAAGTCGTGCGTGCAAGCCACGAACAACGAGCGCAAGACGTCGCCCTCTTTCGAGTCCGAGCCCTTCACGCCGCGTCCACCGCGACTCTGCGATCGGTACACGTCGAGCGGCACGCGTTTCACATAACCGGAGCGCGAGAAGGTGACGGTCATCATCTCCTCGTTGATCAGCTCTTCGATGTTGAAGTTGCCCACGACCTCTTCGCGACTGATCTCGGTCCGGCGCGCATCGCCGTAGCGCTTCTCGATGTCGTCGAGGTCTTCGTGAATGATCGCGTCGACGCGCTCTTTGCGCGCAAGGATGTCCTCGTAGTCGGCGATCTCGGCAGCGAGAGCCTCGTACTCTTTTTCCAGCTTCTCGCGCTCGAGACCGGTCAGGCGCCCGAGGCGCAAGTCGACGATCGCTTGACTCTGCGCCTTCGACAGCGCGAAGCGCGCCATCAAATTGGCCTTCGCCTCATCGGTGTCGGCGGCCGCGCGGATGATCGCGATGACCTCGTCGATGTTGCCCACGGCAATGCGCAAGCCCTCGACGATGTGCTGGCGCTCTTGCGCCTTCTTCAGCAAGTAGCGCGTGCGCCTGCGGATCACGATCGAGCGATGCTCGATGTACGCATCCAACAGGTGGCGCAAGTCGAGTGTCCGCGGCTGGCCCTTATCGATCGCCAGGTTGATGATGCTGACCGTGGTCTGCATCGGCGTGTACTGGAACAGCTGGTTGACGATGACCTGCGGGTCTTCGCCCTTCTTCAAGATCACAACCAAGCGAATGCCATCGCGGTCGGACTCGTCGCGCACGTCTGAGATGCCGGTGACGCGCCCGTCTTTGACGATGTCGACGATCTTCTCGATGATCAGCGTCTTGCGGACCTGATACGGGATCTCGGTGACAACGATCTGCTCGCGTGTCTTGATCTCTTCGACGTGATACTTCGAGCGCACGATCACCCGGCCGCGGCCGGTCGAGTACGCCTGCAGAATCCCCGAGCGGCCCATGATGATGCCGCCGGTCGGGAAGTCCGGACCGGGGATCAACTCGCAGATCTCGCGCAGGCTAATGTTCGGGTCGTTGAGCACCGCGCGCAAGCCGCGCACGACCTCGGTCACGTTGTGCGGCGGCAGGCTGGTTGCCATGCCAACTGCGATCCCGTCCGAGCCGTTGCACAGAAGGTTCGGGAAGCGACCGGGCAGCACCGACGGCTCAAGCAAGCGGTCGTCGTAGTTGGGCTGGTAGTCGACCGTCTCTTTGTCGAGGTCGGCCATCATCTCAACCGAGGGGCCGTCCATCTTCGCCTCGGTGTACCGCATGGCGGCGGGCGGGTCGCCATCGATGGAACCGAAGTTCCCCTGGCCGTCGACCAAGGGGTAGCGCAGCGAGAAGGTCTGCGCCATGCGGACCAGCGTCGGGTAGATCACCGACTCACCGTGCGGGTGGTATTCACCCGAGGTGTGCCCGGCAATGTTGGCGCATTTGCGGTACTTCGCACTGGGCCGCAGCTTCAGGTCGTTCATCGCGACCAGGATCCGGCGCTGGGACGGCTTCAAACCATCGCGCACGTCGGGCAGAGCCCGACTGTGGATCACGCTGAGAGCGTAGTTCAGGTATGACTCGCTCATCTCGCGCTCGATGGAGCGCGGATCGATACGGCCCGCGGGGACGGACGGAGTGGACTCGTTGGAGTCGGACATCAGGGCTGTGGGGGACCGGTTTTCTACTAACGGGGAGGGCCTTTCGATGCGATGTGAGCAGTTCGCACGAAGCAGCCATTATCGCCTCTCGCGGCCCCAAAATCACGCGTCCCTCCATTAATAAGGAGAGGTCCTGTAGGCTAAGAGCATACTTGGGGCACCCCACCCCTTCAGACCCACCAAGAGGAGATCCGCCCATGCGCCTTTTTGCCGCCCTTGCCCTCGCAACCCTGCCCGCCCTTGCCCTCGCGCACCCGCATGTAGCTGCCGCGCAGGACGCGCGTCCGGTGCCCACCGTGGAAGAGCCCTCCACCGACGTCAAGTTCCCTGTCACCCTGACGGTGGTCGACAAGAAGACCACCCACCAGCTGTCCGGCATGGGCGTGCGCATCAAGAAGAAGTTCTTCATGAAGTTCAAGGTCTACGCGGTCGGCTTCTACATCGATGAGGCGGCCGCCCTGCCCGTCCTCAAGCAGAGTGCCGCCGACCTGTCCGTGAAGAAGCTCGAGTCCTCCAAGGACTTCCGCAAGGCCCTCTTGTCCGACAAGTTCGGCAAGACCCTGCGCCTCGTGATGGTCCGCGACGTCGATGCCGACGATATGGCCGAGGCCTTCGAGGACTCCCTGTGGCCGCGCATGAAAGAGCGCGCCAAGGACACCAAGGACCGCACAGCCGCCAAAGCCGCCCTCGACAAGTTCCGCGGCTTCTTCCAGAAGGAAGCTGAAGAGGACCAGATCATGGATTTCACCTGGGTCCCGGGCGGGATGCTCTATGCCGTCGTCGACGGCAAGAAGTTCCCCGTGGTCAAGAACGAGGCGCTCTGCTGGGCCCTGTTTGACATCTACGTGGGCGACGACCCCATCTCCGACGACACCAAGACCAACATCTTCGGCGCCCTCCGCAAGAAGCTGCACCCCGCGAAGTAGTAGCGCTTCGCTTGGGGCGGAGGCTCTGCAACGGGCAGAGTTGCCCGTGCGAGGGGGCCGAGAGCGCGTCGCTTTCGGAGGGGTGCTATCGCACCCCTCCTCGGCTCCAAGCGCTCTCGAGCCCCCTCGCACGGGCAACTCTGCCCTGGTCGTCAGTTCGCCTCTCTTTTTGAGGTTAGGGGGGGAATAGAGGGTTTTTGGGGGGCCTTCGATTGAAGGGGAGCTGGGTTGTGATGGGGCTTCCTTGTCCGCGCGATTCGTTTGGCTTAGCGGCTTTTCGCGACTCGTTGGCCCAGCCAGGGGCTTCGCTCTCTCGCGGTCGTCATGGCGCTCTCCGTCGCCGCTCTTCCTCCTCGGCCGGAGGGGAAACGTTGACCTAGCCCTCGCTCGGAAGGGGTGGGTTAGGGCGGAGGTTCCGTTCCTGTTGGGCCGCCTCTTTGCTCGAGCTTGTCCGTGATCGGGCACCAGTCCGGGGCTCGGTCGGCGTAGGCGTGGGCGCTTGGGAACTCGGTTAGGTGGGTCAGGTTGGCGACGGCGAGGTGGATTTCGCCCTTCCAACGGGGAGATTCGTACGTCAGGGTCGAGCCGCAAGTCTTGCAGAAGCGGCGAGTGGAATTGGTGTCGGACCTGTAGGCCGTCAGGTTGGTCTCGCCCGTTTTGATGTGGACGCTGTCCTTTTGGAAGCCGGCGTAGGTCACGAAGCCGGCCCCGTGGGCCTTGCGGCAGTTCTCGCAGTGGCAATGGGCGACCCAGAGAGGTGGTTGGGTGGCTTCTAGGGTCACGCGGCCGCAAGTGCAGGCGCCTTTGATGGTCTTGGGGGTCATCTTCTCGTCCTTGGTGTGCTGTTTTGAGTCGATCTTAGGGGCGTTGGGGGATTTTGGGTCTGTTGGGCCGTGGCTCTCAGGTTTTAGACCGTGACGGGTCGAAGGGAGGGGTGACCCCAGCCCCAACTCCCTATGCGCCACCTCTATTACCCGGTCTCCGCCTCGATTTTGTTCGCTGCGGCGCTCACTTCGATCACCTGGCACCCATTTGCCTTGTCGTTCGTTGTCCTCCTGCCGCTGTTCGCCTTGGGCGTGCGGGACATGAACCAGACTCGCCATGCGGTGCTGCGCAACTTCCCGCTGGCCGGGCACATGCGCTACCTGCTTGAGCTCATCCGACCCGAGATCAACCAGTACTTTGTCGAGTCCAACCTCGACGGCCGGCCGTTTAGCCGCGAGGTGCGCTCGATCGTGTACCAGCGCGCGAAGCAAGAGCTCGCGACGCTGCCGTTTGGCACGCAGAAGGATGTGACCGCGACGGGCTACGAGTGGATCAACCACTCGATGTACCCGCACAACGCGCCGGACGATCCGCCGCGTGTCGTGGTCGGCAGCAGCCAGTGCGCGCAGCCGTACTCGGCCGCGATCCTGAACGTCTCGGCGATGAGCTACGGCGCTCTGTCGAAGAACGCGATCCGCGCGCTGAATGGGGGCGCGAAAGACGGCGGCTTCTATCACAACTCGGGCGAGGGCGGCTTGAGCCCGCACCACCTGGAACCGGGCGGCGACATGGTCTGGCAGATCGGCACTTCGTACTTTGGGTGCCGCGACGAGGCTGGCCACTTCTCGCCCGAGAAGTTCCAAAGCCAGGCCCGCTTGGATGTGGTCAAGATGATCGAGATCAAGTTGTCGCAAGGCGCGAAACCGGGCCACGGCGGGATCCTTCCCAAGGCGAAGATCACCGACGAGGTCGCCGAGATTCGCGGCGTGGGCAAGGACAAGGATGTGATCTCGCCGCCATTTCACACGGCGTTCCACGGCCCCGAATCACTGTTGCGTTTCATCCAAAACCTGCGCGACTTGTCGGGCGGCAAACCCATCGGGTTCAAGCTGTGCGTCGGCGCGCACAGCGAGATCGATGAGATCTGCCAAGCGATCGTCGACACCGGCATCACGCCCGACTTCATCACCGTGGACGGTGGCGAAGGTGGCACCGGCGCGGCGCCGCTTGAGTTCGCAAACTCAGTCGGGTCGCCGCTCGCCGATGCGCTGCCCATCGTCGACGATTTACTGGAGCGCTACGGTCTGCGCGACGAGATCAAGATCATCGCGTCGGGCCGTGTACTCACCGCGTTCAACATGGCGCAGCGGCTCGCGATGGGTGCCGACATCTGCAACTCGGCGCGTGGCATGATGATGGCGCTTGGCTGCATTCAGGCCCTGCGCTGCAACTCGAACGCGTGCCCAGTTGGCGTCGCAACCCAGGACCCAAATCTTGTGGTCGGCCTCGTTGTCGAGCACAAGCGGACCCGGGTCACAAACTACCAACAGGCGACCGTGCACACGCTGATGGAGATCTGCTCGGCCGCTGGCCTGCGCAGCCCCGACGAGCTGACGCGGTTCCACATCAACCGCCGGATTTCGCCGACCGAGACGCGAACGTACGCCGAGATCTATGGTCCCGGCCGCATGCCCGAGCTGGACTTCACAATGGATGAGTTCGACCCCGAAAAGCTGGCGGCCGACCTGGAGCTGTTCAAAGAGACTGCCTAAGCGACTCCAACACGGGCTGCCACGAAAGGGGAGCCACGTCCGGCTGGCCATCGTCCTCTAGGGCGGTGGCCAGCCGGCTTGCGTCTGGGTCGGCAATCAAAAATGCCAGGTCAAGACAGGCTCGAACGCGTGCCGTGTTTCCGGCTGCGTGCTGTTCGGAGGCAAGCGAGCCGAGGTTCTCGGTCGTCATGGCCTCGCCTTCGGTCTGCAGGTCTGCTGCGAGCTTGATCAAGGTCTTAAGCCGCGCACGCGAGGCGGAATCTTGGTATTCGGCGCCCTCCGTGCGTGCGAAGTCTTCAGCTTCGATTGTGGCTAGACGGTCGACGGCGGCTTGCATGTTGGTCGTGCGCACGTCGATCCAGAAGCGCTCGACCGGCCAGCGCTGCACAGATGCGAAGCCCGTCGCGCACGCGCCCGCGATCAGGAGCACGATCGAAACCAAGCGCAACTTCTTGATGCCGCGGCGTAACCGCGCGCCCGTGCCGATGTCGTGGCTTGCAGCCCGCATGAAGATCATGCGCTTGGATGTTGAGAAGTGGCGCCAGCTCTTCTTCCGCACGCGATGGCCGCCCGCGCGCAAGAGCGCCATGCTGAGCCCCGCGCGATCTCCGGTGGCCTCGAGCGCGAAGAGGTCCGCCTCCAGTTCCAAGCGGCGCGAGATGAAGCCGATCGACAAGAGAAGTCCGATCAGGAAAACCAGCGCATATAGCTCGCCCCCCAGGCCGTCGAGCTTTGTGCTCATGAGCGCCTCGACCGTCAGCGCGGTGCCAAGGATGAAGCTCGCAAAGACCCCCACGTGCTTGCCAGCGACGTGGCCGAGCTCGTGCGCAAGGACGCCACGGAATTCGGCAATCGAGAGCTGCCGGCGAAACGCGTCCGTGAACAACACGGGGCGCGGGGCGAACGGCATCGCCAGCACCATCGCGTTGGTGATCTCGTCGTCGGTGCGCCACTCGAGAAGGCGCGGTGGACGCACGCCAAGCTGGGCGCTGACCTCTTCCGCGAGGTGTCGCTCGTAGCCTTCGATCGGCACGGTGTCGAGCAGCGCAAGCATGAGCCGCGGCACGATCACCAAGAGGACCACGAGGCCAAGCATCGAGTAGGCGAGACTCGCAAGCGTGGACTCTTCAACCCACACGCGCAGGGTGGCGCTCTGTGCAAAGACACTCGAGAAGACCAAGTACCCGCTCAAGATCAGCCACACAAAAAGCGCTAGCCGCGCGCGCACGTTTTGCCCCGAGATCAGGCTGGTGAAAAACGGCTCGTGCGGACGCGACGAGACGAGCGCGTGGGCGATCGCAAGCGGCAGGAGCGCTAGCAAAGTCTCGAGGCCCGGCCAGCCGGGGACCGGTGGCCACGGGCTCCAGCTCTTTGCCACATGTGCCCAGTCTGTGAACAAGAGGAAGGCTAGCTCGACGACAAGCGGCGACAGAAGAACGAGCGCCGCGCGGGTCTTATAGCGGCCCGGCAAGCGGAGCCGCGACAGCAGCGGCAGCGCAAGAAGCGGCAGCGCCGACCACCACGGCAGTTCCAGAACGGGCGCCATCCAATCCATCAAAAAGACGGCCATCAAGCCGCCCAAGATCAAGGCAAACTGCGCACCGAGGGAAACCAAGATCAGCTAACCGAGCAGTTTCGTCAGGCCATCCTCGAGAGCGCCTTGCACGAGGCTCTCAGGAACGAAGGCGGGCTTCTTGATCAGCTCGACCGCGATGTCCGCCTCGCGAATCTGGAAGCGGGCGCGGACCTTCCCGAGCGGGCTCGCAGCCGCGACCTCACCGCTGTTGGGATCCGCGGAATCAAAGAGAACCTCGATGCCCTGCCGGACGGACTCCTCGACAAGGCGGCGGCGGGCCTCCGCGAGACCAAGAGCGTGCGGGTGGGTGAAGTTCAGTGCCATCGTTGAATTCTGTCAGCGCCGCGCCAAATAACAAGCGGGCGGGCGGGCTTGTTAGAATCTCCGGCTCTTCATTTCGCCCCCAAGACAGCACCCGACCCCCATATTATCGTGACCGGCATCTTCGACTCAATCCTCGACGGCATTGGCAACACCCCTCTCGTGCGCCTCAACAAGATCGGCGCGCACACCGGCTGCGAGATCCTGGCCAAGTGCGAGTACTTCAACGCGGGTGGTTCGGTCAAAGACCGCATCGGCAAGCGCATGCTGCTGGAGGCCGAGAAGTCCGGCCGCATCAAGCCCGGCGACACGCTGATCGAGCCGACCAGCGGCAACACCGGCATCGGCCTCGCGCTGACGGCCGCCGTGCGTGGCTATCGCATGATCATCACGATGCCCGAGAAGATGAGCCGCGAGAAGCAGGTCGTGCTCGAGGCGCTGGGCGCCGAGATCATCCGCACGCCCACCGAAGCTGCGTTCGACGATCCCGACAGCCACATCAGCGTCGCGAACGACCTGCAGGCCGCGATGCCGAACTCGCACATCCTCGACCAGTACTCGAACCCGGACAACCCGCTCGCCCACTACTACGGCACCGCGGAAGAGATTCTTGAGCAGACCGGCGGCAAGCTCGACATCCTCGTCGCGGGCGCCGGCACCGGCGGCACGATCTCGGGCACGGCGAAGCGCCTCAAGGAAGCGCTCCCCGACATTAAGATCGTGGGCGTCGACCCGGTCGGCTCCATCCTTGCGGGTCCCGGCGAGGTCGGCTCGTACAAGGTCGAAGGCGTCGGTTACGACTTCATCCCAGAGGTCCTGTGGCCCGACACCATCGACGAGTGGATCAAGACCGAGGACCGCGAGTCGTTCCTCATGGCGCGCCGCTTGATCCGCCAAGAGGGGCTCTTGTGCGGCGGTAGCTCGGGCGGCGCGGTCTGGGCCGCGCGCAAGATCGCCGAGAAGTACGGACCGGACAAGCGCATCGTGGTGATCCTGCCCGACTCGGTCCGCAACTACATGACCAAGTTCGTCGACGACACATGGATGCGCGAAAACGGGTTCACCGAGCGCACCTGGGAGACGCAAACCGCCGAGGACCTGGTGCGCTCGATGGGGCTTGGCGGCGAGGTCTTCTCGACCACCACCTCGGACACCGTCGCCGATTCCGTGATGGTGATGAAGGAGCACGGCATCAGCCAGCTGCCCGTCCTCGACAACGGCCGCGTGATCGGCATCGTGACCGAGTCCGACCTTCTCGGCCGCCTGGTCGAGCAGCGCGCCACGCTGTCGAGCTCGATCGCCGAGGTCATGTTCCGCAACGTGGTCACGATCGACAAGGACGCAGACGCGGGCGAGCTCACGTCGCTGTTCGGCGCAGGCAACGTGGGGCTTGTTGTGGACGACGACAAGAAGCTCTTGGCCGTGATCACGAAGCTGGACTTGGTCGACTACCTCGCTAAGCAGTAGCGGAATACGGAGCCAGGCACGAAACACCCTCTAAGGGGTGGACGCAAAGCGTCTACCCCTTAGAGGGTGTTTCGTGCCTGGCTCCGTATTCACGCTACTGCGGCAGTGGTACTGCGGCGATAACACCTCGCGCGTTACGAAAGCCGCTCGCGCAGGCTGAGGATGCCAACCCAGGCGAACCCGCCTAGGAACAGGAAGAGGAACGGCAGCGCTCCCCATAGGCCCAACTGGATGGCTTGGACGACGGCCCAGGCGGACCACGCCGCAAGCAGCAGCTCGAGCCCGGGGAGGCCCGAAAAGCCGATCTTGTAGGTCTTCTCAGCAGCCGTTACCGAGCCACGCTTGGGGGTGCGGACGAACTCACCCGTGCTCTTGCCGAGGCCTTCGAGGACGGCGCGGGTTTGACTGATGCTCATGCCAATGCCTAGCGCCATCGCGGTGGGCACGTCGCGCAGGCGCTGACCGATCGAGCGGCCGAGCACACGCTGGCTCGAGTCGTAGAACAGAACGACGGGCATCGTGCACGCGAACAGCGCCGACAGGTGGATCCACATCGGGATGTCGTGTTGCAGAGGCAGCGTCAGTGGAATCACCAGCGCCAAGAGCAGGACCATGGGGTAGCCGACGTTGCCCGTCAGGTGCATCAGCGCTTCGAGCTTCACCTTGAGCGGCACGTCACTTGTGAGGATCTTGCGCCACAGCTTCTTGTAGACCTGCACGCTGCCCTTGGCCCAGCGATGCTGTTGGGACTTGAACGCCGCGATGTCCGGCGGGACCTCCGCGGGGGCGACCACGTCGCTTGCGTATTCGAAGCGCCAGCCCGCGAGCTGCGCGCGGTAGCTGAGGTCGAGGTCTTCGGTCAGCGTGTCGTGTTGCCAGCCGCCGGCCTCTTCAATTGTCTTGCGCCGCCAGATGCCGGCGGTGCCGTTGAAGTTGAAGAACAGGCCGCGGTCGAAACGCACCTTGTGCTCGACAACGAAGTGGCCGTCGAGAAGTGTGGACTGCGCGCGGGTCAGTTGGCTCTCGTCGCGGTTGAGGTGGCCCCAGCGCGCCTGCACCATGCCGACCTTCGCGTCGGCGAAGCGGCCCACGGTGCTCTCGAGGAAGTCCGGCTGCGGGATGAAGTCCGCGTCAAAGACGCAGAACAGGTCGGCGCTCGTTTCGGCCATGCCCGCGTCTAACGCTCCAGCTTTGAAACCCGTGCGGTCGGCGCGGCGGATGACACGCGCATCGATGCCGCGGCGAACGAGCGCGGCCACCTCGGCATCAACGAGGGCGCGGGTGTCATCGGTCGAGTCGTCAAGCACCTGGATTTGCAGGCGATCGGCCGGCCAGTCGAGCTCGGCGGCGGCCTGAATCAGGCGGGCCGCGACGGTACGCTCATTGAATAGAGGCAGTTGCACGCAGACCAGCGGGTGCTCGCTCTCTTCGAAAGGGCTCGAAGAGGCCTGCTGCCAGCTGAAGTGCGCAAGTAAGAGCAGCCGATGAAGGCCGTAGATCGCCAGGACGGCAAGAACGAAGAGGAGTGTTGCGAGAAGCATGGCTGGGTTCAGGGGATTCGCCGCATAGGATAGCGTTCCTGCGCAAGGCGCATCCCAACAGGTGCAAGACCCTTACCGTATGCCTGTGAGGCGCAAGCCCAACCCCATCGAATCATGAGCGAGAACCAAGAGACGTTGCGCCTTTCCCCAACCCGTGTTCTTTGCGGTTGCCTGATCGGCGCATTGGCCGGATTCGGCCCCACCCCGGCCGTGGGGCCGGGTCTATGGGTCACCCTGGTGGTCCTATTCCTGCTTCTGCGCGCACCCGTTTTGCCGGTGATTGGAGTCGGAGTCGTGGCCAAGCTGCTCGCTCTGGTCGCCACACCTGTCGCTTACCAAGTTGGCGTATTCTTACTCGACGGGCCGACTTCAAGCCTGTTTGGCAAGCTGATCAACGCCCCGTTCACGGCCCTATTCGGCCTCGAGTACTACACCGTGACCGGCGGCCTGTTCCTGGGCCTAGTTGTTGGCGTCCTCGCCACACCACTGGTCTTGCGCATGCGCAAGAAAACGACCGACGGCCGCCGGCCCGGCATCGTTCGCCCCCTCGGGATCGTCGTCGCCGCCCTGTTCGTCGGCAGCTTGTGGTTCCTGCAATCGGCTGCCGCGCAGGGCATCCTGACGACCGAGACGGCAAGCGCACTCGGACAACTGAATGGCGCCACCGTCGACGTAGCCGGCGTCGAACTCGACCTTGCCGAGTCCAGCTTGAAGATCTCGGACATGGCCTTCGCGAACCCGAAGTCGCTCAGCACCGACCTGTTCCACGGGCTCGAGCTGTCGGCCAACCTCGCCAGTCACGACCTCCTGCGCAAGCGCGTGCACATCGAGCAGTTGGTCGTGCGCCGCGCCGAGAGTGGCATCCCGCGCGCGGTGCCGGGTGTCCTGATTGGCACGCCCGCTCCGGCCGAAGTTGAGCCCCCCGCCGAAGGCGAGAAGGGCATCGATGCGTACCTGAAAGACTGGAAGGTCTGGAAGGAGCGTCTTGGCCAAGCTCGCGAGTGGATCCAGAAGATGTCGCAGGACGAAGAAGACGGCGCAACAACGCCCGCTAAGGACGCGCCGCTCGAGTCCCTGATCGCGACCCAGCTGATCGACGAAGCCCCCATGCTGCTCGTGTCCGAGTTCTTGGTCGAGGGCCTTACGTTTGATTGGCTCGCCGGCGAAAACCTGACCATCGGTGCGCACAACCTCTCCACGCAGCCAAGCCTTGTCGACGGTGCGATGGACCTGACGATGGGCACTAAGAGCAATCTCTTCAACATGAGCTTCGCTTTGCCGTCGGGCGAAGACCCCGGCCAGCTGCAGTTCGCCCTCCGCGGTGTGTCCGTCGACTCGGTCGCCAGCATGTTGAAAATGGGTGACGGCGCGGGCATCTCGGGTGGCACGCTCGACCTCTCGCTTTCGGGTCCGTGGAGCATGGGGCGCGCGGGCTACATCGACTTGCCGCTCGAGATCAAGCTGCACGACATCGAGCTCGCCTTGGGTGGCTCGAAGAAGTTCCCGATCTCGGAGCTCGTGTTCCCCGTGCAGTTGAACGGGCCCATCGATTCGCCCAACGTGCGGCTCGACACAAGCGCGCTGACTGAGTCGCTGCGCGCGGCTGGCGCGGCTGAGCTGACCAAGTTCATCGGCGCGCAAAAAGCTGAGCTCATGGATAAGGGCAAAGCCGAGCTGCAGGACAAAGTCGGCGACAAGCTCGGCGACCTGCTTGGCGCGGACATCCAACTCGACCCCGAAAGCCTCAAAGAGACGCAAGCCCAGATCGAAGCCGCCGCGAAAGCCAAGGCCGAAGAAGCTGCCAAGGCCAAGGCAGCCGAGCTCTTGGGTGACAAGGCGCAGCCCTTGCTCGACGCGCTTGGAGGCGCGACCGAAGGCGGGGTCGAGGGGCTTCAAAAGACGGCCGAGGACGCGGCCGCGAAAGCAGCCGAAGACGCCAAGAAAGCAGCGGCCGACAAGCTGAAGGAAGAAGGCAAAAAGGCTCTCGGTAAGGGCCTCGGCAACCTCTTCGGTGGCAAGAAAAAGGACGGGCAGTAGGCCCGTCTAAAACAGACTGCCTTGACCTTCGGGGATCACGATATCCCCAAGGTCTGGGTACGTCGCAACGATCTCGGGGGGGCCCTTGACCGGCCCGCCGCTAAGCGCGGCAAGCACTTCGAGTCCGTTCGCCACAGCCTTGCCCGCGAAGTGGTTGTTCGTCACGACGTACGCGTCGCCGCCCGCGCTGTCTAGCTTCCGCGCGTAGTCCGCGAAGACCGCGGCGTCTTCGCGCTCGTACATCCAGTTGTACTTGTCATCGCGGCCCTTGTCGGGGTCGTACCAGTCTGCGGCGTTGCGACCATGCAATCGCAAGTACCCAAGCGGACCTAGAAAGAACGGGAGCTTGTCGCGCTCGCGAATCGGGGGCACGACGCTGGCGGACACGGGCATGTCGATGTGCGCGACGTTCAGCCCTTCCTCGCTGAGGAAGTGCAGAGCGCCGGGCAAGTACCACGAAAGGTGGCGCAACTCGAAGACCACCGGGAGGTGGCCGAACAGACCGGCAATCCGTAGAAGGCGCGAGCGCGAGCGTGGCTCATCGCCAAAGTCCTGATGGAACTGCGCCAGCACCGCGCCGAGTTTTCCGCTCTCAAGAAACGGCTCGAAGACCGATCCAAACTGACCCGCCAATCGATCGTCGAAGCGGCCGTGAGTGAAGTCGCGGTGTAGCTTCACAAGGAAACGAAAGTCCGGCGACGCCGACACGCGTCGGGTCCATTCCTTGACGTACTCCCTTTTCGGAAGAGCGTAGAAGCTGCTGTTGATCTCGATGCACGAGAAGAAGCGCGCGAGGTACTCGAGCGGATGGAAGCTCTTGTCGGTCGTGCGCGGGTAGGCGCGGCCGCGCCAATCCGCGTAGGACCAACCCGCCACGCCAACGCGAATCACAAGCCAGCCTCGAGGTGCGCGAGATCTTCTGCGGGCCAGTCCGGCGCCTCGCCGAGCGCAGCGAAGCCGCGCGCCTCGGCGTCCAACATGCGGCGCAAGAGCTCTTCGTTCGCGTCCTTCAACGCGGCGTCATCCGCATCCCGCGGCACGTATAGGGGCTCGCCAAACACGAGCTTCACTTTGGCCTTCCACTTCGGGATCGTGAACGCGTCCCAGCTCTTCAAGCGCCACGCGGGACTGGCGACAAACCCACAGGGCAGCACGGGGAAACCTGTCGCGCGCGCAAGCCAGACGACACCGGCCGAACCCGAGTGCCGCGGACCTCGTGGCCCATCCGGAGTCACCACGATCGTCCCCCCGTCGCGCAAGTTCCGCAGCATCTCACGCAAGGAGCGCGCGCCCGTGCGGCTCGACGAACCGCGGATCACGCGCAACCCAAAACCCGGGAGCAACGTGTCCATCAAGTCGCCATCCTTGCTGGGCGACACGAGCACCGTGTAGCCCACACCTTCGTGTTCCGCGAGCCCGAGCAGCATGCGCCCATGCCAGAAAGTCCAAAGACAACCGGGCGCGTCGCCTACGGCCGCGCGATGCTCAGCGCCGATCAGCTCAACGTCCCATGAGCGCGAGAGCCGACGCAGCACGAACGGCGCAACACGTGGCATCAAGAACGCGCCGAGCTTCCGCCGGCTACCTTTGACCCACTTGTGTACCGCGCCTCCCATGGTCTTAGCTTACGACGCAGCGAGGCAGACGCTACTGACTCGCGACGTCGTCGCCCGCACCCTGATCGTCTGTGCGGTTCGCGCCGATGGAGTACAACTTGAACGCGTCCTTCGAGACGCGCTCGTAGATGAACGCTGCACCCCACCCATCTGAGGGAAGCGCATCCATGCCCAGGTACCCCTGTGGGTAGGCCTTCGTCGACTCGAGTAGCTCGTCAAGTTTGGCGGGGTAGTCGCCATTGGTGATCGAGTACACAAGCAGACCGAGCTCAAGGCTTTGCAGCGAGAGCTCCGTGTTCATCTGGCTCTCATCCAGGAAATCCGGGGCCTGCTCGATGGGAGTTGTCACCGAAACTTGCATGCCGCTTGGCTCATCGATTCGCGCCATAAAGTAGGCGGAGCCCAAACCGATGCCGAAGCCAAGCACCACCGGCTCGGGGCCAAACGCGCCCTCTTTGTGCGTCATGAGCGCGCCATCTTCGAACACCGTCCAGCTGGTTGCCGCTGGTATGTTGCGCGTGAAGATGTCGGGGTCGGGTAGCGAGTCGATCAGACCCGGCGGCACCCCGGCGTCGGTCGGAATCATGCCCGCGAACGAGCGGCCCGCGCCGTAGTAAGCCGCCAAGATGGAACCCGCGTCGGCATAGAACGCCGACTCGAGTTTGGCCGGCAATGCGCCGCTCTCGTCCTGCAGCGAGACAAGCAACGGATGGTTGCCGCGCTCGCCCATGTCGCCCTTCGAGTGCATACGGATCGTGCGCTTGAGCAAGGTTGAGGAGTTGCTAAGCCACAGCATGTCGTCGATCACACAGAAGCTCGGCCGGAAGCCAATCGGAATGCCGACGTCCAGCGTGGTGTAGTTGATGCCTTTATAAGGACGGCGACTGACGCGGAAGCCCTCGTCAGTAGTCACGAGCAAGTCAGCAAGCTTGTCGAGGGCAGCCATCACTTTCTCGGCTTCCTTCACGGGCGTCACGAAGAACGCCGAAGGCGGAGCGAGACCGTTGACCGGCTGGAACCACGCGGCGTATTGGTGCCCCATGTTGGCAAGCAGGTCGCCCCGCACGTCGACACCGATCATCTCCTGCAAACCTTCGAGGCCGACCTCTTCGTCGTCGACCTGGACGGCTCCTTCCAAGAAGCTCCATATGCCAAGCGGGTCCACTTTCCCGGCGTTCATCAACACGGCGTCGTTCGGAATCAGGGCGGCGACCGCGTTCAAGTCTCCGGCTCCACCCACGCCAACCGAGTACGCATCCGTGATGTACTTGCCGTCGACGAGGCGTGTCTGCCACGCGCCGCTCTGGAAGCCGAGCAGTCCAAAGAACGTGCCCACCTTGCCCAGCGCATCGCCGACCGAGTCACCTTGGGGCAGCGGTCCGAAATCACGGACGGCGCCCTGCCAAAGAACGGCCCCACCATCGCGATGGACACGCGCGACGGAGTTCACAAAACTCTGATCAACCGCAAGGCTACTTGGTGCCGGAGTCCCAGCAGTGGCTGCGGCAATCCGACTCGCGACGTCGGCGCCCTTCGTGTTGCCGATCGCGATCACGCTACGAGTCGGGCCGGACAAGAAGCTGAACTCAATGGGCGTCGCGATGCCCGCCACGTTGACGTCGCTTGGCTGCACGCTAAAGGAGCGCGACGGGAAGCTCTCATCTGTGCCTAGGCCCGTGATCGTCGCGAACGGCATCTCGCTCGCAAGCCGGCCCATGAACATGCCCGCCATGCCAGCGATCTGCCCGGCGATGTTGACGTCATTCCACTCAACCACGAGCTCGAGCCCGGCGATGTGCGCAAGCTGAGCCACGATGTACGGCGGGAACTGGCTGGTCGAATCCCAGTCCGACGCGAGCCCCTCGCCCCCGACTGCGCCATCCGCGCCCAGGCTCATCAACTCGAAGCTGTTCTCGGTGATCGTGTAGACGATCGGGTTGCCAAATGGATCGAGCTGCTCGGCCTCACTAAGCCCCAGCGCTTGCAGGTTGGCCGGCAAGCTCTTCGACTGGTAGTGCGCATCGATGATCGCCCCCGACAGTTGCTGCAACTGCGTGTGAACCTGGTAGGCGACCACCGATTCTTGCACGACGGATTCCAGAGTTGAGAGGTCGACCTGCGCCGAGAACGAGATCCCCTGAATGCCCTGGAGGATCGGCAGCACGTCGCGCTGGATCTCGGGTGGCAGCATCGTGACGAGCGCGCCGAAGTCGCTCATGTCCGGCAAGCCGGCAAGCGTCAAGGACTCGGAAAGAGCCTCGTCACCGAGGATGGACGGGAGCGCGCTCGACCGCCAAGCCTGCACGAACTGGGGCACGTCGGGCAGCTCGATGAAGACCGCGGCGTCGGCGGAGTGCAAAGCTGCGCCGTCCTGAAGCACGGGTGCAAGGCAAAGGGCAAGAGTCGTGAACATGGGAGCAGCCCGCGGTTAGGCGGGCTCTTGGGATCCGGGCTGTGTGGGGGGAGCGGCTATTGCCGAGCGAAACGCCGAATCTCGGAGGCGGCGTCGCGCAGCGAATCTTCAAGGGCCTTCAGTTCGGCCGCGAAGGGTTTGCCGGTAGAGAATGCGGCCCGGAAGGCCTCATGTTTTGCCTTTACGTCTTCGTTCTCGCCATCGAGGATGAAAGCCACGATCAAACCAGCCTCGTTGACCAGTTTCTCGGACTCAGGCTGCCGGTCGATCGACAGCTTCATCCGCAGGATCGTGGAGACCCCGTCCAAGCCGCCGCGCTTCTCGACATTCGAGATAGCCCATCGGCGTAGGGAGAGCGGCTCGATGCCCAGACCATCCACAATCCGGTAACGCTCGATGTAGGAAGCCGTCCCGTAGTGCAGCCACTGCGGCAGCTTCTTCTCTTCGATGAACGCTTTGACGTCGAACTTGCGGCTCTTCTTCAGCTTGGCCATCGTGACCGGGCTCGGGTCCAAGCCCTCGACGAACGAGAGGCCTGCCGCATTCCGGACGAAAAGCTCGCCGAACTGGTCGCCGCCCTTGGCCTCGTGATCCCAATAGGCGACACCGGCACCCATGTGATTCAGCTCTTCATCGAACCAGACGTCTGCGAAGTAGGCGCCGTACAGGGATGAGAGGCCGCGCTTCTCGGTCTCAGGCGTTCCAAACGCCTTGTCGCCGGCGGCGAAGCGGCCGTACTGCTCGTTGCTGCGCAACACGGCGAACACCACGGGGTGGTCCGGGGTGCGACCAAACAGGCGAGTCAGGTCGGGCACCGCCTGTTCGGCATAGGTCAGCGCCTTCAGCGCGATCTCGCGGTCGACGGTTGCATAGATAATGAAGCGCCCATCGTCGGATGGGATCCGCCAGAAGCGGGAAGGCAGCTTGTGGTACTGGTTGGCGTCGGACTCGCTGAGCCACTCGTCGCCGCACTTGAAGAGGCCCTTCTTGATGTTCTCCTGCTCGGCCGGCGGGATCCAATCCAGGTCGAACTGCACCCAACCCTCTTCGCGGTACTTCAGCTCTTCGGGGGTCAGCCACAGGCCGTTTTCGTCCTGAACGAGCCCAGCCTCGAGCTTCTCGACGTCCGCCGGATCCGCCCACTCATCGTTGTAGCGCACCCAGCCCTTGGCCTTGGCCTCAGCCTCCTCCTTCTCGGCCTTGTACTTCTCGTACTTCTTCTTCGACGTGAACCACTGCTCGTCGAAAAAGATGTGGCCCGCCGCCTCGTGCGCCTCCTGATGGTCGGGCTCGAGCTTCAGAATCTCCCGTAGAACCTTGCGATCCTCACGCTTGAGATTGTTTGTCAGGCAGAAGTTGTGCAGCACCCAGAGCTTCTTGACGTCCCCCTTAGCGAGCTCGAGGCGGCGCTCGTACTCGATCTTGGGGTCGTCGAGGCGCACCTCGACGGAAGTGGGCTGGGCCAATGAGAAGTCCGCGGCCGGGGCAATCCCCAGCAGCATGACAGAGAGAAGAATGGACATGGGGGGTTCTCCAGGGTTCGGCATGCTTGCCGGCAACAGAATACAGCCTTTAGGATCTCAACCTGTCCCGAGCAGCCTTTTCCCCGCAAACGTCCCCCATCTCCGGATAAGATGCGCGGCCGCACGTTTTCTGAACCACCTCATTTAATTCGCCCGAGCCATGGCTGATCATAAGGCCCCCACACAAGTCACGATCGCTCCCTACGAGGAAGCCTCCCAGCTCAAGCAGACCGTTGATGCTTACTGGAAGCCTCTTGCCGTGGTTGCCGTCCTGATCGCCGCCGCTATCCTTTGGTCGCAGAGCAGCAAGCAATCCGAGCTAGCCGGCCATGACTCCAGCTGGTCAACCCTTGAAAAAGAGGTCCAGTTGGCGCAGATCGGCCAAAACGTCGCCTTGCCCTCACCGGCAGCACTCGATGCCTTGGCGACTGATCTGGACGGAACCTCGGCGGAACCATGGGCCATGGCACTCAAGGTCGAGGCGTTGATCGAGAGCGAGGACTGGGCCGGTGCCGAGACGGCACTCGCGAGCCTCGAGACCCGGTTTCCCTCGCACCCGCTCGTGCTCGAACGCATGCCGTTAGGTCCGGAACGCGCCGCGATGACCTTGCCCGAGCGCCTGCGCGAATTCATCACCAACGAACGCAGCTTCAAGGCCTCACACGCCACCCTGTTTGGCTTGCCGCCCCTCCCCGAGGGCTCTCCGCGCGTCGAATTCGACACAACGGCCGGGAAGATCGTCCTTGGCCTATATGCCGACCGCGCACCCGAGCATGTGGCCAACTTCCTCAAATTGGTTTCAAGTGGGTATTATGATAGCACTAAGTTCCACCGCGTGATCCCTGGCTTCATGGTTCAGGGCGGCGACCCGAACACCAAGGTTGGCGACCAAGCCACGTGGGGCGAAGGTGGCCCGGACTACAAGATCCCCGCCGAGATCAACGACCTGTACCACTGGAAGGGCGTTCTCGCTGGCGCCAAGATGGGCTCCGACGTCGAGAGTAGTGGTAGCCAGTTCTACATCACTACGGGCGAGGCGCACCACCTCGATGGCAAACACACCGTCTTCGGGGTGTTGCTCGAAGGTGAGGATGCAGTCCGGATTATCGAGAACTCGCCGGTTGCCCCGGGCACTGAGCGCCCCGAAGACCCGACGACCATCACGAAAGCCACGGTCCTCGATTAGGTCGGGATCCACCATTCCAAGGTGGATCTAGAACACCCCAAAGGCCCCGGCGCAGCTTCATGCGACGGGGCTTTTTCGTAGCCCGGCACTCCGTGCGGGACCAGGTGCCCCGCGCGCCTCCGCCACGCACTTTCCTCAATGCGTGCGCCAATCCTATCGGCCTGTCCCGCGAGTTCGACGGCTTCACCGATCTCCCTCTCGCCATCTTGGCGGCTTTGGTCGATCCTGCACAAACGCCTGCCGTCGTCGGCTTCGCATGGCCAGCTCGAAGCCTTGCGCGCAGGCGGCTGCGATTGCGTGACTCGGTTTTGGCATGCCCGTAGATCACGACGCAATTCTTCTAAAGCGAGCGGGCCCATCGGCTCAGTAATTTCGTGGCAAACACCATCCCGAGCACTGCAGAGCGGCCCAGATCGCACCTGAGCGGCCCGAATTGAACCGCAGGGTGGACCCGCCTCGTCACCGGATTCACGGCCGGGGGGATCTACGGTGCCGCAGCCATGAAGCGGATATCGCGGCTTGGCGGCCGAAACCTGCGTGTTTTGGGGGCAGGCCACCCACCCAACTTCACATTGCCCCCCTATGCCTCGTCCCCTACAGCTGGAAGGCTCTGGTGTGCGGCATGCATCGCTTGCCAGAAGTCCGAGCGCCCAGATCCAGGGGATGACGATTGGGCGCTATGTCGTGCCGAAAGGGCCGGCCGTTGTCCCCAAAGAGCATCGCCCTTGCCCGGCATCTTCGGCATAACGCAGCGGGCAAACACGCACCGAAACCTGGGTTTCTGAGCCGTGCACCGGGACGCACGCCACGAGTCGAGTGCGCCGGACTGTCCAAACTTCAAGCAGGCCACCTGAGTTGAGTTGTGAACACGCAACAGGCCGAGCGGGGGCTCAATCAGGCCAACTGGAGCCTATTGCAGGCCACACACACCCCCACAGCACCCTCTCGTGGGTGCACGATCAGGCAGTACGGCTAGGCAGTACGGTTAGAACTCAAAAAGCGTCATCCTAACGGGCTGTCGTCTACTCGAGGTCTTCCCGCGGCGCGAGGGTCTCGTAAATGCGCTCCAGGTCTTCCCGGTTATAGTAATGGATCACAATCTGTCCACGGTACTTGGGACCGTTCTTCAATTGGACGCGAGTGCCAAGCACCTCGCGAATCCGCTCCTCCATGGACTTCGCCCAGGGGACCAACACCGGTTCCACAACCTTCGGGGCGGGGGTCTCAGCTTGGGTGGGCTGCTCACTGAGGGAACGAACGAGGCGTTCGACTTCGCGGACTGAGAGGCCCTTGGCTTCGATCTCTTTTGCGAGAGCGAGGATTTTTTCACCGTCAGGAAGCCCCAAAAGGGCCCTACCGTGCCCCATGGTGAGCTTGCCGCCGGAGATCATCCCTTGAACGGCTTCCGGGAGCTCCAGCAGCCGCATGAGGTTCGCCACTGACGAACGCTTCAAGCCCACCTTGTCGGCAACGATCTGTTGCGTGGCGTCGAGGCTTGTCATCATGTCCTGAAAGGCCCGTGCGCGCTCGATGGGATTGAGGTCACGCCGCTGGACGTTTTCCACCAACGCCAATTCAAGCATGCCCTTGTCATCCACGTCCGGGCGCACGATTGCTGGAATGTGAGCCAAGCCCGCAAGCCGGGCAGCACGCCAGCGACGCTCACCCGAAATCAGCTGGTAGCCCGTTTCTGCCTTACGGAGGACGATGGGCTGCAGGATTCCATGGTTTCGGATACTGTCCCGCAACTCCTCTAAGCCCGCCGGATCAAACTCGCGCCGGGGCTGGAAAGGGTTCGGCCGAATTTCTCCCAACTTGACCTCCCGTGTCATCGAGTCCGGTTCAGAATCTTGAATGAGGGAGCCGAGGCCGCGTCCGAGTCGTTTCATGGTGTCACAGGGGGTGTGGAGGGAGTGTTCCACGTGGAACAAGTGTTAGGTTAGACCTCGAACCACTACATGTCGAGCACCAATTGCACTCAAACACGACCAGTAGCAGTTCAGAAATCTCTGGAGACTTGGGGCTCTGCACCGTAAAAGGTGTCCATGTCATTTGTTGGAACCACCAGGCTGTTGGGAGCCCGGCTCACGCGAAGCCCCCTAGGGCTGATCTGGGGAGCGATGGCGGTTGGCATGGGACCAGGCTTGGCCTTCGTGCGCTTCTCATCACCCATTCAAGATGATGGGGGAGCCCTCGCCCCCGCATGGATCCAAATTCTGGCGCTGCTGATTGCCAGCCACACCATGTGGCTGCTTGCGGGGACCACTGTCCTCCGAAGGGCCAGTCGCCCCCAGGTTCAGGTTCTCGAGGATGCAGCCCTTGTGGGGGGGAGCGTAGCAGCCCTTCTTGCCGTGGCATCGGTTTCGCTGGCCGCCGCCTCATTCCCGATGACCTGGGCCCTGTTTATCATAGCTCCGGCTAAGCTGGGCGCTCTGGGCGCCCTCGCCCTTGTGGTGTGCGTGGGCCGGGGTCCTGCCGCAGTCGCAACCTTGTGGCTCGCCGCTTTGGGTGTGCCGCAACTGATCCCCTCGCTCACGTGGTTGGGGCTTCCCATCGAACCCGAAGTGCTGCCCCAACTCGCCGCCTCACTTGGCATCCTCCTGGTCGCGGGCAGCATCGCCTTCTCCCACGAAGCCAGCAACCGACCTCCGAAACCATGCGATACGCAGTCCTAGGAGACATTCACTCCAACGAGAGCGCCCTCCGTGTCGTGCTTGAGGCGGCCCAGCGCGCCCATGTGGATCAAATCATCAGTGTGGGTGACGTCGTGGGGTATGGGGCATCACCCGGAACATGCATCGAACTGTTGCGTGAGCACAACGCCATCGTCGTCAAGGGGAATCACGATGCGGCCTGTACTGGCGAGCTCGATGATCACACTTTCAACCGGTACGCGCGCGCAGCGGTCTCTTGGACGCGCCAGCAGCTCGACCCGGGCCACCTAGAATGGCTCCGCGCGCTCCCGATGAGCGTCACCTTGGCCGACTGCCAGGTCGCCCACGGAAGCATCCATGACCCGTCATTGTTTGAGTACGTCCGCACGACAGGGGACGCGAACCCGTCCCTGGACCTCATGACCGCCCCCGTAGCCTTTGTGGGGCACACGCATATCCCTATTGCGTTGCTCCGCCTGACCGACGTGAAGGGGCGCACGGCTTATGCGCCTACGGTGGACTTGGACCTCCGTGATGTCGAACGCTGCCTTGTGAACGTCGGTAGCGTCGGCCAACCGCGTGACGAGGACCACCGCACGGGGTGGGTCCTCTTCGACACGGAGGCCGAGGCCGTCCGAATCGAGCGCCTCGAGTACGACATCGAGCGTGAAGCGCATCGCATCCGCCAAGCTGGGCTTCCGCGCGTGCTGGGCGATCGCCTGTACTTGGGCGTTTAGTCCGCTCCCGTGCCTTGGCCCTAGGGGGGTGCGCGCTGGGGGGGCGGAAAACCGGGCTCGTTGGGCTGAGCCGGTCTCCTACGCCTTATTGGTGAGGTACGAGAGTCCCTCAGGCAGCTCGTGAAGGCCATTTTCGCCCAACGAATGCTGAAACAGCAAGGCGAGGTCGCGCAATGGGGCTTGGTCACCTAAGAAGGTGAAGTCCCGCTCCTCTGGATGCGAGCCCACGCACACGAGCAACTCGAGGATCGAACCGGCATTGCACCGCGCACCGCGCACTTCGAGCTCGACGGGAGTCCCGTGGTGCGTCACGACACCCACGATCAAGGCTGCGGGCCGGGCATGGAGGGTGATCCTGGGCTCAAGGGTCAACTTCAGCTCTTGCGTTGTGGTGTAGGAGCTTAGCAGCGCCTTCGCAAGGGTGTTGCCGCTGGACATCACCTTCATGGCCGGCATCAGAAGGTGGTGGAGGGTTCTCTCTTCGACATCTGAACGGTTGACGAGGTCATTGAGACGCCTCTCAACGTCATTGCCGTAGATGTCCCCTTCATGGCGCTCACAAAAGTGCGTCAGGCAGGTCGCTGCTTCGAGCATGTGCAACGCGGACGAAACGAGACCACGAAGCTGGGGAAGCCGCGGATCGCTGCTTTCAAGCCCACTGTTCTTGATATGCGTGTCGTAGGCCGACTGAAGGTTGTGCACCGTAGCTTCGAAGACGCGCGTCTGCACCTCGCTGAAATGGGCGAGCAAGTACTCGTGCCGCCGATCAGCGTCGTCAATGCGCCGCGGCCGCTTGCCCTGGAACCTCTCCGTGGCAAGCAAGAACTTCGACGCGACCTCACCGAGGCGCGCGCGCTCGTCGCCAAGCTCGTCCTCTCCCAAGTTGTGGGGGAGGAGTTGGCGGACCTCAGGGGACTCGAACTCCGAGTCCTCAACGTGCCGGCGATCGGGCTCCACACCCAGAGCCTGCATTTCCTGCTGCAGCCCCCCTAGGAGGCTCAGAATGCTGTCCTGGATGAACGTGCGCACGTTGGAGACGTTCCCCTCGAACTCGTGATAGTGCCCAAGGTCCAAGCTCTCAAGCACTTGATACGTGCTGAGCCGCGAAGACATGTGGCTTAAGGAATAACCAGCCTGGGCGATTCCCCGAATCGAGGCGGTCAGCTCGCGCAGGAAGCTGAAGGTTCGGTTGTGGCGAGCGCCGTGGTCGTCAAGAAGGGTTTCAAACGTCTCGAACCGCGACAGCAGCTGGAAGAAGTGCTTCTTGTGCCAGATCGAGTCAGCCTTCGCGAGAAGGGTGCCTACCAGAGAGCAGAACTCGTCGCATTCCTCCTGGAGGATCGCCAGGAACTGCTGTTCCTCGATCACGTGTTCCAGGGCTTGGGCAGTGGATTCAGGCATAGGGGCGTCAACATCAGGGGAGTCGCGAACTCATGGTGGGGGGGGACGCAGGTCAAAGGTACCAAACCGAGCGCGGTCGAGCCGGATTCGCACTCGAAGAATGCCAACACAGGCGCTCACGGGCCCAACAACAACCAAGAGTGAGGAGAAACGGGCCCGCGACTCAAGATGACCCCTCCAAAGGGTCGAACTTGAAAGGGTTCAACCACTCCCCGGCTCCCTCGAACCGGCCCCCCGTCCTCAAACCCTTAGGAAGCCCCCATGTCCCGGAGGTCCGCCATCTCTTCCGAGAACTGCCTGGAGACCTATCTCCACGAGATCAACGAGGTCTCACTTCTTTGCGCTGCGGAGGAGATCGAGCTTGGTCGCGCGATCCAAGCGGGTGACCTTGCGGCCCGCGAGCACATGATCCGCGCGAACTTGCGCCTGGTTGTGTCGATCGCCAAGAAGTACACGGACCGCGGCATGACCCTGCAGGACTTGATTGCCGAGGGCAACATTGGCCTGATGAAGGCGGCGGAGAAGTTCGATCCAGACGCGGGTTGCCGCTTCTCGACCTATGGGACGTGGTGGATCAAACAGGCGATCCGGCGTTCGCTGACCAATACGGTCCCTTCGATTCGAGTCCCTGGCTATATGGCCGAGATGGTGGCCAAATGGCGATCAGTTGGCCGTGAGTTAGGATTCAAACTTGGTCGACAGCCCACGATCGAAGAGGTCGCCAAAGAGATCGGCGTGCCCAAGGAGACGTGGCCGCTTCTCAAGCAGACGATCCTCACATCGGGCACAACCTCTCTCAACGCCCTCGAGGGCAAAGCTGGGATCGAACCACCCGAGACCAACAAGAGTCCCGAGGAGATCTCAACGACTCTCGACCTCGTCGAGCGGCTTGATGAGTTCCTAGGTCGCCTCGACGATCGCGACGCCCGCATCCTGCGCATGCGCTATGGGATTGAGGCCGGCTGTGACGGGCCCATGACCCTGAAAGAGATCGGCCGTCACGTGGGTTTGACCCGCGAACGCGTTCGACAGATCGAGCGCGGTGCGTTGGCGCGCCTCTCGAAGATGATGGGCGGCGAATAGGCTTTGCCATCAGGCCTGGTCCTGGCAAGCTAGAGGTCGGCCGAAGTGGCCGCTTCTATGGCCCTGACCCCCAAACAAGGCACTCCGCTATACGTGCACTTGCCGTTCTGCGTGCACAAGTGCCCCTACTGTGACTTCTTCTCGGTCGAAGGTGCGGGGCAAGACCAAAGCGCTCTTGTTGATGTCCTTCTCGCCGAAGCCGAACTGCGCGCTCCCGCATCGCCAACGACCGTGTTCTTCGGTGGCGGCACGCCGAGCTATCTCGAGGGTCCCCTCCTTGAGCGGCTCCTGAACGGCCTCGACGACCTCACCGGCTTTCGCAAGAGTGCGGCCGAGGTCACCGCCGAGTGCAACCCCGAGAGCCTGGACACCCATAAAGCCTATCTACTAAGAGAGTTAGGCATCAACCGACTCTCGGTGGGGGTTCAGAGCCTCGAGCCGAGCACACTGGCCTTCTTCGAGCGCCCCCACGATCCGGAAGAGGCCCTTGCGGCCCTTGAAGTGGCTCGCGATGGCGGATTTGTTAGCTTCTCAGCCGACGTCATCCACGGTGCCCCGGGCGAGTCCGCGCAGGTCTTCACCGCTCACTTGCGCCAGCTCCTTGCTATAAACCCTCCGCATGTAAGTGCTTACGGTTTGACCTACGAGCCTGGAACACCTCTGCATGCCCGTCTCGAGCGGGGCGACTTCGAGCCACAGGACGAGGACGCGGAGCTCGAGAACCTCGGGCGCTCCGAAGGGGTGCTTACGGCCGCAAATCTGGGCCGCTATGAGGTGTCCAACTTCGCCGCAAGTGGTCACGAATGCGCTCATAACATCAACTACTGGCGAAATGGGCCCTATGTGGGCCTAGGACCCTCCGCCGCCAGCCACATCCAAGGCCGGCGCTCGGGGAATGCGCGCTCGATCGCGCGCTGGACCGATGCCGTCCGGTCGAACCAAGCCAAGCCCGCCTGGGACGAGACCCTCTCTCCCGCGGCCCGCTTGGGCGAGACCTGGTGGCTCGGCCTACGCCTCACGAAAGGCGTCGATCCCCACCAGGCCCGCCAGACCGCGCGCTGGGACACCCGCGCTGACCCCGCCGAGGCCCTCGCCGTCGAGCTTGTCACCGAGGACCTTCTTCAATTAGAAGGTACCCACTACAGCTTGACCGAGCGCGGCCGCCCCCTTGCCGACCATGTCGGACGACGTTTCCTCCTCACGCCAGATGAGGCTCAAGGAGCGGCCGGATAGGATCACCAAACAAGCCATGACCAAACCGCCCAAAAAGACCAAGAAGCCGCCGAAGCGGAGCCTAGCGCTCTTCTTCCTACGCGGTCTAGGTGCACTCCTGCCGTTGGTGCTGACGATCTTCATCTTCGTCACCCTGATCAACTTCGTGCGCACCTATGTGACGACGCCGATCAACAGCACCATCTATTGGAGCCTCGAGAGCAACGGGCTTGGCTGGAAGGTGCTCGACAAGCTCTATATCGACCCCTACGACACGCGCTTCATCAACCCGGACGAGCTCCCGACGGCGCCAACCAACCTGAAGGCCCGCTTTGATGAGAAGGGTGCTGACGACCCCGACTTCCTCAAAGTCCTCGGTGAATATCGCGGCGAGAACGAGAGCTTCTTCCGCGACCTCGACAAGCTGGTCATCGACCGCGAGGCCCTGCGCGACACGGTCACTTCAGTGGTCCATCCGCTGATCGGCATTCTCGTCTCGATGCTGATCGTGCTGTGGCTCGGCTGGATCGTTACCGGTTTCCTCGGCCGCAAGTTGCTCAAGAAGTTCGACCAGGCGTTGCTCGCGATCCCCGGCTTCCGCGCGGTCTACCCGTACATGAAGCAGCTCGTAGAGTTCTTCATCAGCGACACCGAGCTCGAGTTCGACACCGTGGTCGCAGTGCCTTATCCGAACTACCACGTCATGTCGATCGGCTTTGTCACCAGCCAGTCGCTGAAGAGCCTTCGCGAGGCGACCGGTAGAGATCTCGTCTCGATCTTCATCCCCTCATCACCGATGCCTATGACGGGGTACACCATCCACATGAAGAAGAGTGACCTCATCATTCTGCCGATCACGATCGACGAAGCGCTGCGCATCACCGTGTCGGGCGGCGTGCTTGTTCCGCCGCACGAGTTCGTCGGCGCCGGCATGGGCGACGAAGATGATGGTCATGATCCGCGCCTCGATCAACCGGGCGCACAAACAGAAGAGCCCAAAGGCACAAACGAGGATCCCGCGTGAATTTTGCCGACCGTCTCCACGCCGCCGTCGAAGCCAAGGGCAACCCCGCGTTAATCGGAATCGATCCGCACCTCGACCTACTGCCCGACGAGTTTGCCGGCGCGCGCGATACGTCTCTTGATCGCAAGACACGTGCGCGTGCGATGGGGGACTTCTGTGTGCAGCTCGTCGAGCTTGCCGCCGAGCGCGTGCCCGCGGTCAAGCCGCAGTCGGCGTTCTTCGAGGCCTTCGGTGCGGACGGCGTTTTCGAATACGAGCGCGTGATCCAACGCGCACACGAACTTGGGCTCTTGGTGATCGGCGACGTCAAGCGCGGCGACATCGCCAGCACCGCCGCCGCCTATGCCCGCGGTCTTCTAGAAGACGATGGTGGTGAGGCTTCGGCACTAGCAGACGCCGTCACCGTGAATGCATTCTTGGGGGAAGAGTCGATCACGCCTTTCCTTGAGGTTTGTGCGCGCGCGAAGAAGGGCCTGTACGTTCTCGTGCGCACCTCGAACCCAGGCTCGGCCGACTTTCAGTTGTGCGGCGAGCCCACGCTCTCGGAACGCATCGCTGACGCCGTGCACCGCTGGGGCCAAGGTGACCCCGCGCTTGTTGGCAAGTGCGGCATGTCGTCGATCGGCGCCGTCGTCGGAGCCACGCATCCACAAGCGCTTGCCGCGTTGCGCAAGCGCATGCCGCACACGCCGCTGCTCTTGCCGGGTTATGGCGCGCAAGGTGCCGGCGCCGCGGACGTGGCGCCAGGCTTCCTCGCGCAGGGACAAGGTGCCGTTGTGAACTCGTCGCGCGGAGTCGCGTTCGCCTACAAGAAAGCGGGCCGCCCATCCGGCGAGTGGCGCGATGCCGCCAGCCGCGCGATCGACGTGATGATCGAAGACCTCATCGGCGTCGCGCACGCCTAGCTGTCCGTTGAAGAGAATGCCTCTATCTCACGGATCGCACTCTTCCACGGGCCTTTAGGGACGCGATGGGTCTCGAGAGCGCCTTCGAAGCGGCCAACCTGTTGGGCCTCTCTCCGATTGGATCCCGCGCGCTCTCGAGTCGGCCGCACCCTCAAGACCTAGCGCTTGTCGTTCCCGAAAAGCTCGACGACTTTCCACGCCCGGAAGGCCGCTACCCGTTGTTCGACAGTCCCGCCCGACAAGCGCTTGCACGCAAACTCGAAGACGCGCTCGCACCGCTTGAGCCCCACGTCGCCGTACTCGATTCGGTGCGCGCCTTGGCACTTCCCGATGCCACCTGCATCGTCGCCGGTCAACAACCCGGCCTGTTCGGCGGGCCGCTCTTCAACACCTACAAGGCGCTGCATGTCGCGAAGCTCGCGCGCGCCCTGTCGAAGTTTTGGGACAAGCCCGTCGTGCCCGTCCTGTGGAATCACGCCGACGATCACGACATCGCCGAGGCGCACCACGCGTGGTTCATCAACCAACACGTGGACCTCGTCAAGCTGCACCTCGCTGGCACCTCGTCAGGGCGCACGCCGCTCTCGCACATCACGTGCACCGAAGGCTGGCACGGGCTCGCCGCCCTCGAAGAGCAGCTAGCCGACCTCTTAGCCGCCGAGCCTTTTGACGCCGGCACTCTGCAGCTGGCTATGCCGCGCGAGGGCGAGACGCTAAGCCGCGCGTGGACGCGGTTTCATCTCGATCTGTTCGGGCATCTTGGTGTCGTCGTTCTCGAACCCGAGTGGATTCGCGACGAGCTCTCCGAATCTCTCGCCGAGCTCGTCGCGCCTTCGCCAGAGGCCGCCTTGCAAGCCGGCGCATCGCGCTTGCGCAGCGCCGGCTTCGACGTCGCGATCGAACCCCAGACCGCGGCGCTTGTCTACAACCTGCAGGCAGATGCTCGACACGCGCTGCGTTTGGGTGGCGACGGCTGGCGCTTCGATCACGAGCCCGGCTCGCGCACGGCGTCCGAGCTCGCCGCCGAGATCGTGTGCGCGAAGGCGAACTACAACGCGGGCGCGTTGCTGCGACCGCTTGTGCAGGACATGGCACTTCCTGTTTCCGCGTACGTCGGCGGGTGGGGCGAGCTCGCCTACCACGCGCAACTCGGAGAGCTGCGTCAAGAGCGCGGGCTCGACCCGGGAGTCTTCGTCCCGCGCGCAAGCTGCACGTTGACCGATGCGCGGTGTCGCCGGTCGTTGCGCCGTCTCGACCAGCGCGTGGGTGAGTTCATCGCCGATGCGCGTGGGCCGAAAGCGAACATGGCACCGAGCGCCAAGGCCACCGACAACCAAACAGCTGACAAGCTGCGCGCGCTTGGCAGCGAGCTGCGCGCGGCGCTGTTGCAAGAGCGCGACGCCCTCGATGCGCTCGACCCCGCGCTTGCGCCGCAACTGAAGCGCACCGCGAACCAGACACGCAACTTAATCGAGCGCCTCGCGAAGCGCGTTGAGCGCGTGACCTCAAACCACGCCGGCACAGGCCGCCGCGGTCGCCGCCGCCTGGAAGCGAATCTGTTCCCGCGCGCGGGCCCGCAGGAGCGCACAATCACAACCACGCAGCTCGTCGCCCGCTTCGGTCGCGACTGGATCGACGAGCTGTTCCAAGCCCTCGACCCAATTCCCCTCGAACACCTCGTCGCCCACATCGACCCGCACCAATGACACACCTCGACCTTCTGGTCATCGCCGCGCACCCGGACGACGCCGAGATCTCGGTGGGGGGCACCTTGCTCGCCGCCAAGGCGCGCGGTTTGAAAACCGGGGTGCTGGATTTGACACGTGGAGAGATGGGCACGTTTGGCACGCCCGAGACCCGCGCCCAAGAGGCGGCCGCCGCGAGCCAGGTCTTAGGCCTTGATTGGCGCGGCAACTTAGCTCTGCCCGACGCGCGTCTTGTCGACACGCAAGAGGCGCGCGAGCAAGTCGCCGAAGTCCTGCGAGCGAGGCGACCCCAGGTGCTGCTGGTGCACGACCCCGCCGACCTGCACCCCGATCACGCAGCAGCCGCCGCCATCGCCCGCGCGGCCGCTTTCCTCTCCGGCCTCATCCGCCTTGCTAGCGAGCCCGACCTCACCCCCACAGCGTTCCGCCCCGCGCGCCTCTTCACCTTCTATTCCCACGAGGCACCGACGCCCGGTTTTGTCGTGGATGTCTCCTCGGTCTTCGAAGAAAAACGGCGCGCGGTGCGCTGCTTCACAAGCCAGCTTGGCCAGGAACAAGAGAGCGGCGCGCATCTTCCAGGCAAACGCGATATCGTAGAGCGCATGACAACGCGGGCGCGCTTCGAAGGCGCTCGCGTGGGTGTCGCCTACGGCGAACCCCTCTCCGCCGAGCGGCCCCTCCGGTTGGGCGCACAGGACCTCTTCCCCAACCGGCAGCCCTAGAACCCCACACTTCCATGCGACGGATCGCACTCGTTAACCAAAAAGGCGGCGTCGGCAAAACGACCACCGCAGTCAACCTTGGCGCAGCGCTTGCCCACGCGGGCAGACGTGTGGTCCTTGTCGATCTCGACCCGCAGGGCAACCTCTCCACACACCTTGGTGTTGAGGTTCCTGGCGGCGCCCCGTCAACCTACAGCGTGCTCTGCGATGGCCTGCCGATGGAGGCCGCCCTGCAACCCACCGCGATCGAGGGCTTGTCCGTGTTGCCCACGAACATCGATCTGTCCGGCGCCGAGATGGAGCTCGCCGCAAGTTTTGGTCGCGAGAGCATCCTGAACGATGCCGTCAACCTGTGGGCCGAGACGAGTGACGCCGACTACTTGATCTTCGATTGCCCGCCCAGCTTGGGTCTCTTGTCGGTCAACGGACTTGTCGCAGCCAACGAGGTCTTCATCGCACTGCAGACCGAGTTCTTTGCGCTGCAGGGCATGAGCAAGCTGGTCGAGATTGTCCAGCTGCTCAAGCGCCGTCTCAACCCGGACCTCGAGATCAGCGGCATCATTCCGTGCCTATACGACAGCCGGCTACGGCTCGCACGCGAGGTACTTGGCGAGATCCGGCGCTACTTCCCCGGCCCTGTCTTCCGGCGTACTGTGCGCACCAACGTCAAGCTCGCCGAGGCGCCCAGCTACGGCCAGTCCATCTTCGAGTACGCGCCCAAGTCGCCCGGTGCCGGTGACTATCGCGACCTCGCTGTCGAGGTGATGGCCCAAGAGCCCGAAGCAAGCGTCCAGCCGGCGCCCACGCCCGAAGCTGAAGCGACACCCGCGCAAGCGCCCGCGCCTAAAGCTGAAACCGCACCCGCGCAAGCCTCACCTATTGCGCCGGAAATCGAACCTGTGGCGAACGCCGCGGCTGAGGTCAACGTCGAAATCGAGACCGAAGCCAAAGCCGAGGTCCACAACGAAACCGAGGTCGACAAGGCCGCGGCCGTGGACGTCCCAATCGAGGACGTCACACTCACACCGCTGCCGAAGCCCGAGGTCTCCGTGTTGCGCGCCGACGATCTCCCCGCGCTGCCCGAGGATGCCTTCCGTACGTCGGGATCCTGACGGCCTTCGCGTCGGGATCCTGTGCCACCCAACGCATGGGGGCTCGGGGTCGCTGGCTTGTGAACTAGCGCTTAACCTGGCGGCACGTGGACATGAAGTGCATGTCTTCTCGCACGCCGTGCCGCCACGCCTGCGCGCGACGTCCGCGCGCGCTGCGCTCGACCTACACGTCTGCGAAGCGCCGCCTTACCCGCTCTTCGAGGCGCCCCCGCACGACCTCGCGATGGTCTCGCGAATCCTGGGCGTCGCGCTCGACTCCGGCCTGGATGTCCTGCACGCACACTACGCGCTACCGCATGCCGCGTCCGCGATTCTTGCCGCCGAGGCGGTGCGCCAAAACGGCCGCGAGCTCGCGGTCGTCACAACCCTGCACGGCACCGACATCACGGTCGTCGGTTGCGATCCCGCGTTCGCCCAAGTCGTGCGCTTCTTGATCAACCGCTCGGATGCGGTCACGTGCGTGTCCGAGGCGCTCGCCCAGGAGACGCGGGACACGTTCTTTGAAGAGGGCCCGGCGCCGCCCATCGAAGTGATCCCCAACTTCGTCAACGCCCATGAGTTCCACGCTCGCCACGTGCGCGCGCCAGGTCCCCCGCGGATCGTACACGCCAGCAATCTGCGCGCGGTCAAGCGCGTGCCGTGGTTGATCGAGGCCTTCGCGCAGGCCACAGAGCCGGACTCGGGCGCCAGCGCTGCCGAGCTGTGGGTCATCGGCGACGGCCCCCAGCGCAAGCAGGCGGAAGCGCGCGCTGAAGAGCTCGGTGTCGCCGGCCGGGTGCGCTTTCTCGGCCAGCTCGACGCCGTCGCGCCGCTGTTCGCTGGCGCCGCAGCCTTCGCTCTTGCCAGCGAGACCGAGTCCTTCGGGCTCTCCGCGCTCGAAGCCATGGCGTGCGGTGTGCCCACCGTTGCGTGCCGAGTGGGTGGCCTTCCCGAGCTCGTCACGCATGAAGAGACCGGCTATTTGGTCGACTCGAACGATCAAGCCTCCTTCGCGTCAAGGTTGCGCATGCTGTGCGTCGATCACGAACGGGTGCGCACGATGGGGTTGGCCGCCGCCAGACGCGCCACGCACCACTTTGCGAGTACACCGCTTGTCGATCGCTACGAGGAGCTGTACAAACGCGCCAGGGGAGCCACACTCTTGATAGGAGGAGAGCGATGGAGAAAGAGCGAATCTATCTAGACCACAATGCAACCAGTCCGTTGCGCCCCAAGGTGGCGCGGCTTTGGCGTGAGCTAAGTGCCGAAGGACTGGGCAACCCATCCAGCCTGCACGCGTCGGGACGTCGCGCGCGGGCTGTCATCGATGATGCGCGTGTGCGTATGGCGGCAGCGCTGGGTGTTCACGAGGAAGAGCTTGTCTTCACCTCGGGTGGTACGGAATCCAACAACTTGGCGCTGTTGGGTTCACCGGGTTCGCGCGCGATTCTCGCGACTCCGATCGAACACCCTTCCGTCCTTGAGCCTGTCGCCGAGCTTGCGCGCCGCGGCCGGCAGGTCAAACCGTTGGCCGTCGGCCCAACCGGTCGCATCAATCCCGATCAGGTGGCCTTCATGATGGAGACAACCCCGGTCGACCTGATGACCATCGGCATCGCGAACAACGAGATCGGCACGGTGCAGCCGGTCGAGGACCTCAAGCCGTACCTCGACTCCGCGGAGCGCCGTCCACGCCTTCACATCGACGCCGTTCAGGCCCTCGGTCGCATCCCGCTGAATTTCCAGGGCGCACTTCGCCACGTCGACCTCGCCAGCTTCTCCATGCATAAGGTAGGCGGCCCACTTGGGGTCGGCGTGCTCTTCGTTCGCCGTGGAGTCGAGCTCGCACCCTTAGCCTTCGGGGGCGGGCACGAGGAGGGCATGCGACCCGGCACAGAGAGCGCCGCGGCGATCGCCAGCGCCGCTCTTGCTGTCGAGCTTGCCGTCGGTTCGATGGAGGCTGAGGCGCTACGCATGCGAACGCTGACCCGCGCGATATGGGAAGCGATCGGCGGCGAGGAGCGAGGCCTCCAACTGCTCGGGCCGCCGATGCTCAACGAAACTGAGCGCTTGCCCAATACGCTCTCGTTCTTGGCGACGGGCCGCGATGCGCGCATGTTGGTCACGCGACTTGATCGCGAAGGAGTCGAGCTAAGCGCAGGGTCTGCATGTTCGTCAGGTGCCGTAGAACGGTCGCATGTGCTCGATGCCCTAGGAGTTCTCGAAAGCGACGCGCGCTCGGGCTTGAGAATTTCGATCGGGTGGAACACCACAGGCTCCGATTGCAAGCGTGCGGTGGACGCCTTGGGGAAAGTTTTTTTCGTCGGCGCACGCAACCTGCGACAAGCGCGGAGACTTGTGAACAACTCGGAGTAGTCCTGGGGGTAAGCCTGTTGATCGCCGCGCCGCGCGCTTCATAATGCCTCTCCGTCGAGTCACGACTCGCGGCCTCCACTCCCTCTCCGCGTCCGCTTCACTCGAGTTCAAGTCTGCTCATGCACTCCGCATGCAGCTAGGCTCCGCGTGCCGCTCGCCGAGAGACTTTTTCGGCCGCATGACTTCGAACGGGTTTCTGGATTTCCCCCCTCTAGAGACTTGTCCATGCCAAACAGCCTGCCCAAGAACGACTCTCCATTCGACGACGCGCAAGAGCGCGCCGTGGCCCGCTCGAACGGAGCCGGTCAGGATGATCAGGGTCAAGCTGGTGACCTGAAGGCCCTGTGGGACAAGGTGCGCGGGGCGTTGAAGGATCTGATCCCCAAGACGCCTTTCTACACCTGGTTCCAGCAGGCTACGCTGCTTGCACAGACCGGGAACGAGCTCACACTCGCGGTGCAGAACGACTTCACGCGCAACTGGCTTATCGACAACTATTTCGCGGACATTCAGAAGGCCGCCAGGTCCGTCTGCGGCCCCTCCACAAGTGTTCAAGTGGTTGTAGATGCCGAACTTGCGATCAAACGCCCGGCCCGCAAACGGCCCGTGCAAGAGCTCGGCAAACTGACGGCTGCCCCCGGTGTTCAGCCTGGGCTTCTGCGTTCAAGCGACGTCGTCTTGAACCCGGACTACACGTTCGACAAGTACGTCGTCGGTCCCTGCAACCGTTTTGCCCACGCCGCTGCCGTGGGCGTCTCGGAAGCGCCCGGTCGCAACTACAACCCCTTCTTCATTCACGGCAACGTCGGCCTAGGCAAGACCCACCTCTTGCAGTCGATGTGCCGCGCGATCCTCGACAACAACCCCGAGTCGAGCATCCTGTTCCTGTCCTGCGAGACCTTCGTCAACCACTTCATTAGTGCGCTCCAAAACGGCGATCTGCAGTCGTTCAGGCACAAATACCGTGACGTTGATGTCCTTGTAGTCGACGACATTCACATCTTGGCGAATAAGGAGCGCACGCAAGAGGAGTTCTTCCACACCTTCAACGCGCTCTACAATTCCGGCAAGCAGATCGTGCTGTCCTCGGACAGTCCGCCAAAAGACATCCCCAGCCTGCATGAGCGCCTAATCTCGCGCTTCAAGTGGGGCCTCGTCACTGAGATCGAGCCGCCCTGCTACGAGACGCGCATGGCGATCCTCAAGCGCAAGTGTCGGGAGCGTGGTGGCGAGTTGCCCGATGAGGTCGCCAAGACCCTGGCCGAGCGCCTTGAGTCCAACATCCGTGAGCTCGAGGGTGCCGTGAACAAGCTGCTCGGCTTCTCCAAGCTGATGGGGCAACCGATCACGCCCGAGCTTGCGCGTCATTGCTTGCAGGACCTCTTCACCATCCGTCGTGGCCCCGCGTCGCTGGATGACGTGGCGACTCTCGTCACGGGACAGTTTGACGTCCGCTTGTCCGAGCTGCAGTCCAAGCGACGCACCCAGGCCATTGCTTGGCCGCGCCAGGTGGCGATGTACCTCTCGCGACGCATTACGGGTCGCTCGTTGAAGGACATCGGTGGATTCTATGGCGGCCGTGACCACTCAACGGTCCTGCACGCCATCTCGAAGGTTGAGTCCCTCCTGTCGGTCGATTCCGGCATCCAGGACCTCGTAGCTGACCTCGAGACGCGCCTCAAGCGCGCCTTCTAGGCCTCTGCGCTCAGCTTGATGGTCAGGCTCTCCAGGCCTCCCGAACGACACCTCCCCTCGCAAGGGAGCTGGGTCCCTCACGTCTCGCCGATAGACCCACCTCTAGCTGGCAACCGACCCCCGTTCCTCCTTATAATACGCGGGCCCATCCCAGGTTCCATCCACGCCTCAGATCCATCTCTACAGAGCGTGGAAAACCATGTGGATAGCTTGGGGAGCCACTGCCCATCCAACGCCCATCTAGCTGGGGATTCTCAAGCTCCCCACGTGGAGTCTCTGGGTATAAAACACCACTTCCCCACAGGCAAACTACGCCTCCCCGTCACCTTGGAAACCCGTCTGGATAGCTGTGGACAAAACCACCTAGTCCCACGCGTTGTCCACACGATTCACATCTTTGCCAACACGTCAAAAACCGACGTAAACCCTTCTGCTCAAAACACTTAAGATTCGATCTTCGGCACTCATCCACGTTTTGGTGGTGCCTTTACTAAGAAGAATAATTCTTAAGAAGAAGGTTTTCCACTCGAACCGTTCAGCCACTCATCCATGAAGGTCCTCTGTAACCGCGAACAGCTCCGTGAAGGTCTTGCCATCGTCAATGGCGTGATCCCAACCAAGAGCACCAGGCCCGCCATCGAGAACGTTTGCCTGGTCGCCACCGAGAATGCTCTCGAGCTTGTAGGGACCGATCTCGAGGTCGCCGTGCGTTATCGCATCGATGACGTCAAGGTCGCCGATACCGGCACTGCGCTCATCCCCGCTCGCGTCGCCGCCGAATTCGTGCGCGACCTCAGCGGCGAGACCGCCAGCATCGACGCCACGGGTGACAACTGTGTGATCACCAGCGAGGGGGACCGGATTGAGCTCGTCACGATCGAGCCGGACGAGTTCCCCGTGATCTCTCGCTTCCAAGACGCGGACTCCTATCCCATCCTCGCCGAGACGTTCAACAAGCAGATCTCGCGAACGGGTTTTGCAGCCGCTCGTGAACCGGGCCGCTATGCGATGCACGGAATCCTCATCGAAGTCGAGACCGGACACCTCCGCATGGTGGCCACGGATGGCCGCCGCCTAGCGGTGACCTCAACCCTGCTCGACTGCCCGGAAGATCAGACGCATCGTGCGATCGTGCCAACCAAGGGCCTCCAGATGTTTGGTCGCCTCTTGGGGGACCCCATGGCGCGCGTTCGTATCTCATTCGAAGAGACCCAGTTCTGCCTCAAGACCGACCAGGCCGAGATCTTCGCACGCCTCATCGATGGGGACTTCCCGAAGTACAGCCAGGTCGTGCCAGCAGAGGGCTCCTGCAAGATCGAGGCGGACGCGTCGCTCCTGGTCGCCAAGCTTCGTCTAGCAAGCACCGTGACCTCCGCCGATGCGCGCGCCGTGAAGTTGGTCTTCACGGAAGATCACCTCGAGATCCTCGCGAAGGCTACGGGTCGTGGCAAAGCCAGCGGTCAGATGGATGTCTCGTATCAGGGCAGCGACGTTGATATTGCGTTCAACCCTGACTTCTTGATCGATGGGCTAAAGCAATGCGAGAGCGATCGCGTGCACCTCGAGTTCAACGACCGTACCAGTCCTGGCAAGTTCTCTCTTGGCCAAGATTACACCTACGTGGTCATGCCGATCACGATCGACACTTGAGCGCTGATTCGTGAGGGAACCTAAGCGTGGTCGACTCGTCTCGTTCGGAGATGCTGTCGAACTCGTCCTCAAGCAGAATGGGATCCGGCGGGGCGATGCACAGCATCGTGTCTTCGAAGCCTGGAACCAAGCTGCTGGTCCACTCGCGAAGCGCGCCCTCCCCGTGCGATTCCATGAAGGCGAACTGACCGTCTTCGTCGAGTCCTCCGCCCACTACCAAGAACTCAACAACTTCACTGGCCCTGCTCTTCAACGCGCGACCAATCGGTCGCTCGGCCAAGAGCTCGTCCAACGCATCGTCTTCAAGTTGAAGCGCTAAGCGAAACATCATGTCCGAAGAGAATCAGACCCCAGACACTTACGGCGCCGACTCGATCACAATCCTCGAGGGTCTCGAGGCTGTGCGCGTGCGTCCCGCTATGTACATCGGCGATACCGATGTACGCGGACTCCATCACCTGATCTGGGAGGTCGTCGATAACTCCATCGACGAAGCTCTTGCCGGTCGTGCCACACGCTGCGACGTCTGCCTTAACGAAGACGGCTCCGTGACCGTGATCGACGATGGGCACGGCATCCCGGTCAAGATCCACGCACAAGAGGGCGTCTCCGCCGTCGAAGTCGTGATGACGAAACTGCACGCGGGTGGCAAGTTCGACAACGATGCCTACAAGGTGTCGGGCGGCCTGCACGGCGTGGGCGTCTCATGCGTGAACGCCTTGTCGGAGTGGCTCGAAGTCACCGTTCATCAAGCCGGCAAAATTCACCAGATGCGCTTCGAACGCGGTGCGCGCGTGAGCGAGCTGGCGGTGATCGGCGACACGGATCACACGGGGACCGAGATCCGGTTCAAGCCCGACAGTCAGATCTTCACAACCCTCGAGTTCGATCACGAGATCGTTGCGAAACGCCTTCGCGAGACGGCCTACCTGATGGGTAGCCAAGGCGTGCGGCTTCACTACGAGGATCGTCGCATCGGCAAGCAAGAGGACTTTGTCTTTCCGAACGGCCTCCTGACCTTCGTTGACCACCTCTGCAAGAACAAGGAACGCGTGCTGGCGGAGACCGTGCACTGGGTGCGCGATCTCACCTCGGACGAGAACCCCGGCGCCGACTATCGCGCTGAGTTTTCGTTCCAGTACACCGATGCGTACAACGAGCAGATCTTCACTTTTGTCAACAACATCAACACGCACGGTGGGGGAACCCACTTGGCCGGTCTGCGTGCAGGCTTGACGCGAACGTTCAACAACTACATCAAGCGCGAGAAGTTGGCCAAGGGCGACAAGCTGCCCTCCGGCGACGACTTCCGCGAAGGCATCTGTGCCGTGCTCTCGGTTTACGTCCCGGATCCTCAGTTCGAAGGTCAGACCAAGGACAAGCTCGGTAACCGCGAAGTGCAGGGCATGATCGAGTCCTTCGTGGTCGACTCGTTCCAGACGTTCTTGGAAGAGAACCCGGTGCCGGCCAAAGCGCTGGCGCAGCGCGCCATGCGCGCGATGGAGGCCCGTGACGCCGCGCGCAAAGCGCGTGACCTTGTTCGTCGCAAAACCGTGCTCGCTAGTGGCAACATGCCTGGCAAGTTGGCGGATTGCCAAAGCAAGGACCGCGAGATCTCCGAGATCTACCTGGTCGAGGGTGACAGCGCCGGTGGTTCAGCGAAGGAGGGTCGCGATCGCCGCTATCAAGCCATCCTTCCGCTGAAGGGTAAGATCCTGAACGTCGAGAAGGCGCGGCTCGACAAGATGCTGCAACACTCCGAGATCCAGATCATCATCTCGGCCCTTGGCTGCGGCATCGCGGAAGAGTTCGACCTCGAACGCCTGCGCTACGGCAAGACGATCATCATGACCGACGCCGATGTGGACGGCTCCCACATCCGGACGCTGCTCTTGACGTTCTTCTTCCGGCACATGAAGCCGCTGATTGAGGCGGGCCGCCTGTATATCGCCCAGCCGCCCCTGTACAAGATCAAGCGCGGGAAGGAGGAGCTCTACCTCTCCGACGAAGGCGAGCTCCGCAAGTATCTGCAAGACCTCGGCATTGGTCAGGTGACCTTGCACGACGAAGTCGCAGACAAGAGCTGGTCCGGACCGGAACTCGAGCTCTTGTTCAACGACCTTGTCAAACTCGAGGGTCTCTCGAATCGCATGCTTCCCGGCTGGACTCAGGTCAACCCTGAAGCGCTGTTCGAGGCGTGGGACGGCACGACGATTCCCACTCACTGGGTGCGCAACGACGACAACGACTTCTTCTTTTCGAGTGTGAGTGAACAGAACGACTTCTTAGAGCTGCAGCGCGGCTTGGCTGCCGAAGGGCAAGAGTTCTCAATCTACTCAGGACCCGAGAGTCACGTCTCACAGAAGAATGCTGACGTCTCAACTTGCCTCGTTCGGCACGTGGACGAGGTCGTCGAGATCTTGGCCTCGCTGGAGTCCAAAGGACTTGCCTTCAAAGGCGGCGGTACTTGGATCCTTGAAGGCGCCAAGGGTGTGGGCCCACAGAGCAGCTTGATCGGACTGGCGCAGACGATGAAGAGGTCGGTGCAAGACCAGATCGACATCCAACGCTACAAGGGTCTCGGTGAGATGAACCCCGACCAACTGTGGGAGTCGACGATGGACCCAAGGACGCGTAGGTTGTTCCGTGTCGAGTTGGAAGACGAGTTTCGCGCGGACGAGATCTTCACCATCTTGATGAGCAGTAGCGTCGAGTCACGCCGCGAGTACATCGAACGTCACGCCCTCGAGGTGACGAACCTCGACGTCTAGACTCCGTGGCACGCCCAAAAACAAACCTTAGCGAGTCACGCCTCGCGCGCAGTCTCGTGGAGCGCGGCCTTGTCGTCGGAGATACGATCGAGCAGCTTTTCCAGAACTGCTCAGCCAGCGGAGGACTCCTAACGGAAGCGTTAGTCGAAGAGGGCCTCCTGACCGACTGGGAGCTCTCACGCATCGCAAGTGAGGTCTTCAACCTACCGTTCATGCCGGTTGAGATTCACGCGCCCACCGAGCGGGCCATGGAAGGGTTGGACCCAGCGTTTCTAAGCCGCTGGTGTATCGTGCCCCTCGTTCGGAACGGCGACCTTCTGACGGTCGCTATCCCTGCGGCCATCTCACCGCAGACCTATGACGAGCTGACGACGATGAGTGGGGGCGAGCTGGCGATCGTCATTGGCTCCGTGTTGACGAATCGTCAATGGCTGCGCGAAAACGCCTCATGAGTGCGCGTCGGGTTCCTCATCCTGGATGATCCCTTGACGTTGAACCGGCGGCGAAATTGCATCGCTTTCGGGGGGTGACTCGCTCACCTGATCGACGCTATCAGAATCCTCTTCCAGGACATCGGTTTCGACCTCTGACGCAAACGCCTCGGGGTGCGGTTCAACACGAGGTGATGGAGGGCGCCACGATGCGGGCTCACGCTCAGCTTCTTCGAGCGCGCCCTTGATCGGGTTCTCGATGAGCTTCCGCGCACGACGCATCTCGTCATCAAAGCCACTCTCCCTGCGGAACTCCTGCATGCCCCGACGGAGCCGCTGGAGCTGGACTGCCCCCTTTGCTGCAACTTCGGGAAGCCGGCGCCCGAAGATCAAGACCGCCACGACAAGGATGACGACGAACTCGCTCAGGTCGAGATTGGTGAGGAAGGCCAACATGGGAGTGAACATTATGCCGGGCACGGAACAGGGGAAGGGGAGTAGCCTACTTTTCGAGCGACAAGGAGTCGCTATCGGTGGTTCGCAAAGCCGATGCGCGAGCGGCGGAACAAGAGCTCTGGGCGCACGCGGAAGGTGATCGTTGTCCCGCCCTCGCCAGCAACGCGTTGAACCCCGACCTCAAAAACGAGGTCGTGCCCGTAGCGCCGGATGATGGCTTCATGAACCAGGTTCGTGTCTTCCAGAATGGAGACAGTCTGGCTGCCTTCGAATTCCCACTTCTCGGTCCATCGATAGAGCCCACGTACCGTTGCCGCTTCGTAGTACGGAAGGAAGAGCTCATCTAACGCGCGCGAGTGCGACAGCTCGATCCCCAAGTCCTCGGTGGGGCGGAACCCCAAGGTGGACCGCGAGACCATCGAGTTACCAGCGTCGGTGTCGTAGCGGCCATTGTGGGACAGGCCGACAGGTATCGTGAACAGGTGTGTCTGGAGCCCCGCGAAGACATCAACCGTTTGAAGGTCGTCGAAGGAGCCCTTCTCGAAATGGCGGGTGCTGAGCTCGATATCGAGCTCTTCCCCCTCAGCCCATCCGAAGAAGCGACTGCGAAGGCCAAGTGCCTGGCTGCTGAAGCCAGTCTCGAAGTCCGCTGCATCAAACACAACGGGGTCTCCGCCCCCAGTCTCGTGAAGGAGATTGGCATCGACCTCAATGAAGGGTGCTAGTTGACCCGTTGTGCCACCGTCGAAGTGCTTCCAGAACGCGGTCGTCAAGCGGGCACCGGCGTTGAGGTCCAACCGCGCCGGCTGGTCGGTTTGCAGCGTGTCTTGATCCCAGGCAGTGCTGCGACCCTGTACGTAAGGCGTGAACTTAAGGCCATGGCCCAACTCGACGGGTAGCTCGAAGCGGTGCGTCGTGTCGAACCGCAAGCTGTGGCGGTTGCCCAGTCCATCCGCGAAAGGCGCGTGCTGCGCAAAGGGACTCTCGTAGTTTGGGTTGCCCTCAACGCGCTGCAACCAAGCGAGCGTCGAGTTCGCGCTATACAGAACTGGAAGGCCCGCGATGCTAGCAACGGGTCGGCGGTCGAAAAGGGCGCGCAGGGAGGGGAACTCCTCGGTCTGCGTGCGATCCGAATCCACGCGGACCTTCAGGCGGCCGGAAAGGAAGTCGCCGTTTGACGCCTGGCGCCAATGTACGTAGTTCTCCCTCTCTTCGTAGTTAAGGAAGCGCTTCTCGTAAAACTCCGACTGGACACCGGGGTCGCTCTCCGTACTGATCGCGAGATCGAACCAGCTCTCGTCCCCGACAAAATACCGTCCGCGCGATCGTGTCCAGAGGCGGAGCTTCGAGCGCTCACTTTCATCGACGCGAATCAACCCACGGTCTTCCGCGCCGTCAAGGAGACCACCGATGGCCATGTTCCAGCGGTAGCGATCCTCAGCTTTCAGTTCGAGGCCGAGGTCCAGCAAAATGCCACGTGAACCGAGCCATGAAACCCCAACATGGGCGTCCGAGTTACGCTTGACCGGCTTCCCCGTTTCAGCATCGACAGCATCTCCACCCAGAAGGCTGTGGAACACATCGCCGACACCACCGGGATCGAAACTAAGCCCCGTCTCGATGAAGCTGCCAAAGCGGGCGCTGCTACCCAGCTTGAGCTCGGGCAACACGGGAAAGCCTTCCGAGTCAGCGTTCCAATCGATCGGCGGAAGAGGCAACCCGACCAAGCCGTAGGCGCGCAGCGAGTTGCCATGCAAAGAGACCTCGAACGAGCTCTCGTCGTTTGGGTCGGCCCGAGCGACTTCGAGGTCGGTCGTCTGAACTTGCAGGTGTTGATCCACAAAGACACACGGCGTGATTACAGCCTCATTCGAGCGCAGCGTTCCATCCGGTTGTCGCTGCATCCACTCCGCGCGCGCGCGCCAAGTGACATCGCGATCCTTCACCCTGCGATCGAGCAAGAGCTCGGCGTTCGCGATCCAACCTTCGCGTTCGCGCAAGTTGAGGTAGAACCCGGTCGCGGACCCGGCAAGGTTGCCATCGACGTAGTACTCAACGGGCCCTTCGAAATACACCTCGACGAGAGCGCTCGCCGAGGGATCCTCGCCGAACGTGTCGAGTAGGTCCTTTTGGTCTTCCTGGGGCTCGCCACCCTCTGCATTAGAACCCCTCACACGCCGATCGCGCAGCACTTCGGGATCGAGCCAAAAGAGGGCCATCGATGCGTGTAGTTCAACGCCATCACGCGACAAGACCGGATGCCGGATGATCTGGAGGTTGAGGTCCCCCTCCTGGACAAACTGCATGCCATCTTGATTCAGTACCCAAGGGGCATCGCCTTGGACAGTTCGTGCCTGAGGAAGAGTCAGGCCCTGAAGCAGGACGAGCGCAAGCGAGGTCAACATCACTCAACCTCTCCCGACGTTAGGCGCTTGATGATCGCAGGGTCTTGGCAGACAAAGCCCTTCCCGCTCTCGATTCCCATGCAGTCGACGTCGAACGAGATCCACGTGTTCATCGTGCAGAACCCGCCAAAGGTAATCGCCGCGGGCGTGCCCTCGAACAAGAGCTTCCGTGATCCCTTCGCGACCTCGAGGTGTTCACCGAGGGCTTGAAACTGGAAGCCGCTCTTGAGGACGACTTGCCCATGCGCCAAGAAGGAGGTGTGCATGACGTCAAAGGCGTGGGTTCCCGTCTCGGCGTCAGCGACGCCGGGAAGCCGCTCGTGGGTGAACGTAGCGTGTTGCGCACGCAGCGTGTCGCGCGGCACGTCAGGGCGCTTGCGCGAGAGCAGCACGTTGCCGTCCAACTGAACGACATCCAGCACCTGCCCGGCGCGTGTCTCAACCAGCGCGGTGAAGTGGTCGCAGACAATCTCGAGGTTGCTGGCCTGGGCCTCCGTCGAGTCACCGGGGAGGAAGACTCCCTGAATCTCACCGCTGAGGTTCTCGGCTACGAGCTCCTCGTTGGCGATCTTGAGTTGTGCGACACGGCCTTTATAGAACGCACCGTTGGGCAAGCGGCTGCTGACCCACGCGCGCTCGTCGCCGCCTTCTAGAAGGACACGCGAGTCGGGTCCGCGCTCGAGGTAGAGCGCCGACCCGCGCCCATAGAAGTCTGCCTCCGACTCGCGCACAACAACGCCGCCGCGGGCAACAACTTCAAGCCAGTTGCTGCCGTCGGCCGGCGGGCTCGACTCTGTGCCGTCGCCAAAAGCATCAAGGCGATCGGCCAAGACCGACCAAGACGCTCCTTCCTCATCCAGAGTTAGCTGGACCTGATCGCGCGCATGGAGTTCAAGTTTGTCTTGGCCTAGGTTCAACAGCTCGACGCTTTCGGCATCGAGTCCAACTCGCTGCCCCGCAAGAACAGCTGAAGAAATCACGTTGCCTTCGGCGAAGAGGCGCTTCGCCGAGGACCACTCCCCCATCTCAACATCGAGCTCAAGGCCTTCGACAACCAGACGCTTGCAGTTGAAAGTTGAGAGCTGTTCGCCCCGTCCAACCTCGGCGTGGACCACACCCTCAGCCGTGAATGTCGCGCCTTTACGCACAAGCGAGCGCGCGCTCAAGTTGAGCCCTGCGCGGCCGAAACGAGCAGGATTGGCCTGGTTGCCCACGATCGTCAAGTCGTCCTCGCCGTGGGCGTGCAGTACCGAGCCGCTGGCGCTCAAAGCGTAGGGGTCGTGCGAGGCTTGTGGCGCGACCGATGCGCGCTCGAAGGCGATCTCCGTGCCGTCGAAGCGAAAGCGCTCCGGCTCGAAATTCTGAATCTGCGCGGCCGACCCACTTGTGCGGACGCCATCCGAGACAAGCGAAAAGTCAAGGTCGCTTGCGCGCGGGATCGACCACGCGTTCACACCGCCCTTGTTGTGGAGGACGAGGCTGAGGCTCTCGGCTGTTGAGAAGTGCGCCGACTCGCTTGGGCCCTTCAGGTCCAACACCGTTTCCCCTTTTGAGTCGAGCGTGACTCGCGAGCCCTCATCGAGAGCGGTGTGGTTGACAACGAGCTCTTCCGCCACGTAGTCAATCGTGCGCGTCACTCCAGCGGAATCCGGCGGGAGAGTTCCGGCGAGAGAGACGCCGCCGATCCCCAAGAGGTGAAGGTGGTGCTTACGCTCGTCGGAAAACCCCTCGAAGCCCTCGCCAGCTTCAAGCGCAAGGCCTGCAAACCTGAGCGTCGAGGCGCCACGTGTAAGAATCTCGAGGTCGCGATCCAACGTCAATACGAGCTCATCATCACTGTCGAGCGTGATCGTCTCGCTCTCGTCAACGGCAACGTGCGCAAGCTTCAAGTCACCGGCCAAGCGGGCGGGGAAGCGCGCGCTTGGGTCACCCGTCACGGTGACCCGTCCGGCCTCGCCACGCTCGTCGAACTCGAAGTCAAACGCCTCACCGGTGATGGTTGCATCGCCGGCCTCAAGGACTCCGCGCCCACCTGCGACTTGGATGTCCGTCAACGCAAACTCATCGCTCGCGGTCTTGGCGGGTGCAAGGCGGACCGCACTCAAACCGATCGATGGCGCCGACAACGAGACGGTGGGGGCCTCGGTGCGCGTGGTGATAATCGTGAGCAGGGCGCCACCGTCCGCTTGCATGTGGACGTGATCCGGATCCAGTTCGATGACCTCGAGGACCTCGCCTGCGAGGGAGCGAGCCGGCACACCCTCTTGGTCGAGGACATCCGCACGCGCGTTCTGCATCACCTTGACCCGATGCTCGTCGAGTCGAAGCTCGATCGCAGCTCCGCTCAGCAGTAGGGCCTTGCTTTTCAGCCGGGGTTCGCCGGTAAGCTGGAAGATCTGTGTCTTGAGGTCCCCCTCGATCTTTGGACTGGTGAACGTCGCGGGGGCAAGGGCATGTTCTTTGTCGAGCGTGAGAACGCCCTCGTCGAGCTCGATATGGCTACCGAGGTTTCCCTGGATGACGAGTGCGCCTTTTTGCTCGAGGATGACAAGGCCACGCTTAGCGACCAGCACACCAGTGCCCGGGTAGGTCACCGTGACGTCGGTAATCTCGAGCTGGCTATTAGGCAGCGTGTGCGAGTCTTCCGCGGCGAGGGTGAACGCCGTTTCACCAGTCTCCTCGTCATACCCAACGAACCAAATTTTGCCACGGAACCCTGCGCGCCCCGCAATGGGTTGCTGATCGGCAGCAGCCTCAGGTGGCGTGCTGTCTACATCAACGGCTTCGTTTATTGGAGCTGCTACGGGAATCAGATCGAAGTCGGGATCTTCGATCTCGGAGACGTCTGGGTTCTCAAAGTCCCGCGCGCCCTGATCCCCCTGCAAGAAGAACAGAACCGCCAGGCCTGCACCGAAGACCACAAGGAAAGCTAGAACGCGTTTCACTGTTTGAGTTAGTCAGCGAGTGCCGCGACGGTTGCATCCCACTTGCCCTGCGCGACAAGGATCGCATCGCAAAGCTCGCGTACCGCGCCGCGCCCACCTGGGCGTAGCATCACCCAATCGGCGCGTGCTTTGACCTCGCTGTGTGCGTCAGACGGGCAACTAAACACAGCGGCAGCCTTACCCATCGGCAGGTCGTGAAGGTCGTCGCCGACCGCAACGGTTTCTTCGGGCGCAATGCCGAGACGCGCTTGGATTTCGCGCAGGACGGTGAACTTCCCCCCGAACGCACGCATGTGTAGCTCCTCGACGCCAAGCTCTTCCGCGCGGCGCCGCGTGGCTTCGCAGCCGCGGCCCGTGATCCATGCGAGTGTGATCCCAGCGCGTCTGACCAGGTTCAGACCCAGGCCATCCTTCACGTCGAACGACTGCACCTCAAGCGGCGCGCCTTCAACGGCGGCGCCCGTGGACTCGGTGCCATACACCACGCGCCCGTCGGTCAGGACGCCGTCGACGTCGAGGACAAGCAGGCGTGTCTTTTGAAGCCGCGACTTCAGTTCTTCTGGATCCAGCATTAGATGCGCACCTCGAGCAGGTCTTGAATATCGAGCAGGCCAACCGGCCGGCCATCCGCATCGCAGACGGCAAGCTGGTCAATCCGGTGAGTGTGGAGCAGACGCATCGCGTCATCAACCAGCGCGTCGGTCGTGATCGACTTGGGGTTCTTGCCCATCGCGACATCGATCGGTCCGTCAAGCACCTCGAGCGCGTCTTGCTCGAACAGTCGCCTCAGGTCGCCGTCCGTGAAGATGCCGACCAGCTTCCCGCCCGCATCGATGATCAGCCCCGCGCCCGGCCGCCCGGGTGTCTTCGACATCGTCACGAGCGCATGTCGCAGCACCGTGCCCGCAGGAATCAGCGGCAGCTCGCCATCCTTGCGCATGACCTCGCCGACACGCAGAAGCCGCCGTCCCAGGGAACCCGCCGGGTGATACCGAGCGAAGTCCTCGCGCGAGAACCCGCGCGCCTCCAGCACGACCATTGCCAGCGCATCGCCCATCGCCAGCATCGCGGACGTGCTCGTCGTCGGAGCCAGCCCCAACGGGCAGGCCTCGGGCGGCGCGCCCAGCTCGAGCACGATGTCCGCATGCCGCGCCAAGGTCGAAGCCCCGTCGCCGACGATCGCAATCATGTGCGCCCCGATGCGCCGGATCGGCGCCAGCATGGCCTTCAGCTCGCCCGTCTCGCCCGAGTTCGACAGCGCCAACACCAAGTCGTCGCCACGCACGCGCCCAAGGTCGCCGTGCACGGCCTCGGCCGGATGCAGCGTCATCGACGGCGTGCCGGTGCTCGCCAGCGTCGCCGAGATCTTCGCGCCAATCAGCCCGGCCTTGCCCATCCCGGTCACGACCACGATGCCTGTCGTCCCCAGAACAGCCTCGACGGCCGCCGCAAAGGCCGCCTCGCGCGCGCCCTCGAGCCCGTCCGCCAAGCCACGAATCGCCTCGGCCTCGAGGTGCAACACCTCGCGCGCCAAGCGTCCAAATTCCGGGCTTCCGCCCGCAGTCTCTGCGTCGTTCACAACCATCCTCCCTGTTGCCACTTGTGGCGGGGCCTAGATTGTAGTCGGGCACCCCGCCGCTTCCTTGCATCTATATGGAAGAGGATCGGAGACCCACCGCGAGAACCCACGAACTCAAAATCGATCTCGGCTTCCTCCGCGCCCGCCCGTTAGACTTGCCCCCTTCATGTCCAAGAAACAGACCCTCCTAGCCGTCACCCGCCTCGCCGGCTTGATCGGCGGCCCCGTGCTGGCGATGCAGTTCTTCGCGCCGAGCCTAAGCACAGCGGGCATCGCCGTCTCGATCGGCCTCTTGATCTTCTCGCTGGGTGTCCACGAGGCGGCCCACGGCCAGGTGGCGCTGTGGTGCGGCGACCCGACCGCCCGCGACCTCGGCCGCATCACGCTGAACCCCGTGTCGCACATCGACCCGATCAACACGATCGTGATGCCCCTGGTGCTGTACATGACGGCCGGTTTCATGTTCGGCGGCGCGAAGCCGGTCCCGGTCAACATGCGCCGGCTGCGACACCCGCTGCGGGACATGAGCCTGGTTGCGATCGCCGGCCCGGCGTCCAACTTCATCCTGGCGGTGATGTTCTCCGTCGCATACATCATCGTGCTCGAGCGGCAGCTCTACGCGCCCGAGCAGATGATGGTCGAGATCCTCCGCTCGGCGATCATCTTCAACATCCTTCTCGCCGCGTTCAACTTGATGCCGATCCCGCCGCTTGACGGCTCGCGTATCATGGCTTGGCTCTTGCCCGAGTCGGCGCGCCGGCCCTACGTCGAGCTCGAGCGCTACGGCATGATCCTGGTGATCGGCATCGTCTTCTTCGTGCCGGGATTCCAGGATGTTCTGCGCTGGACGATGCGTACGCTTCAAGACGGTGTCTTCGCGGTCGCAAACCCGATCGTCGATCTGCTCAACCCCGTGATCAACCTCTTCACGTGAGCCAACCCGACTACACCGTCGCGCTCGAGCGCGTGTTCCAAGGTCCGCTTGACCTGCTTCTGCACCTTGTGCGCGAGCAAGAGGTCGAGATCTCCGAGATCAAGATCACCAGCGTGATCGACGGCTTCATGGCCCACCTGAAAGCGCTCGAGGCGCTCGACCTCGAGGTCGCAGGCGACTTCCTCGTGATGGCCGCCACGCTGATGGCAATCAAGAGCCGCTCGTTGCTACCGGCGGAGGAGGTCGACCTAGCCGGCGACCTCGATCCCGAAGACGAGCTGATCCAACGCCTGATCGAATACCGTCGCTTCAAGACAGCGGCGGAAGACCTCGACGACCTGCGCGCGGGCCGCGAACAGCTGGCCGAGCGCGGCTGGAGCGGCGAGGCCAAGCTGCATGAGGAAGAGCGCACCCTCGAGCTTGGCGAGCTGACGCCCTGGGACTTACTCACATCGTTTTCGCGCCTGATGCGCGAAGTCGACACGGGCGCAACCAAGACCATCCTGCGCGACTCGCGGCCACTGCGCTGGTATGTCGAGACGTTGGTGGACGCTCTGCGGAAGGCCGGCACGCTCAACCTACGCGACGCGACCCTCAGCTTGGGCGACGGGCTGACGCGCGCGAGCCTGATCGGCACGTTTTGCGCTCTGCTTGAGCTCGTGCGCCTCGAGGTTGTCGACGTGCGCCAAGACGAACAGGCCGACGACGTCGAGCTTGCCTTCCGCGAAGGCGAGGGCGCCGAAGACCGCCTCGCGGCAGCCCACTTCGATGACGATGACAACGATGATGAAGGCGACGCCGAGAACGAATCCGAAGAGACTCAGTCGGACTCTTAGGGACGCCTAACTTCGCTGCTGGGCGCTACCCGTCACAGGCACAGCGTCGCCTCGAGCCCGTTCGAAAACGCCAACCCACCAACTTGGCTCGCGTCGACCAAGAGCGCCTGCACATCCACGGTCAGCCCGACAAGCGCGGGGTCGTTTGGAGCAAGTGCAGCAAAGTGCGCAGCACCTGCCGCATCGCTGACCAAGTTGAAGTACAGCGCGCCGGCAAGGTCGACCAGCAGCGTCCCGCCCGCAAGCGGCAAGTTGGCCTGCGCGAAACCGATCGCCAGAAGCCCACTTGTCAAAGCGGGGCCGCCCGCGACGTCGAACTGGTGCAAAGCACCGATTCCGGCCGATCCGCTCGACGTTAGAAGCAACGTGTTTGCACCACCAAGACCTGCTCCGTAGCTTGCGTAGGTACAGGCCGGATCGACCGCGTAGTCCCAGATTCCGCGCCCGTAGGTCCCGAACCGAATCGAGTTCGTAGACGGAATCGCCTCGGCACTCCAGTACGTGTTGAGCGGTGCTTCGCCACCCGTGATGTCGACCCAAGCGCTCTGCCCAACGTCGCGCCGATACGCCGAGTTTTCGGTCCCGCAGAACATCGTCCCGCTGCCGTCCGGCGCTTCAGCCAAGGAGTACACCAGCGTCGACGGAAGCCCCGTGCTCCACGGCTGGAAGGTCACGCCTCCATCTGTCGAGCGGTACACCGCGGGCCCGCTATAACCCGAGCCACCGACGTACACCGTGTTGCCATCCAGGCTCGAAGCCAAGATCGCCGTGCCGTAGAAGTAGTGCGCGCCGGGCCCCGTGCTGAGCGACTGCGTCCACGTCAGACCGCCGTCGTTCGACCGCCATAACGCGCCTTTGTTGGAGACGGCGTAGGCGCGCGATGGGTGGCTCTCGACAAGCGTGAATCCGGTTAGGTACTCACCCGAAGTGAGCGCGAAGTCCTGCGTCGAGAACAGCGTCGGGCTCCACGAGTTGCCGAACCCCTTGTCGTATTGGTACAGCTTCGAGCCGCAGAAGAAGAAGCGCCAGATGTGGCCCGGATCAGGCGCGAGGGGTGGCAGCCACGAGTGGTCGATGCCGCTAGGGAAGTTCGCCGTGAACACGCTTGGGTTCGTCTCGCCCTTTTGGATCAAGACGAAACCGGGGTAGACCGAGTACACAAACTTGTGCGTGCCGTCGCTCGACACCGCGTGCCCGTAGTCGCCCGAGATCACCTGGTCGAAGTCGACCAGGCTCTGCCCCGGTGCCGCCGGCGCACCTGCCCACTGGTAGCCCTGATCTTGCGCGCCCGCCGCGATGTGATCGGGATTCGCGGTCGATGTGAGGGTCGTGTAGTACTGGCTGACACGCAGCCCGTCCAAAGCCAAGTTATGCACGCTGGCAAGGCCGTCGGTCGACTCGAACAGCCCGCCGTCCGTGCTGACGTACCACGTCTCGCCGCCGAGCCCATCCGGCACCACGTCCAGTCCCTGGATGTCCGCATGCAGCTTCGTTGCCGGCGACGAGTAGTAGTCGCCCCAGCCGTTGACCTTGTTGAAGTTGACACCCGCGTCGGTCGAGCGCCACGTCTCGACGCCACCCCATGTCACCAGGTCTTTGTTGGTTGTCGACGCCGCAAGCGTGCCCCAATAGTCGGACACGTCTGTCGTGAACGTCCACGTACTGCCCGTGTTGTTCGAGCGGTACATCCGTGACGTCGAGCCATCGTTCGTGACCGCGAAGAAGCGCGGTGCGCCCGCCTCGGAGCCAGCCAACTCGGCACGGTTTCCCGCGATCGGTGGCGAGCCCTTGGGCAGCCAGGTCGCGCCCATGTTGTGCGACAACTCAAGGCCATTCGCGCCCAATACAAAGAGCCCAATGCCCCCCGTGCGATCGCAAAACGCATCGCCGTCGTAGTTGCCCAAGTCGTAGATCTCGACAAACGTCTGCCCGCCATCGTCCGAGCGGAACAGCTTGCACGGCGTCGTCCAGCCGCCTTGATTCTTCCAGTATTCGGCGACCATGTAGATCGCGTACGAGCCCTCGCTTGAGGTCGTCACGCGCCGGATCGACTGAATGTCCGCCGGCAGCCCCGTGGGCACGAGCCAAGTCGCGCCGTCATCAAGCGAATAGTGCACGTTGTCGCCGCTGGTCACCAGCAGGCGGTCGGGATCGGCTGGCGTCGCTCCCGGCGTGACGGCGATCCAATGCGCACCGCCATACAGGTTGTCCCCAAGTGGCGTCCACGCGGTGCCGTCCAGGTTCCCGCGCCAAAGCCCACCGCGCGAGCTGCCCACATATAAGGAGGTGCCCGACGGCGAGACCGCGGCGGCATGCACCCGTCCGGCCTGGTTGCGGCTGCCCACTTCGGTCCAGCGCGGCGCGGCGGCCGTGGCGCTGAAGGCCAGCTGGTTGCGCTTCTCTAGCTGCGCGAGCCCGTTCCGCCGTTCGAGATCCTTCCAATCCGTGCCCGGCGCGGCCCGGTGCCGGGACGCCTCCCAGGCCTTGCGGTCGACCTTGTTCGTAGCCTCAACCCCATCATCAAGGATGTGCTCGGTGGGGGCCGGGTGCACCGCCGCGCATGCGGCGACCACCATCGCGCATGCGGCGACCACCATAAGGACGGGAATCAGGCTCGAACGAAGCATGGACAAGGGGGCTTGGAGTGGGGGAGAGGGCTTGGACGGCGCGTCCCGCATTCGGGTTCCATACAAGGATCGTGCAAGCGGGTTGCGGACTTCCTGCCCGCTGGGTCTAGAACATTCGGTGCCGGTAGCCCATCATGGGCGGCGCCCCTTTCGTGAGGGGCCTCGAACTCCCCGAACAACCTAAGGATACCTCCAAGCGATGAGCCAAGCCGCCGACGTCACTGATGCCCAATGGGACAGCGATGTATTGCAAAGTGAAACCCCCGTCCTGGTCGACTTTTGGGCCGACTGGTGCGCCCCCTGCAAGGCGATGTCTCCGTACGTCGATCGCCTGGCGGGCGACTACGAGGGGCGCCTCAAGGTCATGAAGCTGAACACCCAAGACAACATGGATGTGCCGGCGCGTTATGGCATCACGTCCATCCCGACCTTCCTGATCGTGAAGGGTGGCGAGGTTGTCAAGACGATCGTCGGCAGCCAGCCGTACGATCAGCTGAAGGCCGCCGTCGACCCGTACCTGTAACGCACACCGGCTCTCCGGCGCCCAGACTATTGCGAGTCCTCTTTCTCGGGTCCCCCCCCTTTGCGACGCCAATCTTGGCGTCACTCCTGAGAGGTCCGTGGCGTCCGACCTTGGTCGTGACGCCACCGGATAGACCGCGTGGTCGCGGGCGCCGGATTGAGTCATCTCCGGTTGTCTCGCTTGCCGAGGCGGCCGGCGTTCCGCTCTTGCATCCACCCAAAGAGGGCGGAGCCAAGAGCGCGGCCTTCAAGGCCAGCATTGCCGCCCACAAGCCCGATGTGATTGTCGTGGCCAGCTTCGGCGAGATCCTCGACGCTGAGTTCTTGGACCTCGCCTTGGTCTTGAACGTGCACGGCTCTCTCTTGCCGCGCCACCGCGGCGCGTCACCCGTGCAAGCGGCTCTGCTCGCCGGCGACACCGAGACCGGCGTCACGGTTCAGCGCGTCGTTCTGGCGCTCGACGCCGGCGACATCTTGCACCAAAAGCGTTGCGCGATCGAGCCGGACGACACCGCCGACTCGTTGTTCGAGCGGCTCGCCAAGCTCGGCGCCGAGGCCCTCCCCGAGGCGCTGCAGTTGGTCGAATCGGGCGACGCCAGCTACACGCCTCAAGACCCGGCCGGGGTCACCGTCTGCCGCAAGCTGAAGAAGGACGCTGGCCAGATCGACTGGGCGCGCCCAGCCGCAGACCTCGAGCGCCTCGTGCGCGCGATGGCGCCTTGGCCCTCGGCGATCACCACCCTAGCCGATGGTCGCACGCTGAAGATTCACAGCGCCCGCATCGCAGCCCCCGCAGAGGACGCCGCTCCGGGTACTCTCTTACAGGCTGGACCGCGTCTCATCGTGGCCACCGGCAGCGGCGCGCTCGAGCTCGAGAGCGTCCAAGTCGCCGGCAAACGCGCCATGCCCGCCGCCGATTTCCTGCGTGGCAACCCCCTCGAAGCCGGCACCCGGCTCGGCACCTGACCCTCACCCCTTCCCGCATCCATGGTCCGTCAACTTGCCTGGGAGATTCTCCGCTCCGGCAGCCCCGCCCCGCTTCGCGAGGTCGACATCGCCTCGGCGCAAGTCGGCCTCGAAGCCCGCGATCGCGGCCTCCTGCGGCGTATCATCGGCAGCGAGGTGCGCCACCGCGGCGCCCTGCGCGCCATCGTGAATCAGTTCGCGCGCGGCAAGCCCAAGGCCGGCCTGCGCGCGCATCTGCACATCGCCTTCGCGCAGTTCTTCTGGTGCGATCGCGTGCCGCCGCGCGCTGCGGTCTCGGAAGTCGTCGACGCCACGCGCCGGACTCTGGGCGCGTCGAAGACCACCTACGTGAACGCGATTCTGCGCACCGTCTTGCGCTCGCGTCTGCCCGGTCACATCGACGATCCGCGCTGCGACATTCCCGATTCCGCTTGGCACTTTCCCCTGCCGATCTTCAACGACCCTGTCGAGCATCCGCTCCTGTGGGCCGAAGACGCCTTGTCGATTCCGTCGCATCTCATGAAGCGCTGGACGAACCGGATGGGGCAAGAGCGCGCGTTCGAGCTCGGGCACTACTTCCTGGAAGAGCCCAACCTCTCGCTGCGCGCGATCGATGGCACTGCTGCCAGCTTGAAGGCCGAGCTGCTTGCGCCCTTCTTGGCCCAACAAGAAGAGCTTGCCTCGGCGAACGAGGCGATCGAAGGCGGCACGCAAACCGAGGTTCACATGCCCGAGCTGCGCTTGACCGAGCACCCCTCGATCCTAATCGCGCCGCGCGCCTTCACCGAGGTGTTTGACTCGCCAGTCTTCCAGGAAGGCCGCGCCACCGTGCAGGGCGAGACGGCCTTGCGCGCGGCCGAGCTGTGCGGCGCTCAAGCGGGCCAAACATGGCTCGACCTGTGCGCAGCACCTGGCGGGAAGACCGCCGTGCTTGCCGCAACGGGAGCCAAGGTCACCGCAGTGGACGTGTCCGAGTCGAAGCTGACACGGCTGGCCGAGACGCTCGAGCGCCTGGGTGTCAGCGATGCGGTTGAGCTTGTCGAGTCCGATGGCACCGCGGCCTTGGCGGACCGCACGTTCGACGGCGTCTTGGTCGACGCACCGTGCAGCAATACGGGCGTGCTTGGCGCGCGCCCCGGCGCGCGCTGGCGCTTCGGACCGTCGACGCAGAAAGAGCTCGCCACGTTGCAAGCGCGCCTCTTAAATGAGGCCGCCGAGCGCGTGGCCCCCGGCGGCGCACTCGTTTGGTCGACCTGCAGCCTCGAGACCGACGAGAACCAGCAACAGCTGAAGCAATTCCTCGAGACCCACGAAGGCTGGACCGAGGAAGAGTCGCACGAGTACGTGCCCGGCAAGGACGGCCCAACCGACGGCGGCTTCTCGGCACGCCTGCGCCGCGCGTGACACGCGGTAAGATCTAAGCACCATGGCAAACAGCTCACGACGCAGCGCTCGCAACCAAGAAGAGGAAACCGGCAGTTCACGCCGGCCGCCGAAGCGCAATGGCGGTTCGATGTTCGCGGCGTTCTTTGTGCTCAGCATCATCGCTGGGCTTGTGATCTTCGGGATCATGCTGGGCAAGCGCAAGCAGACCCGCCAGGTGAACCAGGACCAGGCCGAGGCCGCGAAACCTGCCGACCCGTTCGAGGACATGACGTACGAGGACACGGGCGCGGCCCTGAAAGGCGCCGGCGCTCCGGGCCTCTTTAAGGACTTCGAGTCCGAGGCCGAGATGTGGCAGAAGGCGCGCGACACCTTCGAGCGCGCTGATGCGTTGATCGCCGAGTCGGCCCAGATGCGCGCGGATGGCAACGCCGATTGGCGCGACAAGTCCGCCGAGGCCAAGGAGCTGTGCGAAGAAGCTCTGCAGCGCGCGGATGTGTGGCGCGATGTCTTGGTGAAGGAAGTGGGCGAGAGCTCAACCGAGGTCAAGCGACTCGACAAGACGCTGCAGAAGTGGCGCCGCACGTCGATGATCCTGCACAAGACGGTTAGCCGGTGAAGCGCCGCGTCCTGGTCACGGGAGCGTCTTCCGGCATCGGCGCTGCCGCTGCCCGGGCGCTAGCCGAGGCTGGGTCATCGGTGGCCTTGCTCGCCCGCCGAAGCGCACCTCTGCACGAGCTGTGCGCCAAGCTGCCCGCGCCACAGAGTGACGCACCGCCGCATCTCGTCATCCCCTGCGACCTAACCGTGCCCGCAGACATCCGGCGCGCCAAGTCCGAGCTCGAGACCAGCTGGGGCGCCGTCGACGTCGTCATCGCCAACGCAGGTATCGGTTATCGCGCCCTCGTGGCCGAGCTCGACGACGACCTCGCGTCCCGAGTCTTCGAGACCAACGTGTTGGCGCCGATTCGGATGGCCCGTGAGCTCTTGCCGCTGTTGCGCCTGGGCAACGATCCCGTTTGGATTAACGTCTCATCCGTTGTCGGCCGCCGCGGCATTCCCGGCCAATCCGTCTACAGCGCCTCGAAGGCCGCGCTCTCCTCTTTCAGCGAAGCGCTGCGCCTCGAGTGGGCGCAAGAGGGCCCATCCGGCATCGCCGTCTGCACCCTCAACCCCGCCCTCACCGCCACGGGATTCTTCGACGCCCAACCAAACCCCGCCGACCTGCCCGACCCCGACTTGGCCAGCGCCGCCGGCCCCGAAGACGTCGCCGCCGAGCTCGTCAACCTCTCGCGCAACCCAAAACCAGAACGCACCCTGCGCTGGAAGTGGTGGCTACTAGGAGCCCTCACCCCAATCTTCCCACGCCTCTCCGACCGCATGCTAGCCAAGCGCCTAGGCGGCACCTGGATCGCCCCCAAACGCTAACGACTCAGAGGATCTTTGGGCGAATCCCACGCATACGGTGCCAGGCACAAGTTGCACAGGATTCGGCACTGAGGAACGCTCTGCAATTGAAGGCGCCCCCTCGACAGGAGGCACACCGTCACTTGGAGGCCACACGGGAGCCGAATCCTGTGCAACTTGTGCCTGGCACCGTATGCGTGGGATTCGCGCCAGCCGTCAGTACCAGCCGTCAGTACTCCAGCCCGAGCTTTTCGAGCTTCGGGCGGATCACCATGTGGCAGTAGCCCTGGTTCTTGTTCTGGCGGTAGTAGTCCTGGTGATCCTGCTTCGCCTCGTAGAAGTCCGTGGCCGCCGTCACCTCGGTCACGATCGGAGCGCTAAACGAGCCCGACGCGTCGGCAAGCCGCAGCGACTCGCGGGCGTCCGCCTCTTGTTCGTCTGAGTGAAAGAAGATCGCCGAGCGGTACTGCGTGCCCTCATCCGCACCTTGGCGATTCAGAGTCGTGGGGTTGTGCAACCGCCAGAACCAACCAAGCAACTCGCGGTACGAGATCACGCTGGGATCGAACGTCACCTCGACAACCTCGGCGTGCCCAGTGACGCCATAGCATACCGCTTCGTATGAGGGATCCACGACGTCGCCGCCCATGAACCCCGCGCGCAGCGACAGCACGCCAGCCACCTGCTGCAGCACTGCCTCGACGCACCAGTAGCAGCCCGCACCTAACGTCGCGATCTCGGTCTTGTTCGTTGTCATGGCCGGATCATAGCGCGAATCCCACGCATACGGTGCCAGGCACAAGTTGCACAGGATTCGGCACTGAAGAGTCCTCAGCAATTGAAGGCGCCCCTTCGATTGGAGGCGCACCTTCAATTGAAGTCCCCCCTGGAGCCGAATCCTGTGCAACTTGCGCCTGGCACCGTATGCGTGGGATTCGCGCGCATCCACATGGCCTGCGAAGTGTCCACGGTAGAATCACGTCCATGTTTCGCCTTGGCTACAACACCAACGGTCTCGCCCATCACCGGCCTGCCGACGCGCTGCGGCTTGTCGCCGAGCTTGGGTACGAGGCCCTCGCGATCACACCCGACCCCGGCTGCCTGGACCCGTTCGACTTGCGCCCCGCCGAGCTGAACGATGTGCGCCGCTGGGCGGAAGACCTCGGCCTTGCCCTTGTGATCGAGACCGGCTCACGCTTCCTCCTCGACGCCGAGCGCAAGCACTTCCCGACGCTGCTCGAGTCCTCCGCCGCCGATCGCAAGCGCCGCATCGACTTCCTCAAGCGCTGCCTCGACATGGCCGCCGTCTTGGACGCCGAGGTGCTCTCGATCTGGAGCGGTGCCGCGCCAAGCGGCGCCGTCGCCGACTGGCCGCCATGCGAAGTCAGCGACCAAGGCGCAGAAGCACCCCAGAACCCACCAGAACCCGTGGCACCCGTAGTGCCCGGCGCAGATCCTAGCGCGCTAACCTCGGCCCCACCGGCGGATCCTGAAGCCCCTTGGGACCATCTCGTGCGCGGCATCACCGAACTCACGACGTTCGCCGCCGGCACCGGCGTCCAGCTCGCCTTCGAGCCCGAGCCCGGCATGTTCATCGCGACGCCCGATGGCTACGGCCAACTCGTCGAGCGCATGGGCACCGCCGGCGACGGCCTCGGCCTGACCCTCGACGTTGGCCACTGCCTCGTCACCGGCCAAGACGTCGTCGACACGATCCAGAAGTGGGCGCCGCGCCTTGTCAACGTCCACCTCGACGACATCAAGGATCGCCTGCACGACCACCGCATGTTCGGCGAGGGCGAGCTCGACCTCAGCTCCACCCTGCGCGCCCTAATCGACACGAACTTCGACGGCATCGCCGCCGTCGAGCTCTCCCGCGACAGCCACCGCGGCCCCACCGCAGCCCGCGAAGCAATGGCCCACTTGCGCGCCGCGCTGTAGGAGCCCGGCGAAGAGCTCGTGGCGAGACGGGGCAACGATTCCCCAAACGAAACCACGGCCCCGGGGAACGCGCTCGTCCACCAAGACCGTGATGTTACGACTCGAAGTCGCGCTCGCGCTTACCCGTGCGCGGCCGCCAGGACTTCCTTGTCGGTCAGCATGCGCGGCGAGTTCTTGGCGGCCGCCAAGACGTTGTCGATGCGCTCGTCCGTTGCCTGCACGCCTTGCTTCTCGAGCACCCAGGCCACGTTCGACTTGCCGCTCATCGGGCCGACCTTGATCGATTGCTCGAGCCCAAACAGCCCAGCGGGCACGCCCGAGTAGACGCGGTCGGCCAGCCAGTGGTTGCCCTTCTTGTAGGCCTTGATCACGGCGGCCGCGTGGACACCAGTGCCCGTCTCGAAGGCATCCTGGCCAAAGACGGGGTAGTTGTGGGGGATAGGCGAGCCGATCGCCTCGGACGCCAGCCGGCAGTAGTCGCCCAGCTTGCGCAGGTCGGTCTGGATCCAGCCGTTCAGCTTCAGGTTGACCAGCAGCAAGTCCATCTCGGTATTGCCCGCGCGCTCGCCAATGCCGAGCGCCGTGCCGTGAATACGCGTCGCGCCGGCCTCGATGGCGGCGATCGAGTTCGCCAGCCCCAGCCCGCGGTCGCGGTGGCCGTGCCAGTCGATGCCGACGTCCACACCCATATCCTTAATGATGTTGGCGACGAACGTGACCAGACGCCGCGTGCCCTCGGGCGTGATGTGCCCGCACGTGTCGCAGATGCAGACGCGCTTCGCGCCGGCCTCGATCGCCGCGCGGTACAGCGCCTCGACCTCTTCCGGCCGCGCCCGTGCGGTGTCCTCGGTCACGAACATGACCGGCAGACCTTCCTTGGCGGCGAACTCGACACCGCTCTTCGCGAAGCCCAGCACCTTCTCGAAATCCCAGCCCTCGGCGTACATGCGGATCGCGCTCGAACCCACGAACGCGCAGACCTCGATCGGGCTGCCGATCTCTTGCACCAGGTCGACCACGGGTTTGATGTCGCTGACAAGCGTGCGGCAAGCGACGTTGGGCGTGATCGTCAGCTTCTCCATCTCGCGGCACAGAAACGCGATGTGATCGCGCGCGTGCTGACTGGCGCCGGGCAGGCCCACGTCGGCCGTGTCGATCCCCAGGTCGTTCATGAGGTAGACCAGCTTGACTTTTTCGTCTAGCGTGGGCTCCTTGGCAGAGGGGCTCTGCAGGCCATCACGCAGGGTCTCGTCGTCGAATTGAATCGGTTCAGAGGGCTGGAAATAGGGCTCGTTCCAGTCGTGGACCAAGTCTTTCTCGTTGATGTTCGTCATGGGGAGCTCGCGCGGAGGTCTTTCGGAGTCGGATGCGCGCATTGTAGCGAGGGGCCCTGCTGGAGGCCTCAGAATGCCTGCGAGGGATTTCCGCGCCGCCGAGAACAGCCGTTTCCACGCCGCTATCAACATGAAACCCGCATCTCTCCGGAATGGGATATCCTTGGAAACAAGGTGCCAGCTTCGGCATCCCGTTCCCAACCCCCAACAATCCGGCCTTCCGTATGAACCTGCTCACCCCCCTCGCCGCGCTCGCGCTTGTCGCCGCACCGGCGCTCGCCGACACCTCGAACTACACGCTGACGCTCAATCAGCCCGACTACGCTCCCACCGAGGAGATCGTGCTGACCCTCGACGGGCAAGCTGGCCAATACGCCTGCCTTCTGTTCGACACCGATTGCACCACGACCGAGATCTTCCCCGGCCTGATCGTCGACATCGGCATGTCGGTGAACTTCTTCGAGCTGGGTCTGGTTCTGCCCTCGACTGGCACGATGGACCTGAACTACGCCGTCGATTGCGAGTTCGCGGCGCTGATGCAGCTCCTCGGCGGCCACTTTTGCGTGCAGGCCGTGGCCGTGGACCCGGTGACGCTTGCCCTGTGCGTCTCGAACCTGGCGGACATCGATCTGTCGAACTCCTACGGGTTCTGTGCGCCTTGCGACGAGTGCAGCGGCGGCGTCAACGCGTTGACCATGCGCTACACGGGCGACAGCCCGAGTTACGTCGAGGTCGTCAAGACCGGCAAGAAGCCCAAGACGCACTTCGCGGGCAACCTGCAGCCCGGCGAGGTCTTCTCGTTCCTGCCCGCCGACGGCAACGACAAGTTCGATAAGGAGATCACCTTCTTAAAGGATGGCGTCGAGACGGCCACAGCGCACACCAGCTGCTCGAAGCCGATTGGCCCGGGCGCCGAGTTCGGCGAGTTCCGCGTGCTGGCCTCCAGCAGCAAGGACAAGGGTCCGATCTGCCCCACGGCGACGACCGGCACGGCCGACGACTGCTCGGCGGGCAAGCCGCTCAAGCTTGAGTTCCAGTACACCGGCGGCGACTGCTCGGCCAGTGACAACGACCAGTCTTCGGACAAGGCGGGCTGCGACGGCGACCCGGCCATGCTGTCCACGGTGCACATCATCGCCAGCGGCTCGAAGGGCGACGTCTACCTTGTTGATTCCGTAGACCTAGCCGGCACCTTCTGGGTCGACCCGACTCTGATCGGCGGCGACAAGATCGACAACAACCTGATCATCGAGATCTTCGATGAGAGCGACAACCTGCTGCAGACGGTCAACCTTCACACGTCTTGCTCGCAGCCCCTCGCCGTCGGCAACGTCTTCGGTGGCGTCGAGCTTGTAACCTTCGTGCCCAAGCCGTAGTCCCAGCTTCGCGTTCTTTGCGGCGGCCGCGGTGACTTCGGTCGCCGCGGCCGCCCCTTTGTGCCGCGATTCCCCGACAGAACCGCGTCCCCATGGTTGGGCGCTTGCTCGAGTCGGGCTACCCTCTTGTTGCCCCCGCGCCGCGGGTCAACCCTCTGCCGATGCAGCGGACGGTCTCTGGGCCGCCGGTGATCGTCAGTGCCCCCGCGCTGCGGGTCAACCCCCTGCCGATGCAGCGGACGGCCCCTCGGTCGCCGGTGATCGTCAGTGCCCCCGCGCTGCGGGACCAACCCTGTCGATGCGTCGGACGGCCTTCCGGTCGCCGCCGATCGTCAGTCACGCCTCCGCCATGAAGGATTCCGAACGCCAGCTTGAGACCGACCTCAAGACTCTGCAAGCCCTCGTCGAGCACAGCCCGGCCGAGCTTCCCGAGTTCCTAGGCGAGGTCCATGCCGCCGACCTGGCGGACTGGACGCGCAAGGCGTCGGACGAAGAGCTCGAGGCGGTGTTCCTGGCGCTGAACGTCGAGGACCGTGCCGAGCTGTTCGAGTTCGCCGAGGAGAAGGTGAAGGCGAAGCTAGTGACGCTGCTCGACACGTCGGCGCTGGTGGACGTTGTCGAGAACCTGGGTGCCGACGAAGCCGTCGACATGCTGGCGCACGTCGACGACGCAATGGCCGAAGCGGTCTTGGCCGAGGTCGATCTTGATCGCGCCAAGGGCCTGCGGACGCTGCAGACCTACGAGCCCGACACAGCCGGCGGTTTGATGACCACCGACTTCGCCACGGTCGCCGCCGGCACGAACGTTGGCGATGCGATCAAGGCGCTGCGCCAAGAGGACGAGCAGACGATCGACGACGAGACCGGCATCTTTGTCATCGACGAAGCTGGCAAGCCGGTGGGCTGGCTCTCGGATCGCGACTTGGTCACGACCCAGATCCACACACCTGTCGAAGATGTGATGGCCGAGATCCCGGCCACCGTGCATCCGTCGGACGACCAGGAAGAGGTGGCGATCGCCGTCAGCCGCTACAACCTGCAGGCACTCGCAGTTGTGAATGCAGTTGGCTCGCTCGTTGGCGTGATCACGGCCGAAGACGCGGGCGAGGTCTTCGAGGAAGAGGCCGAAGAGGACATCCGGCGGATCGTTGGTACCTCGACCGAAGAGCAGACGCACCTGCCCGTTCTCGTACGCGTGCGCCAACGGCTGCCACTGCAAGTCTTGACCGTGCTCGGCGGCCTTGTTACTGCGAACATTCTGCGCATCGCGATGCCTGAAGCCGAGCCCGGATCAGGCGCGATCTTTGGGAACCTGCTTCGCTACGTGCCGATCGTGATCGGTCTTGCTGGCAACGTAGGCATCCAGGCATCGACGATTTTGGTGCGCGCGTTTGCGACCGGGGAAGTCACGCCCGACCGCGAGCTGTCGGTCCTCTCCAGCGAGGTCCTGACGGGTTTCTTGATGGGGCTCTTGTGCGGTGGTGCCACGGCTGTGATTGCGGCGCTGCTTGAGAGCGAGGTCGTTAGCCCGGTCGCGTTTGGCGGCGCGGTCGGTACGGCGATTGTGATCGCCGTTACATGGTCCTCTCTTCTGGGCAGCATCATCCCGATGCTGTGCCGCCGGATCAAAGTCGACCCGGCGATTGTCGCCGGCCCATTCATGATCACGCTCAGCGACATCTCGGGCACCGCGATTTTCATGCTCTCCGCACACTTGATCCTGAGCGCGGCGGCCTGATCGATGAAGAGCTCAAAACCATGGCGCCGCGCGCTTCGCTGGCTTGGAACCCTGGCATTGTCTCTAGTGATCCTCTCGGCGTGCCTGCGCGTCTTTTGCTTGCGTGTCTACAAGGTGACGACAGCGTCGATGGAGCCAACGATTCACGGCGCCAGTCCAGCAACCGAAGGTGCGCCGGCGTTCGAAGGGCAGGGCGTACTGGTGGCCTTTGGGCCGCTGCTTGATGCGGCGAACCTTGAGCGCTTTGACCTCGTCGTGATCGACCGCGGCGAGGACACTCCGCCATTCGCCAAACGCATCGTAGGCCTGCCGGGCGAGCGCTTGCAGCTTGTAGGGGGCGACCTCCTTGTCGACGGCCACCGCTTGGACGCGAGCGTGAAGCGAGCACCCGAGATCGAACTCTTCAACTGGGCGCTCGACGACTTCGACGACAGCTTTCACTACGCGCGCACAGAAGACGGCGGCCCGTGGGAACGCAAGAAGACCGAGCTCGCGCTGAAGGCTGGCGAGGTTGCAGCCGGAAGTGATCGAGGCATGGCGCTCTTGATGACCGAGCTTGCTGACGACCTGCGTCTGGGCACGGGCGAGTTTCAACGCGGCGCGCACCAAGTCAACGACGGCGCGATTCGCTTCGACGTGCGCATGGATGCGGCCAGCACAAGCGGCCACCTGCGCGCACGCCTTGTCGAAGAAGGTGACATCTTCGAGGCCGAGCTCGCCTTCGAGCAGGGTGGCATTCAAGCCAGCATTCTGCGCTACCCTGGCGGTGAGGTCTTGGCCTCGGCGAACCTCGTCACGGTGAATGCCCCGGGTTCCCTTTGGACGCGCGTTCGCTTCGAGAACCGCGACAACCACCTCACGTTCAAGTTGCTGCCGGCTGAGGCTGGCGCCGATGCGCACCTGTTGCTCGAAGTCGACTACGTGACCAACCACCCCTTTGAGGCGGTCTTGCCACCGGGCTTGTCCAGCATCGCGCCGCGCGCCGCGTTCGGTGGCGATGGCATCCAGGCCACCTTCCGCAACGTGCGCATCACGCGCGACCTGTTCTGGATCCCGACCGGCACGTGGGGCGCGCGCCCGCAGATCGAGCTTGGCCCCGACGAGTATTTCGTCCTTGGCGACAACAGCGCCAACAGCATGGACAGCCGTTACTGGGGGCCGATCAAGAAGGCGCAAATCATTGGCACGCCGATCGCCATCGTCGGTCCGTGGTCAGATCGCCACTGGCTGTAGAGCGCTGCGCCTATCGAAAGAGCGCGAACGACTCTTTCATCCAGCGCGCCCAGATCTTCTTCGGCATCGGCTTGTCCGCCGAGAACCGGATCGTGACCCAGCCCGTCTTGCCCGCTTGAAAACGCTCGGGTTCCTGCGCCTGAAGAGCTCCGGCCTCGGCAAGCGAAGCGTCCAACTTGAACATCGCCTTGAAGCCTTGGCCCTTCGCGCCTGGCCCAACGAAGAAGGGGGCTACTGGGTTTCGTGTGGAGTAGCGGGGATTGGGTAGAGATCAAGACCTCCGAGATGGAACATGATGGCGTCACGGAATCGAGCCCGATTGTGGTAGCCGTTAGCTCGCCGCTTCAGAGC
>Ga0316206_1000294_pt1 | contig 77858 bp, 66 predicted proteins | sample 6monthpyrite_MG_FD_204942 | JGI IMG/M metagenome (GOLD analysis project Ga0316206, IMG submission 204942) | Microbial mat bacterial communities from mineral coupon in-situ incubated in ocean water Damariscotta River, Maine, United States -... | ecosystem: Environmental > Aquatic > Marine >...
AGCTTCATCACCAATAGGGTCGATTATTTTATACAAGATTAGAATCCATTTGTTAAAAATATTCGACCTAGGTGTATTTAGTTTTTGTGAATTCCTTATGCACATCAATTACTTGCACTCTAAATTGTGATTCTATATCGGGATTTGGGAATAGAAGATAATGGAGCATTTGAACAATTATCAGGAATAAACATGAATAAATCAAAGGAGTTGCACTTATGATCCGAATTCAGCTGGCTACTTGCAAGTATAGGCTATTATTTTAATTGTCAAATTTTGATCCGTCCTTGTATCAATGCCTCAACAACAGCAGGATCGGCCAGCGTTGAGGTGTCACCCAATTCATGAGTATCACCTACGGCAATTTTACGCAAAATACGGCGCATGATTTTTCCAGAGCGCGTTTTGGGCAGTACTTGGGTGAATTGGATGGCATCAGGTTTTGCAATGGCTCCAATGATTTCTCTGACCTTTAAGACTAGCTCTTTTTCTAGTTCCAAAGTGGGTTCTGAACCAGAAACAAGCGTAACATAAGCATAAATCCCTTGGCCTTTAATGGCATGTGGAATACCCACAACAGCAGCTTCGGCCACCAACTCGTGCTCAACCAAAGCACTTTCGACTTCAGCCGTGCCCATGCGATGTCCTGAAACATTAATAACATCATCCACACGACCCGTTATCCAGTAATAACCATCGGCATCTCTAAGTGCGCCATCACCGGTGAAATAATAACCCGAATACTGCGAATAATAAGTTTCTATCAGGCGATCGTGATTGCCGTATAAGCTGCGAGCCTGTCCAGGCCATGAGTCTTTAATCACTAAATAACCGCTTTGATTGTTGCCTTGCAATTCGTGACCATCGTTGTCTAGCAATGCGAGTTGTACACCAAAAAAAGGACTGCTAGCAGCTCCTGGTTTTAAATCGGTGACCCCAGGCAAAGGCGTAATCATAATGCCGCCCGTTTCGGTTTGCCACCAGGTGTCAACAATGGGGCAACGTTCATCACCCACGACTTTATAATACCATTCCCAGGCCTCTGGGTTGATGGGTTCTCCCACTGAACCTAAAATTCTGAGGCTGTCTCTTTTGGTTTTTTTCACCGGAGCATCGCCTTCACGCATCAAGGCGCGAATTGCTGTAGGTGCGGTATAACAAATACTGACTTGATGTTTGTCACACACCTGCCAAATACGCGAAGCATCAGGGTAATTGGGAACACCTTCAAACATTAATGTTGTGGCTCCATTGGCCAGAGGACCATAGACCACGTAACTGTGTCCTGTAATCCAACCCACATCGGCGGTACACCAATAGACTTCTCCTTGGTGATAATCAAAAACCATTTCATGCGTGTAGCCCGCATACAGTAAATAGCCTGCGGTAGTATGTAAAACGCCCTTGGGTTTGCCTGTTGAGCCCGAAGTATAGAGAATGAACAATGGATCTTCGGCATTCATGGTTTCGCAATCACAGGTCTTATCCATCGAATGTTTTTGCGCGTTATAATCGACATCAATGGCCTCATTCCAGTGAATATCAGCCTGTGTATATTTAATGACTAAGCAGTGTTTGACTTTTACATGGCACAAATCTATGGCTTTATCCACTGTTTGTTTGAGAGGGATGGTTTTTCCTCCACGTATGCCTTCATCAGCGGTAATGATAAAGTGCGAATCACAATCATCCATACGCCCAGCCAAGGCTTCTGACGAAAATCCAGCAAAAACAACCGAATGTATCGCTCCAATACGAGCACAGGCCAACATGGCATAGGCTGCCTCAGGTATCATGGGCATGTATAAAGTGACACGATCGCCTTTGCTGACACCCAAAGATTTTAGAGTGTTGGCAAATTGGCAGACTTCATCGTGCAGTTGCTGATAGCTAATGGTTTTGGCCTGCTCAGGATCGTCTCCTTCCCAAATGATTGCTGTTTGATCGGCTTTGTCTTTGAGGTGTCTATCAATACAATTGTAACTGACATTGAGCTGGCCGTCTTCGAACCATTGGATAGAAACTTCACTATCACTCCAGTGACTGTGTTTTATTTGGGTAAATGGCTTTTGCCAATGCAGTCTTTTTCCGGCGAGGTCTGCCCAAAATTTTTCAGGGTTTTCGATGGATTGTTGGTACTTTTCTTGGTAATTTTGTTTGTTAATATGTGCTGATTGCGCCAACTCTTTAGATACGGGATAAGTATGGTGTGACATCGATGAATCCTCTGCAAAATGGTGAGTTAAATTATAAAACAACAAAAAATCAGGGTCAAGAAAGCACTGAGCAACCCTGCGATATAAATTGCACGAACAGCCGCGATTATGTCACCAACAGCACGGACAAATTACTCATAGAAATATTGCCGCCACTCATAATAAGCACCACTTTTTTATTTTTGAGGCGTTGTTTGATTTGCAAGGCCGCAGCAAAAGTTGTTGCTGAGGCTTCTTCGATTAAATTGTGAGTGGCTTCTATCACTGTTTTGGTCGCAGAATTAATGGCACTGTCATCGACAAGAATAAATTCATCGACATTTTGCCACATGATTTTTTGTGTGTTAATAAAAGGAACACCCGTTGCCACACCTTCGGCAATAGTGCTGGATTTGGCTTCGATCAGCTCGCGGTTGTACCAACTCAATTGTTGTGCGGGGGCTTGGGCGGATTGCACTCCAATTATTTCAATGTCTGGATTGATAGCTTTGGCCACGATGGAGGTCGCACAAATTCCACTGCCTGCGCCCACTGGGACAATAATCACATCAACGTCTGGCAATTCGTTTAATATTTCCAAGCCATAACTGCCGACACCGGCTATTAGAGCTTCATCCGTCGGCCCGATAAAGACGGCTTTATTGGCTTGGCAGGCTTTTAAAGCGGCAGCACGTGAAAGATCAAAATTATCGCCTTGCAAGACCACCTCTGCTCCCATGGAACGCATGGCCTTGACTTTCCCTTCATTGGCGTTGGTGGGAACGTAAATGGTGGCTTTGATCGAAAACAAATGTGCTGCATAGGCGATGGATTGGCCGTGGTTGCCAGTTGAGGCCGTATAGACTCCCGCTGCTTTTTGTTGGTCAGTAAATTTTGAAAGACAATGAATGCCTCCACGTATTTTAAAAGCGCATGTTGGATTGTGGTTTTCGTGTTTTAGCCATAAGTGCGTACCTATTAATTCATCCAATTGTGGATAGGCTCTTAAGGGCGTCGGCGAAAGATAGCGATAAACTGTTTGACTGGCCTTGATAATATCTTTAATGGTAACGCTCATTTAACTTCCACAACTCAAAAGAAACCTAGGTTACTCGTATTTGTTCATAATTTCTAGCAAAAACTTGCAGATATTTGATGAGAATTAGGTGAAAAACGGGTCAATCTCAGCTTTCTTGCAGTAAATCGCTATTCTCAGACAAGCTCTTAAGCTCACTTCAAAAGTTTTTCAATAAGTCCTTGATTGGCTTCAGGCATGGGCAGTTCGGCTAGTTCTTCTTTTTTTATCCATTGCAATTGTTGATTTTCATTGGCATGGATGTTCGGCTGTTTGTCCAAAGCTTGCCAAAACTCAAGCTGTACCCTATAGGTCTCATAGCGATGAGTAATACTGTAGATGTGTTTGGCTTTTGTTAGAGTGTAGGCCAGTTCTTCCTGAATCTCGCGTTGCAGAGCTACAAATGAAGTTTCATTGCTTTCAACTTTGCCTCCAGGAAACTCCCACAGACCGCCTTGAGTTTGTGATTTTTTTCTTTTGCCAACAAGCAATTCGCCTTGGTGGTTTTCTAACACCAAGGCGACGACCTGTATGGTTTTTATTGAGTTCTGTTTTGAACTTATGTTAATTTACCATGGCATTGTTTGTATTTTTTGCCTGAACCACAAGGACAAGGTTCATTGCGTCCGACTTTTTTGCCTTCGCGTACATAAGTTTCAACTTGTTGTGGTGCTTTTTCTTTGGGCTGTGTCGGGCTGTTAGCAGAGTCGTGTTGGTATTGAACTTGCTGCTGTTCATGGCGTTCCATTTCTTCTACATCGTCTTCTTGTATTTTGACTCTGGCAATAATTTTTGTAACTTCGCCTTTAATTCTTTCTAACAAAGTTGTGAACATTTCAAAAGCTTCTTTTTTGTACTCTTGAATCGGTTGTTTTTGAGCATAGCCACGCAAGCCGATGCCTTGACGCAAATGATCCATGGCCAAGAGATGCTCTTTCCACAATTGATCAAGCACATTCAAATACACAGCTTTTTCAAATTGACGCATGGTTTCTGAGCCAGTAATGGCTTCTTTTTCACGGAAAAAACGTTCTACATTTTTGTGGATTTTTTCTACTAATTCGTTCTCATCCATGTCTTGGTCGTTGTTTAACCAATGCTGGATATTAATTTCGATACCGTAATCGGATTTCAACGCAAATTCTAAGTCTTGAATATGCCACTGTTCTTCTATGCTTTCAATCGGGATGTAGTGACGAATCATGTCTTCAAATACTTCTTCTCGAATGGCGGCAATAAAATCTTTGATTTCTTCTGATTCAAGCAAGTCCACACGTTGTTGGTAGATCACCAAGCGTTGATCATTGGCGACATCATCGTATTCTAGCAGGCTTTTACGAATATCAAAATTGTGTGATTCTACTTTTCTTTGAGCGCTTTCTATGGTTTTAGAAATCCACTTGTGTTCGATAGACTCGTCTTCGGCCATGCCGAATTTACGCATGGTGGTTGCAATATTACCACCAAAAATACGCATGAGGTTGTCTTCCAATGAGATATAAAAGCGCGACGAACCTGGATCGCCCTGACGACCCGCACGACCACGGAGCTGGTTATCGATACGACGCGATTCGTGACGTTCTGTACCAATAATGCGCAAGCCACCGTTTTCAAGCACACCATCGTGGACTGATTGCCAATTATCGCGAGCTTCTTGTTTTTTGCTTTCACTGATGGTGTCGCCCAATTCAGCCAATTCAATTTCTAAATTACCGCCTAAGACAATATCCGTTCCCCTGCCCGCCATATTTGTGGCAATGGTAATGGATTCTGGCTTGCCCGCTTTGGCAACGATAAGCGCTTCTTTTTCGTGTTGTTTGGCATTAAGGACGTTGTGAGGAATTTTTTGTGCTTTCAAGCGTTTTGAGATTAACTCCGAAACTTCAATAGAAGCCGTCCCTACTAACACGGGTTGTTTACGTGCGTAACTTTCTTTAATGTCTTCGACTATGGCTTTGAACTTGCCTTCCATGGTTAAAAACACCAAATCCCCTTGATCATCACGAACCATGGGTTTATGTGTTGGAATAACCACGACTTCTAAGCCATAAATGGTATGAAATTCGTAGGCTTCGGTATCGGCTGTTCCCGTCATCCCTGATAGCTTTGGATACAGTCTGAAATAATTCTGAAAAGTAACAGAAGCCAGTGTTTGGTTTTCTTTTTGCACGGGAACACCTTCTTTGGCTTCTACCGCTTGATGCAAGCCTTCGCCCCAACGCCTTCCTGATAAAGTTCTTCCAGTAAATTCATCAACAATAACGACTTCGCCATTGTCTAAAATATAATCCACATCCTTGGTGTAAAGATTTTGTGCGCGTAAGGCGGCGTTGATATGATGCATCAATTGCAAATGTTTGGAATCGTACAAAGATTCGCCTTCTTTAATGAGGCCGTCTTTGATGCACAATTCTTCAACATTTTCCATGCCTTGTTCAGTGAGATGAATTTGTTTGCCTTTTTCATCAATAGTAAAATCGCCATCGGGTTCTTTTTGTGCATTTTCCTTTTGTTGCGCTAACATGGCTTTCATGCCACCTTCGGCCTCTTCAAATTTTTGTGTAGAGGCGACTAGTTTTGGAGTTATGCGATTGATGCGATGGTATAACTCTGGCGAATCATCTGTTTGGCCAGAAATAATAAGTGGTGTACGCGCTTCATCAATTAAGATGGAATCGACTTCATCAATAATAGCAAAATTCGGTTCTCTCTGAGATTTTTCTTCCAAACTAAAGGCCATATTATCGCGCAAATAATCAAAGCCGTATTCGTTATTGGTTCCGTAGGTAATATCCGCAGCATAGGCCGCACGTTTGTCTGCAGCATTCATGTCTGGTATGACAATACCGACACTCATGCCTAAAAAGTTGTACAAAGGCTCCATCCATTTTGCATCACGACTGGCTAAGTAGTCATTAACGGTAACAATGTGTACGCCTTTTTCGGTCAAAGCATTCAAATAAGCAGGCAATGTAGCAACCAATGTCTTACCTTCACCTGTGCGCATTTCTGCAATTTTACCATTGTGTAAGACCATTCCACCTAACATTTGTTGGCGGTAATGGCGCATACCCATGACTCTGACAGAGGCTTCTCGAACGACAGCAAAAGCATCTATTAAAATATCGTCCAAGCTTTCACCTTGCGCTAATCTGTCTTTTAGTACTTGTGTTTGGTTTTGTAAATCACCATCCCGCATTTCTTGGTATTTCGGCTCTAACGCATCAATTTGATCGACTGTTTTGTAAAGTTGTTTGACGAGTCTTTGGTTACGTGAGCCAAATAATTTGGTAAAAAGTGTATTTAGAATCATGGTGATGGTTTCTCTTGGCATTATTGCCAGTTCAAAATAAAGCCATTGAAAACAATAAAATTTTCAATGGACAAAAGTATTAATTTATCCCAAATACCGATATAGAAATACGCTTGAGAATGCAGGTAACTGATTTTTTAGATGCATCAAGGACATGTGTTATCATCGTATTCTCTAAATCTGATTTGGATTTCTGTTTGCTAAATGGTTACAAATTTTTAAATTTCAAGATTTGATTTTTTACTTCTTGGCGATAAAGGGCCAAGGATTGACTTTGTGACCTTTTTTCAAGACTTCAAAATGCAAGTGTTCAGAAGTGGCGCGACCTGTTTTTCCCATTATACCAATGGCTTGTGCTTTGCTGACTTTTTCGCCAACAGATACATTGAGTTCGCTTAAGTGTGCATAGCGTGTCACATAACCAGCACCATGATCAATCTCTATCATGCTGCCGTAGTTGCCACGTTTACCCGACCAGATGACTACACCTTCGGCTACGGCTTGGATAATAGATCCATGTTTGCCAGAAAAGTCCAAACCAGAATGAAAGGCTTGCTTGCCAGTAAAGGGATCAACTCGGCCACCATAACTGGAGGATATCCAACCTTTGCGAATGGGTTTGCCTGATGGTTTGATTTGTTGGTCTAAGTCTTGTTCGTTCAAAAGAGCACTCAATAAAAACAGTTGCTCTTCTTGTTGTTGAAAATTGGCTTTAATAGAATAGAGGCTGGCAAACAAATCTTGCGGTGTGTTTTCTTTACCCATTAAGTCAAGTCCCGCACCTCCAATACCTGGTTCTGTTTGGAAATCAAATTCACTCTCATCCAGTTTTACGACCTCAGAAAGACGCCCTCCCAAGGCATTAAGTCTTAAACTTTGAGCATAAAGTCCACCAATTTGCAGGGCTAGAGAGTCGAGTTCTTGATTCACATTGGATTTAAATTGTTCGATGTCTTGCTCTTTTTGGTTGACTATTTTCTGAAATCTTTTAATTTCATCTGTGGTATCAGCATTGTGGTTGAAAATTAAATAGCCAAATCCGACTCCAAGTACCAGTAAGCCAATAATGGCAGCGGCTATTACCGCCACAACTTTTTGGTAAATTTTTGAATCGGACAAATGGTAGCGGTTAGTACCGGATTTATTTTGTTTTAAAACAATTATATTTTTCATGGTTTTTTTCTTGCCTTTTTACTTGTCTGTACCGACAATTCAATTATGCGTAATAAATCAGGATTAACCCCCATAAGTTATTGTATAAACTCTGAGGACAAATTGCCTAGGATTTTAAAACATGCTGCTTATTTGCGAGAACTGGATCGAAAATTTCAATCTCATTTGCCATTGGCCCTTCGGGGACTTTGTTCGATAGCCAATGTGAGACAAAATCTTTTAGTCTTGTTGTGCCAGTCTCAGCTAGAAGCAAGTAAAGTACGCATGCATAGCCGCAAGATTCTACAGATAATTCACCAAGATTTCAAAATTACCGCAGATAAATTAAAGATTATCATTAAATCTCAGGGTTAATGGGGTTTATAGAGGCATATTCGTCACTCATAATGATCATTATTCAGTGCAATGAGTAAATACTACGCTGCTGAATAGTTACGGCTTATTTTCAAATAGCGCGATCAAGACAGCGGTAGGAAATAGCTTCTAATAAATGGCTTCTTTGAATGACTTTTGATTTTTCAAGATCGGCAATAGTGCGAGATATTTTTAAAATACGATGATAAGCACGTGCGGAGAGTTTGAGTTTTTCAACAATGCCTTCCAATAAAATCAAATTTGATTCTGGAATATTTAGCCATTTTTGCATTTCCAAGGTGTTCATTTGTGCGTTGGTTTTACCTTTGTTGCGTTTCATTTGGACACTTCTGGCCGCACTGACTCGTTTTTTGATGGTTGAACTTCCTTCTGTGTTTTTTTGCTCCATTCTTAATTCTTTGTAGGGAATTCTGCAAACCTCAACATGCATATCAATACGATCCAGCAAAGGGCCAGAAACTTTGGCTCGGTAACGTTCGATACTGTGCTGAGAGCAAAAACACTCGCGTTCTTTGTCGCCAAAATATCCACATGGACAAGGATTCATCGCTGCAATCAGTTGAAAGCTTGCAGGGAACTCGGCTTGTCGTGCGGCCCGAGAAATTGTCACTTTTCCTGATTCCAAAGGCTCTCGCAGTACTTCCAAAACATGCCGTGAAAACTCAGGAAGCTCATCCAAAAATAACAGGCCGAAATGTGCTCTTGAAATATCCCCGGGTTTTGGGTTTGAACCACCCCCGACCATGGCAACAGCAGAAGCGGTGTGGTGCGGCGACTCGAACGGTGGGATATGCCATTGTTGAATATCAAAGCCTTTGCCACTGATAGAGGCAATAGCTGCGGCTTCTATAGCTTGGTGTTCGGTCAACGGTGGCAATATACCAATCATTCGGCTAGCTAGCATGGTTTTACCTGTTCCAGGCGGGCCAATAAATAGAAGGTTGTGACCACCACTGGCTGCTATTTCCAAGGCTCTTTTGGCTTGCTGTTGTCCCTTAACCTCGGACAAATCAGGACGTTTCTTGCTTGATTTGATTTTCTGTTTTTTCGCGTGGGTCAACTCTTCCATACCATTTAACCAACTGCAAACCTGCAATAGATTTTCCGCTGTTTTACAAACAATACTCGAAATCAAAGCGGCTTCTGCACCATTGTCCTGAGGAACAATTAAGACTCTGTTCGCCTTGGCAGATTGTATGGCAATGGGCAAGATGCCTTTAACCGTGTGCAAGTCTCCGCTTAAGGACAACTCACCGACAAACTCTGTTTCTGTCAAACGGTCTGAGCAGATTTGTTTTGATGCTGCCAAAATGCCAATAGCTATCGGCAAATCAAAACGCCCGCCTTCCTTGGGCAAATCGGCGGGAGAAAGGTTGATGGTGATACGTTGTTTTGGAAATTCGAGATTGGTATTTAATATGGCTGCACGTACTCTGTCTTTGCTTTCTTTGACTGCTGTTTCTGCCATGCCCACAATTGATAAACCAGGCAAGCCCCGAGACAAATGCACTTCAACACGAACGAGTGGTGCATCGATTCCATTTTGAGCACGTGAGTAAACGATGGCTAGTTTTGACATCCTTGGGTTTCTCCTGAATTTTGTAGATCGTAAAAATAGTATTTCCTAAACCCTGATATTAAATCGCAATTGAACGTGCAAGTGATTTATTACCCCAAGTAATCAACAAAAATTAAAGCCAGTAAAAGGCTTCTGGAGGTTTCTAGGAATATCAAGGCTTACGCTATCCGACTGTTTTGTCTATCAGGATTTGGGTATTATAACCATAATCTGGGGATTTTTAAGTAGGCAAATTGATAAATTGTTGTAGGTGTTTTCCTACAAAAGAACATCTATTCATCACCTATATCCCTAATTCTCTGCCCCCAATGAGGTTTTTTAGGCGCATTAAGGCTTGTGCTCTCATTGTGATTTTCTATAGCGGGATTTGGGTATAATTGCTTATTTAGAAAGTACAAATTGCCACGATATACCATACTTGTCTTGACACCATCCGAATTTCTTACCAAAACCGTAATCCCCTGTTCCTTTGTAGTTGTCTAGAGGAACCATTATCTGACCACCATTTGAGGAAAACTCTTCGAAAAGAGTTTGTATCACTTCGTCAGAAGTGTCACTTATCAAAATTGATACTGCAGGTGTAAATGACCACGTATGATTATAATTACTTTCAGAAACCATGTAATCAGTTCCATTTAATGTAAAAAGTCCATATTTAATAAGCTCAGGTGTACCTCCAGCCTCTCCTTTTGAATATTTTTTTATGCTTTTAATTTCCGAATTCGGAAAGATGGAAGTGTAATAGTTTATCGCCTCCTCAGCCTTTCCGCATTGGTCGCCAACAAATGTTAGAAATGTTGTTGTTTTCATATTGTTTTTTGATTTATTTTAAAATTTTCGGTTGTGCTTTTAATTCAATTCTCACATTTATTTTGCAATTGTTTTAATTCAGCTTCTAACAGATTTAGTTTTTGTCGGGTTTTTGCCAATACTGCTTTTTGTACGTCAAATTCTTCGCGTGTCACTAAATCCATCTTTTTTAGGCCTGCTACTAAGACTGCTTTGGCATTGGTATGAAATTCTTGGCGTAAGGTTTTTAGGTCTTGAGGGATGAGCTCACCAATTTTGTTGGCAACATCTTCAATGGCTTGTGGTTTTATCATGTGCTTATACTTTGTTAGATTGACCCTATTTTAACATAAGTACAAATAACTGCTAAGAATACATAGAAAAGTCTGGATAACAAGCTGCTATCTCATTTGCAAAGTATTTTATTGTTGTTGACAACAATGCAGATTTGAGTATTATTATAACTATGAAAATGATCAGTGCAATTATAAAACCATTCAAACTGGATGATGTTCGCGATGCTCTTGAAGAGTTAGGAGTGAGCGGAATAACCGTCACTGAGGTCAAAGGATTTGGCCGGCAGAAAGGGCACTCCGAATTGTACCGTGGTGCTGAGTATGTTATTGATTTTTTGCCCAAGTTAAAATTAGAAATAGCTGTTTGTGATGATTTGGTTGAGCAGATTATCGAGGTGATTATTGGTCAAGCTAACAACAATAAAATTGGAGACGGTAAAATATTTGTCTATGATTTGCAAAAAGTAGTGCGTATCAGGACTAGTGAAGTTGATGAAGAAGCTTTATAACTGGGTAAGTGCTCAACTAAGCAGATTCTCGAAAAAGTACGAATACCGTTCTAATGATTCTTATAAGATTTTAAAAACAAGTTTTTAACTTTAAAATTCCCTGATTCTAAAGCGGTTCCCAATCCTACAAATTGATGACTAGAATCATAAATTCGATACGTTTGAATGGGCAAGGAGAGTTTTAATTGTAGGCCGTGTATCAAGGTTTGTATTTGTTCAGTTTGCAGTTTGATTTGTGGGTATTCAATCAGTGCAGTGTCCATGGATTGCAATAATTTTAACGGTTCTTTTTTTTCTAACAACTGCTCTAGAGTTAGCATGTTGTCACTGGTGAGTATGCCTAACTGAGTACGGTGGAGTTTGGTCATATGAGCATAGCTTCCGCATTCTTTGGCAAAATCTTCTAGCAAGGTGCGAATATACGTGCCTTTGGAGACCTTAATTTCAAATTGAATGAATTGTTGTTGCTCTGTTTGGCAGATGTCGGTTAATTCAAAAGAATGAATAGTGACATCTCTGGCTTGCCTTTCTACAACGTGGCCAGCCCTAGCTATTTCATACAGGCGTTTGCCCTTGTGATGCAAGGCTGAATACATGGGTGGTATTTGTTTTATCTGGCCAGTGAGCTTGCTTATGGCTGACATTATTTCGGTTTCTGTCAGCTTGATTTTATCTGAAGTTTTTGTGATGTTTCCAGTGGCATCACCGGTGTCTGTTTGACTGCCAATTAAACATTCGGCTTGATAAACTTTATCGGCATTGAGCATTAAACCTGCGACTTTTGTGGCATCGCCAAAACAGCAAGGCAGTAAACCTGTTGCCATAGGATCCAAACTACCCGTATGGCCTGCTTTTTTTGCTTGAAAGATGCGCCTGACTTTTTGCAAGGCAAGATTGGAGGTGATGTCCTTGGGTTTGTTCAACAAAAACAAGCCATGAACTTCTTGCCAGTTGGATTTTTTTTGCTTATTCCTCTTCTTCAAGGCCTGGATCGCTTTCTCTTGCTTTGCTGATGAGAGACTCAAGATTTGAGCCACGTTCGAGAGAAGCATCATAGACAAAACGAAGCTCAGGGACTCGTCTGGCTCTTATTTTTTGTGCAACTATAGAACGAATAAATGGAGCGTTCTCTTTGAGTATGGCTAAGGCTTGTTGATGATATTCAGGGAACAGGGTATTAAAATAAACTGTAGCAATGGACAAATCACGGCTAACATCCACATCTGAAATGGCGACATGTTTAAGTTCTTTGTCGTACTCAAACTCTTCGCGTACGGCGACTGCGACAACGCGAAGAATTTGAGCTGACATTCGATCTGATCGAGTGAATTCACGAAAAGCCATTATTAATCCACCTTAATCCAATGTTTTTTGAACTTCAACACGTTCATAACATTCGATTTCATCTCCTGCGAGAATTTCATTGTAGCCTTTCACGCCTATTCCACATTCTGTACCTGATTTGACTTCTTTGACGTCATCTTTGTGGCGGCGTAAGGATTCAAGTTCGCCTTCAAAGATAACGACATTGTCACGCAAGACCCGAATTGGGTTGTCGCGTTTGACTGAGCCTTCTAAGACGATACAACCTGCGATAGAACCAAACTGTGAAGATCTAAAGACGTCTTTGACTTCGGCTGTGCCGATAATAACATCTTTGGTTTCAGTGCCTAAGAACCCAGTAATAGCGGCTTTAATATTATCAATGGCCTCATAAATGATGCTGAAATAATGCAAGTCCAAGTCATTTTGTTTAATGACGTCGCGTGCAGCTTTGTCGGCACGAACATTAAAACCAATAATAATGGCTTTGGCCGAAAGTGCTAATTGTGCATCGGCATTAGTAATACCGCCAACGCCAGTTGAAATAGCTCGAACTTCTACGTCATCATTGCCTAATGTAGTGAGTGATTCTTTTAAGGCTTCAACACTGCCTTGAACATCGGCTTTAATTAACAAATTTACAACCAGTTTTTCTTTCTTGCCCATATTGGCCAGCAAGCTTTCTAATTTGGCTGCTTGTTGATCTTTTAGTCGCAAATCACGTTCGTGAGCTTTTCTTTCGGCCGCTGCGGATTTGGCTTGTTTTTCATTTTTTACAACTAAAAAGTCTTCACCAGCAACTGGCACACCCGATAGTCCCTGTATAACCACAGGAATAGAAGGCCCTGCTTCTTGAACTTCTTCGCCCAATTCATTGAGCATTCTGCGAGCACGACCGAATTGTTCGCCGCTAAGAACCATGTCGCCTTTTTTGAGTGTTCCAGATTTAACCAGAACCGTAGCCACAGGCCCTTTGCCTTTATCAAGGCTGGATTCTACCACAATACCTTTGGCGGGCTTGTCCGTAACTGCTTTTAGTTCCATGACTTCTGCTTGCAAAGAAATCGCTTCTAATAAATCGTCGATTCCTTGTCCTGTTTTTGCTGAAACGGGAATGAATTGAACTTCACCGCCCCAGTCTTCGGGGATGACGTCATGGTTAGAAAGGTCTTGTTTGGCTTTGTCAATTGTAGCGCCAGCGATATCCATTTTATTAACGGCAACGATAATAGGAACGCCTGCGGCTTTTGAGTGTTTAACCGCTTCAATAGTTTGAGGCATAACACCATCGTTGGCAGCAACAACCAAAATAACAATATCTGTTGCTTGTGCACCACGTTGACGCATGGCAGTAAATGCAGCATGGCCAGGAGTATCAATAAATGAGATAACTCCGTGATCGGTTTCTACATGGTAAGCTCCGATATGTTGGGTGATTCCACCCGCTTCTTTATCGGTGATTTTGGTGTTTCTTATGTAATCAAGCAATGAAGTTTTACCGTGATCAACATGACCCATAACCGTTACTACGGGAGGTCTTGTCACTGCATTTTCATCGTCAATTTCATCAGCCTTTGAGTGCAATTCTTCTGCTAATGTTTTGCTTTCAACAATTTCGGCTTTGTGACCGAGTTCTTCAACGACTAAAACAGCGGTGTCTTGATCAAGAATTTGGTTGATGGTCACCATCATGCCCATTTTCATCAATTCTTTAATAACATCACCCGATTTGATGGCTAAAGATTTCGCTAAATCGGCAACAGTGATGCTGTCAGTTATAATAACTGTTTTTACTTGGTCTGCTACGGGTTTAGTAAAGCCGTGTTTTTCAGGTTTTTTGAAATCAGGACGCGCATTTTGATTGCGTCGTCCACCTTTAACATGCAGCTGTTTTCTGCCGTATTTGCTTTGATTGGCTCGACCCCCCGTATTGTTGGGTGCTCCTGCATTTGGCCGATTGGCCGTAGTTGTGTTGTTTGGCGTGTTTGTTGTGCGTGCTTTGCCTTTGTTCTGTTGTTCTTCACGACGTAATTTTTCTTTTTTGCGTTTTTCTACCGCGGCCATCACTTGTCTTTGTACTTGTTCTTCTATGGCTTGTGCGGCTTTTTCCTTGGCAGCTTTTTCGGCTTCTTCGGCTAATTCTTCTTCAGATTTAGTTTCAACAACTTCCACAGCTGCAACTTCATCAACGGCTTGTTGTTCGGTAGCTTGCGCTTCTTCTTGTAATTTTTCTTCTTGCTGTTGTTTTTCTTGTGCTTCCTGCTCTAACCTTGCTTGTTCTTGCTCGGCTTTTTGCTTTTCTACTTTAGCTTGTTCAGCTTGGCTTTTTGCATTTTCTTCTTTTGCCAATTGAACTTTGCGTTCTTCAAGAGCCTTTTGTGCTTCTAGTCTGTCTCTTTCAATTTCGTCAACTTCATCTTTGCTGGGTTTGTTAAAAGTTCTTTTCTTACGAACTTCAATATTAACCATCTTGGTTTTTGAGCGCATGCCTGTGCCACTAGAAACTTTCAAAGTCCCCATTGACTTTCTTTTCAGTACCACTTTTTTACGAGGAGATTGATCCTTCTTATCTTTGCCATGCGAGCTACGCAAAAATGCCAGCAATTGACGTTTGTCTTCATTGCTGATGGCATCATCTGCACTTTTTATGGATATACCTGCACTGCTCAATTGATCCATCAATTGTTCGAGTGCTATACCCAATACTTCTGCTAATTGTTTTACTGTTACTTCAGACATTCTGAACCTCTAATAAGTGTTTACTCTTCTTCAAACCAGTGTTTACGAGCTTCCATGATTAGTTCTGAGGCTTGTTGCTCAGATAAATCCGTGATTTCCATTAATTCATCCGTGGCCAAATCTGCTAAATCATCGCGTGTGATAATTTGTTTTGCCGCAAGAATATAGGCCAGTTTATCATTCATGAGTTTTAATTTAAGCAAATCATTTGCTGGTTTTGACTCTTCTAATTTTTCTTCGTTTGAGATTAATTGTGTTAACAATGCATCTCTAGCACGTTGACGTAATTCGGCAACAATATCTTCATCAAAGCCATCAACCGACAGTAGCTCTGCTTCTTCAACATAGGCGATTTCATCAACTGAGCTAAAACCTTCTTGAACCAATAGAACGGACATGTCTTCATCAATGTCCAACTGTTGCATGAATTTTTCAACAAATTCCATGGCCTCAGATTGATTTTTCTCGCTGGCTTCTTTGGCCGTCATAACATTGATGTTCCAGCCTGTTAATTCACTGGCCAAGCGTACATTTTGCCCACCACGTCCGATGGCTTGCGATAATTTTTCTTCAGCTACAGCTACATCAATGCTGTGTTTGTCTTCATCAATAACGATAGATTCAATCTCAGCTGGAGCCATGGCATTTATGACAAAATGTGCTGGATCTTCGTCCCACATAATGATATCAATTCTTTCACCGCCCAATTCGTTGGAAACAGACATCACACGAGAGCCTCTCATGCCAACACAAGCTCCTATTGGATCGAGTTTTTTATCCGAAGAAAAAACCGCTATTTTAGCACGAAAACCAGGGTCTCTGGCAGCTCCTTTGATAGTAATAAGGCCTTGATCAATTTCAGGAACTTCGACTTTGAACAGTTCAACTAAAAATTCTGGTGCACCACGTGACAAAGTCAATAAAGGGCCTCTGTTTTCTTTGTTGACTTCGATCAACATACCGCGCAATCGATCGCCACGTCTCACCATTTCACGGGGTATCCCATGTTCTCTAGGGATAATTGCTTCTACTTTGTTACCCAGATCCAAAAAGATATGTCCACGGTCGGCACGTTTCACAATGCCATTTAACACTTCGCCGACACGATCATGAAAACGGTCAACAACTTGCATGCGTTCGGCTTCTCTTACTTTCTGTAAGATGACTTGTTTGGCGGTTTGAGCTGCGATTCTACCAAATTCAATGGACTCCATTTCTTCTTCAAGTATGTCGCCTATTTCAACATCTGGGTTATCAGCTTGCGCTTCTTGCAAAAGAATTTGCTTGTCTTCAAACTCAAAATCTTCATCTGAGACTACTTCCCAACGTCTATAACTGCGATAATTTCCTGTTTGAGTATCAATGATGACCTTTACATCCATGTCTTTGCGATGTTTTTTTCTTGTGGCTGTGGCTAAAGCAAGCTCAATGGCTTCATAAATGACTTCTTTGCTTACATTTTTTTCATTGGATAGGGCTTCAGCGACATATAGTATTTCTTTACTCATTGTTTAACTCCATTAAAGCTAGGGTTTAACCGAGCTCTCATAATTTTATCAAATTCAATTTTAATTTGTTCGTTTTCTGCTGTTATTGTGATTTCTTCGCCTTCTACAGCGGCGATTTCTCCTTTAATTTTTCTTCTACCATCTACCATTTGGTTTAATTTGATTTTTACTGTTTCTCCTAGAAACTCTAAAAATTGTTGAGCACTGAAGAGAATTCTGTCCATTCCTGGTGATGATACTTCAAGGATATAAGCCATAGTGATAGGCTCTTCTACATCCATAATTCCAGAGATTTCATGGCTGACTGTTGCACAATCATCGACACTGATGCCATTGGGGCTATCGATATAAACTCTTAATAGAGCATCGGCTTTTCGCACTTGGTATTCTAGTCCCCAAAATATATAGCCCAAGTCTTCAACAACTGGACTCAATAATTCTGTTAAATTGTCTTGTTTCATAAGCGTTTCACACTAAAATTTCACCATTAAAAAAGGCCCCTAAAGGAGCCTTTTAAATAGAAACCACACTCTGGTGTTTCTGAAATAAATTGGTAGCGGGGGCAGGATTTGAACCTACGACCTTCGGGTTATGAGCCCGACGAGCTGCCATACTGCTCCACCCCGCAACATCAAGGAGGGGAATTTTAACACCAAGTTTTCAAAATGCAACCTTTATTTTTTTCCGAGTGAAAATAGTGGTGTTTTTTATTTTTTGGCCAAGGCGGCAACCTTACCAATGGTTAAGCCTTGCACTAATATGCTAAAGATAACAACAGCATAGGTGGCTGTTAAAATGGGATCTCTCCAAGGTCCTGCCGGTATCGATAAAGCCAATGCCACTGAAATTCCACCGCGCAAACCTCCCCATGTGAGAATTTTTATGGCATGCGGAGAGTAGGAGTTTTTAAATTTCAATAAGGCCACTGGGAATCCCACACTTATAAAACGAGCCGCTAATACTGTGGGGATAATAATGAGTGAGGCCAGAATGTAGTTTTGTGTAATCTCAATAATCAGCAATTCAACACCAATAAGTAAAAATAACAAGGCGTTGAGTACTTCGTCAATCAGCTCCCAGAAATCATCGAGTCGTTGGCGGGTATTGTCGCTCATGGCAAGCTTGCGACCTTTGTTGCCAATCATCAAACCTGCAACGACGATGGCAATGGGACCAGAAATATGCAGGTGTTGTGCTAATGAATATCCGCCAGTAACCAATGCCAGAGTAATTAAAACCTCCACTTGATAATCATCCACTGCCTTCAATAACCAATAAGCTATATAACCTATAATAAAACCATAAACGGCTCCGCCTATAGCTTCGGTGGCAAACAGCAAGGCTACATGTCCTACAGAAGCTTGCTCTTGCCCTGTTGCGAGTTCGAGTACGACAATAAAAAAGACCACAGCAACGCCGTCATTAAACAAAGATTCGCCAGTGATTTTCACCTCAATAGATTTGGGAGCTCCAATTTTTTTTAAAATACCCATCACCGCGATAGGGTCAGTTGGTGAAATTAGGACGCCAAAAACAAGGCAATAAAGATAAGATATTTCAATACCAAGTCCATTGAATATATAATAAGTTAATAGAGAGACAATACCTGCCGAAATAGCGACTCCTATCGTCGCTAGAATTGCAATGGTGTCGGCTAATTCTGCCAATCTATTGATATTGACATGCAAAGCTCCTGCAAATAACAAAAAGCTTAACATGCCATTCAGTACGGTTTTGTTAAAGTCGATGCCTTCAAAGACATGTTGAATCGCTTCGGTAGAAAAAAAGCCTATTTTGTTAATAAATATGAGTGCTATAGACATGAGTAGGCCTATTAACATAATGCCAATACCGTTCGGAAGCTTGATGGTTTTGTAATTTATTAAAGAAAAAACTGCTGCCAAAGTCAGCAATATGGCAACCATATCAAAAAAAGACATAAAAATTCCAAAAAGTTATTAGCGGCCTAGGTTAACAAAAAAGATATTTGAATACAACCCAAAACCCGATATAGAAAATCACAAAAACCACTCAAGCTCCCGGGAGCTTGTCCGAGAATAGCAATCGTAATGAAGGAAAGCTGGGTTTAGGGCTATTTTTTGCTTTTTTGAGGAGAATAGTCGCTCTATTCGACGAGAAAAAGCGGAAAATAGCACAAACCCAGCTTTTCTGTAATAGATTTTCTATTCTGGGACAAGCTCCTAGTACTGCAATTAATAAGTTCCGTCTAATATTCAGCTTATCTCGCAAAAGTAGTTGTGTTGGCTTATTTTTAAAAAGTAAAGTTGTTTGAGAAGAAAATTATTTATAGAAACTCGAAAGCTTAGTAAAAACAAGCTTTTATTTAATAAAAATATTCTCAACGAGTTTTTTACTTTTTAAAAATAAGCCAACACAACTACGGTGAATATTAGACAATACTTATTGTTTGTAGTACTAGGAGCTTGATGTGTTATTAAAAATAACCGATTTTACTTGGGCAAGATTGAATGGGCCTGAAGCCAGCCCATTTTTAGTGCGAAAATGATAAATAAGAACAGGGCAAAACTCACGGCTATTCTGACAGTTAAAAACCGTACGGTGTTTTTGCCACGGCCTTTGTCTTTTATCATGTAGTACATAGCAAGCCCGAGATTGTAGATGATGAACAGCAGTATTATTATAATGAAAATCTTCATTAGAGTTTATTTTCTTCTGTTTTAACGGTAGTTGCAATCAGAGCTTGTTCACGTTGTTTTTTTAATTCAATTAAATCGTTTACAATTCTAGCGGCTTCCATAAGTATGAAGTCATCAACGGGTTCAGAATTATTCTCTGTGTTTGTCAATTCGTCCTCATCGTCATTTTCATCAACTTCGCTTTTAACATCGTCTTCGGAGTTGTATGTGACTTGTACGTCTGTGATTAAAGCGTCATGTTCTCCTTTTAAGATTAATTCACGCTTTTGTTTGCGGGCAATCTTGCGATCTTCCTGTTTTTTGGTTTCTTCTTTTCTGGTTTTTTCAGACAAGGACACCGTGATATCGTCTTTTAATTCTTTGTAGTAGTCATAATCTTCTTTTACAAAAGAAAACTCTGGGTTGACTTTTTCTCTGGCTTTGTAATGTTTTCTTAAGTATGGGATTTCTTGAGTTAAATCACCCTGCATCTCATAGTTGGATTTTTTTATACTGGTCCAAGGTAAGGCGTTTTCGTATTCACTTTCTCCATAGCTATCCGTTCCTGCTCGAGCTGGAAAACGGATGTCTGGAATGACTCCGCGGTTTTGTGTACTACCGCCGTTAATCCTAAAAAATTGTGACAAGGTCAATTTGAGTTGTCCCATTGGTTTTTCGCTGTTGCTATTCACATAGTTATTTAAGGGGATGAGTTGTTGCACTGTGCCTTTCCCAAAGCTTCTTTCGCCAGCAATCACTGCACGGCCATAATCTTGCAAAGCTGCGGCAAAAATCTCAGAAGCCGATGCTGATGCGCGATTGATTAAAACAATGATGGGCTTCTCCCAAGCAATACTTTTGTCAGTATCTCTATCGATACTTATATTACCGCGCGAGTTTTTAATTTGAACTACGGGTCCTTTGTCTATAAACAAACCTGTTAAATCCCGGGCTTCTATTAATGAGCCACCGCCGTTATTTCGCAAATCCATGACAAGCGCTTCTACATTTTCTTTTTTGAACTTATTGAGGATTTTTCTCACATCGGTTGTTGTGCTGCGATAATCTTTATCGCCTCTGGACTTGGCCTCAAAGTCGAGATAAAAGGCTGGTAAATTTATCACGCCGATTTTTTTAGAGGTCTTGGTTTTTTCTGTACCAGATTTGACTTCTAATATTTGGTACTGTGCGGCTTGTTCCTCAAGCTTAACTTTATCGCGTACTATGGCAATAGTGTGAGGTTTTGTTCCTGCGACATCATCTTCACTGACAACAGATAGACGCACGATGGTTCCTTTGTCTCCGCGAATTTTTTCAACCACATCATCAACTCGCCACCCAACAACATCAATAAAAGACCCTGATTCTCCTTGGCCTATAGCGACAATTTTATCACCATTTTTTAGCTCACCTTGCTTCTCAGCGGGTCCGCCTTTGATGACCTTTTTGATGGCGACATGCTCGCCTTCTTCCCCTAATAAAGCGCCAATACCTTGCAGAGAAAGACTCATGTTGATTTTGAAGTTTTCAGAAGTTCTTGGAGCTAAATAGGAAGTATGTGGCTCAATGAGAGTGGCATAAGAGTTGATGAAGTATTGAAAAACATCTTCATTGTTGGATTCTGCCACTCTTTTGGCGATACGTTTGTAGCGTTTGCTCAGTGTTTCCTTGATTTTATCTTCTTCTTTGCCTGCTAATTTAAGGCCAAGAAAGTCATTTTTAACACGTTTGCGCCAAAGTTCATTCATCTCCTTTTCGTTAGTGACATAGTCTAGGTCTTCACGGTCCCATATATATTCCTCTTCAATTTTGAAATTAAAGGGCTTTTCTAGCAACTCTAAAGCATAGTCTGTTCTTTCTTGTATTCTTTTGATGTAAATTGAGAATATATTAAAGGCCAAGTCAACATTGCCAGTTTTGATGGCATCATCAACCTCGTATTCTAGTGTTTTGAATTGTTTAATGTCATCGGCATAAAAATAGACTTTGTTAGGATCGAGTGTATCTAGGTATTTGTCGAGGATTTTTTTTGAAAATTCATCATCGAGTTTGACTGGGTTATAATGGATTTGCTCTAGCAAACGGACAAGCCAGCGGCTTGTTTCTTCTTGATAAGGTTCTGGTTTAAGGTTTGATTCGATTGATTTTGCGTAAATTGCAGTAGCAAAAGTGAGCAATAATACACTTGGTAGTATGAATTTTAATAAATTTTTTTTCATTTAAATGATCTCTTGAACTATTTAATGTTTAATATGACTAAGCTTATAGAATTTAATAATAGTACTCAATGAATAACAAAACAAGTCATTGCTTCTATGTATTAACAAAAAGTTGGACAAATAAAAGCCTTTAGGGTTTCAATTTGATACAATTAAAAGTTTATGATGATTGTTTTGTCACAACAGACTGACGGTTGATTAAATAGAAAGTTTGTAACTATCCAGCGGTGCTGTATTTGCTCATTGCTTGAACTATGCTGAATAGTTACGAAAGTTTTTTTATTTATTTGCTTGATTAACCTTGTAATATAACAAATCAACCATAATTAACAACAAATTTAATTTTACGTTTCCATTGGAGAACAGGTATATGAATAAGACTTTAACAAGTTTATTAGTAGGAACTTTATTAGCAAGCAGTGCAACATTCGCTGGCAAACTAGAGACAGATACACAAAAAACAAATTATATGATAGGCACAGATGTTGGTGCTTATATTAAGAAAAGTGGCATGGATTTCGATAACAAGGCTTTTATGGCTGGCATTAATGATGCTGTTGAAGGCAAAGACTCGCAACTTTCAAACGAAGAAATTGGCAAACTGCGTCAAGCATTACAGGCAGAACAAAAAGCAGCACAAGAAGCACAGCGCAAAGAGATGATGGCGAAATTGGAAGCCGATAAAGTTAAAAATCTAGAAGATGGAAAATCTTTTATGGCTAAAAAAGCCAAGGAAAAAGGCGTCTCTAGTACAGCTTCTGGCATGTTATACGAAGTTATTACTCAAGGTGATGGCGCCAAGCCTGGTTCTGCTAATGCTACCGTTGTTGTACATTATGTCGGTACATTGATTGATGGCACAGAGTTTGATAGTTCTGTTAAACGTGGACAACCTGCCACATTTGCATTGAATCAAGTCATCAAGGGCTGGACTGAAGGTTTGCAATTGATGAATGCAGGTTCAAAATACCGTTTTTATATCCCACCTGAGTTAGCTTATGGATCGGATGCACGTCCTGGAAGCCCAATCGGACCAAACAGTACTTTAATCTTTGATGTTGAATTGATAGAAGTGAAAGAGTCAAAATAAACTTCTTTTAATAACCCAAAAAATTAAAAAGCCAGTTATTGAAAACAATAACTGGCTTTTTTTGTACTCAAATCCCGACAGAGAAACGGGAAATAGAATGATATCAAGGCATCAGTATTAAGCAGATGTTTTGCAACGCTTCCAATCATGTGACTTCTGAGATGTTTCGCTAAAACCCCTAAAAAATCAATTTTTCAACGACTTTTGCTCGATTATTAGAATCGTTTGAGCGAAATCTGGCTAAAACAAGCAAAATCATGCTTTTATGGAACGCCTGTCCTTAGATCAACAACGATTTGGCTGTCAGTTTCGTTTTCCATGACTTTATGATTTAATATGTATCCTGATGCGTGTTCTACAATACATACGCGTAATCCTAATTCCACAGGAACCCCTGCTTTGCCTTTGTTTATCCATTCGGTATGGGGTTGAAAAATAGAAAATATTTTATCTTTATGAGGTATTTTTTCATTATTGAAAATGCGTCTTTGTATGAGATCTATTTGTTGTATGGCATAGTTGATGTTTTCATTTATTATCACAGGATAGGCTGCATTACAAATACTTGCTGCTACTGGTACTTTTAATGTTTCTTGTATTTTATCGATGAATTTCTGAACCAATACAATGTAATCATAGTAGGCTTTTCTTATTTCTTGCTGTCGCTTTAATTTTTTATCGGCATGCTTTGAGGTTGAGTGTTTCATTTTTTGAATCTTTCGCATGGCTTGTTTACACTTGCGGATATTAAATTTATATTGTCGCCAAGCGGTTAACTCGTTTGCTTGGGCATATCTGGCCACATCACGAATTGCACAACGTATGGCATCAAATAGTAAATTTATATCTGTTGGAAAGTGTACATCTGTTTTCACAACGAATGAATCACAGCGACCTATTTCTTTTTTTTTGAGGTTGGTGCTGATTTTAGGCCTTCTTCAACCACTATTTGATTTATCTTTTCAAGGATATCTGGAGTAAATAAGGCGACATTATCTTTTATTGTTTGTAGGGCATAAATTTCTTCATTGAATTTCGAGTGACCGAGTATTTGTCGAAGCAAGCTATGGTAGTTTGCAAGGTCTAACAATCGGTCATAATCACTATTGATACTCAAGCGCAGCATTCCAAGTACAAATATTTTCCATCGAGTCATACCTGGTGCACCACGTTTGGCACTTATATTTTCAGGTGTAATGCCTTCTAAAATTGTAAAAATCTTTTCTCTGACATCTTTATTGATGTACAAATGTTGCAAACCCATGAGTAATTGGTGAATGTCATCTCTTGAGCGTGGATTAAATTGAACATCGGCTATGTCAACTTCACCAAGTTGAAGTTGTGGTGAGATATTTTCTCGCATGATTTTTTCTTGAAGTTTGATGGTTTTTATTTTCTATATCTAAGTATTATATCATTTTTAAATGGAATATTGAACAACTTCGTTTGGATTTATGTAGGTATATTTGTTTAATATCATAGTGTTATCATTTATCGATCAGACACTACTTAAGGAATCGTAAAAATGAGATTAAATAGGACTACTGTGAAAATAAAAGATAAAAACACCAAATCCTTGCGAACGCGGGAAAAACCTTTCTGGAATGTATTTTCATGCAAACCCTTATGGACGAGGGTGGGTATCAAGGATGATAGGAATAATCCAGAATTTAGAACTCTATACTTGATTTACCAATGTTATAAATCATTATCGAGTATTTCTGGGTTCCCATTTTCATGGGAATGACAGGGTTTTACCACCAAGTAAGTTAACAACCAATAGAGAGTATGGCTTAACAATCCTTCAATTGTATAATATTGTTGCTGAGAAACTGTTGTAAGATTTCTAAGGTGTCAGCTTTCGCCGTTTCATACTCAATGGCATACTCTTGTGTTAAGCTTGCTATGAGTTCTGATTCCGATAATGACGCTTGAATGCCTTGATAAATAAGCACTGAACTTTCATTGAGTTCAAAATAAAGACCGCCTTGGGGTTCTAGCAGCAATATTTTGTCGTCTGTTATTGGTGTTTGAATGATTTTTGGGTTGATATGATACATGCAGTAATTGTACTGGCCTGCGGATTAATGTCAATCAGTTGGGCATATGGGATATAAACTGAATCCTTTCCTGAGCGGATAATTTCAACAAGGCGAGCGTCACCTCTCTTTTTTCATTGCTTGATACAGATTTGATTCTATTTCGGAAAATTCTACGGCTGTTTTGTGGCAGGCTTTCAAGCATATGGACAATGTCCTTGCGCACAGAAACATCGAATTGGCTTAAAAACCGATGAAATCTTTGCTTATTAACAAATTTTTTAACGGCTTTTTTACGGTGTTTAGGAGGCAGTTGTTGGTACTTGTGTTTTAGTCTTTTTCTTTCTTGCGGAGACAGTGTATCAAAATAGCGTTTGGCTTGTTTGATGCTGCGTCTTTCTGCAGGAGTCATGTTTTTAAAGTGCTGAGCTCTGCGTTTGAGTCTTTCTTGTTCTTCTTTAGGCAGTTGTTTGAATTTTTTCAGTTTTAAATAAGCCTGCGCTTTCTCTTCTTGTGATTTGTTAATCCAGTCGTTGGTGTTTTCTATCAGTGATTTTTTGATAGAAGGCTCTAGTGTTTGCCACTGGTCTTGAAAAGCCAGCAATAATTTTTGTTGTTGGAAGTTTAAATCAGCCCATTGCAATTGTCCGCTGGCACTGTGACAAAATAAAAAAACAAAAAGGAATGCAAATAATTTCATAGTCTTCAATTTTAGATAGAGCTGTGATCAACCTCAGACCTCAGCCATTGATAGAATTCTAAGTTTTCCGCCAACTCAATTTGTTCTAGAAGCTCAAGGTTGATTTCTTCGGTATTCAGGGTGATTTGTTCTATAGCTATTGGCTTGTTATTGCTTTGTTGTAGTTTTCCAAACAAAGGAATAAGGATAAATGTAGCTAAAACCATTGCCGCAACCGCGCCCATCGGCCACCAGAGTCCAATTGATTTTGTTGACGCTGCATTTTGCAAGGCTTTTGCTCTGGCCTTTCTTAATTTATAAAGCGTCTCATTGTCGAGTGCTTGGCTTTCCTTGGTGAGCACTTTATTGAGAATAGAGTTAAGTTTTTTATTTGTCATTGTTATTCTCCACAGGAGCCTTGAGTTGTATTCTTATCTGTTTTAGGGCTCGAAAAAGATGTGTTTTAACGCTGCCTTGCGAACATTTCATTGATTTCGCTGTTTGTGCGATACTTAAGCCTTCCCACAATCGACACATAAAGGCTTGAAGTTGTCTAGCGGGCAAATTGTGCAATGCCGTTTGCAATTGTTTTATTTGCATTGTTGTCTCAATTATTTCTAAAATAGAAGAGTGACTATCATCTTCGACTTGTTCTACAGGGTCTTTGTCAGTGTTGTTTTCAAAAAAAGTAAAGCGCTTTTTGTTTTGACTGTTTTTGCGATGAAAATCAGTAATCCTGTTTTGTACCATTCTAAAAAAAAGAGGAGCCCAATGTTGGCTAGGTTTATGCTTGTATTTATCAACAAATTTAAGCATGACGTCTTGAACGACATCCAGAGCGTCATCCTGATTTTTTAACGACATATTGGCAATCACAAAGGCTTTTTTTTCATGTTCGATAAAAAAGGCATTGAGTTGCTCAGTTAAATCCATCGTTTTTTCAGGAACCGTGTTGATTGTTGCCTCTATCATAGCAGTAATTTTTTCTTCATCAATGTGTTTGAGTGTTTAACGTAGAAATTAGCAATGGGTTTACAATAGCTGGCCAATTATTTAAAATGATAGTTCACATTATTAATCAACGACATGCCATCTAACCCTCAACACGTCATTCAGGTCGCCTTTGCCATTCCTTTTGCTAATAGCTTAAGTTATTCTCTGCCTGAGTTTCTTAAGACACAGCCCGTAAAATTGGGTTATCGGGTCTTGGTTCCTTTCCGCAATAAAAAATGTGTAGCCATTGTTGTTGGATTTGCAACAGATGGCTACAGCAGTAAATTAAGAGACGTTCTTGAAGTATTGGATTGCAATGAGTTCTTGCCTGAAAAATCATTGCGTTTTATGCACAAAGTGCATCAGTATTATCTACAGCCTTTGGGGGAAGTGATTTATGCAGGAATACCCCAATGGTTTAAGAAAGAATCCAACCCAAAGTTGCCCGCAGAAACCTGGTGGCAAGTGAAAGAGAGTTTAACGGCTGAAGAAGCTGGGCTTAGAATTAAAAACGATAAGCAAAGACGTGTTTTTTCGTATTTGCAAGAAAATGGTCCTTTGCAAAGCCGTTCTTTTACTCATATAGAACGCGCGGCCTCGGCGCAATGCAAAGCACTAGAAAAAAAGGGCTTGGTGCTCAAGTCAGATTTGTGTTTTGTTGACAGTCACCCTCCAGCTGATCCTGACTTTATTTTAACCCACGATCAATCGCATGCCATTAATGCTATTGAAAGCGAACAGGGTTATCGTACTTTTTTAGTGGATGGAATTACAGGCTCAGGAAAAACGGAGATCTATATACGTTTGGTTAAAAACGTGGTTAATCAAGGCCGGCAAGCTTTGGTATTGGTGCCTGAAATTGGCTTGACACCGCAGTTATTTCATGAGTTTGCTAAACGAATTCATGGTCGAGTCGCAGTTTTTCATTCTGGATTGGGTCCTGTGGCACGCGCCAGAGCTTGGCAGAAGGCGAAAACAGGCGAGATTGATGTTATTGTTGCCACCCGTTCAGGAATATTTACACCGTTTGCCAATCTTGCCATGATAATTGTCGATGAAGAACACGATTTGAGTTTTAAGCAACAAGAAGGCTTTCGGTATTCGGCGCGTGATTTGGCTGTTATGCGAGCCAGCATGGAAAAAATACCGGTTATTTTAGGTTCTGCTACGCCTTCTTTGGAATCCTTCAACAATGCAAAAACAGGAAAATATATTTGGCTAAAATTACGTCAACGAACCAACAAGCAAGCCTTGCCAAAAATAAAAGTTCTGGATGTGCGACAACACAAAATGAAAAAAGGTTTATCCAAAACCGTTGTACAGAAAATCGAAGAAGAAGTTGAAAAAGGCAATCAGGCCTTGGTGTTTTTAAATCGACGAGGATGGTCGCCAAAACTGATGTGCCATGAGTGTGGTTGGGTTGCAGAATGCGAAGAGTGCGACACTTATTTAACTTATCACAAACACATGAACCGTTTGCGTTGTCATCATTGTGAGCGGATTTATGGCCTGCCAGAATTTTGTACAGCTTGTGGCTCACAAAAAGTTGAAAGTATGGGAGAGGGGACAGAAAAAATTCATCAAGGCTTAATTGATAACATCAAGGGAGTCAAGGTCATTCGCGTTGACAGAGATACAGTGAAAACAGCAAACCAGTGGCAACAAACAGTGGATGAAATAAAATCAGGAATCCCGTGTGTGATGGTGGGCACGCAAATGCTCTCAAAGGGACATGATTTTCCCAATCTTACCCTGGTCATTATCGTTAATGTTGACAGTAGTTTTTATTCGTTGGATTTTAGAGCCACGGAGCATTTGTCGCAGTTAATGATCCAGGTTTCTGGTCGAGCAGGCAGAAAAGACAAAGAAGGCAAGGTTATCATACAAACGCACTGCCCAGAAAACGATTTCTTCAAACTACTATTGGGCAAAAGTTATGAAGATTATGCCTATCATGAATGCCAACAAAGAGAGTTGGTTGGTTTTCCACCCTCAAGTTTTATGGCGATAATTCGCGCCCGTTGCAAGGACGAAGGGGCTTTAAATGCTTTTTTAGAATCAGTGGTCGATAACACCGAAGAAAACCCAACCGTCAGTATCATGGGTCCTATTCCAGCACCGATGTATAAGAAGATGGGTTTTTTTCAAATGCAGTTATTGTTCAATGGCAATAATAGAAAATCACTGCACCAAACACTTAAGAAAATTATGCTTAGCATGCGACAAAGCAAAATCCCAAACACGCTAATTTGGAGCCTTGATCTGGATCCTGTCAGTCTAAATTAAAGCTCGATCCCGACAGAGGGGTACGATGATAATGCAAGCTCCTAGAAAGTCCTGAAAAATTCTCAATGCAAAAACGGTGATCTCAGTTTTTCTTGCTTTTCAAACGCATTTCTATATCGATATTTGGGACAAAGCTTATTGACTTTGTTTTTCAAACATGATAAAAATACTGTTCAAATGTTGATATAGAAATGCGTTATAAGAAAATAAGTAACCGAAAGGTATGGGAAATACACAAAAACTGTTGCCACATTATTGATGCATAAAGGATTTGTGTTGTCACCGTATTTTCTATATCGGGACTTGGGATATAACAATTTAAAATGGGGGAAAATATGGGAAAGATAAAGTCTATAGTCTTAGTGCTAGTTATCTTGATATTGTCGGGTTGTCCAGCGACTCACAACAACAATAACAGGCGACATAATGAGCACTATAATAATAACAATGGGCATAACCAATACAATAGTAACTTGGTCTGTGCAACCAATCAGAGCACTTGTGCAACTAACAGCAATCACGTCGGTGAAAGTTGTCACTGCCAGCATGACGGCCATAGCCAAACAGGTACAGTTGTCAATCGCAACAATAACAATCATCATTAAAAAAATAAAGGGGAACAATCATGAAAACAAAGTTTTTTTATATCTTAATAATAGCGACTCTATTTTATACGGTTTCGGCGTCTTCAAATCCGAATTTAACCTGCGATACGGGAGGACACTCCTGTGCATTGCATGATTCGCAAAATTCACGTGTTGGTGATCATTGCCAATGCAGTCAAAATGGCCACAATGTACAAGGCACGGTTGCAGCTGTCGTCTGTTCTACTCAAGGGGGGCATTCTTGTGGCACCAATCAAAATGTTGGATCTCATTGTGCATGCACGGAAAATGGCCATCAAGTCCAAGGCACAGTCATGATTAAGAGAGGCCATGGTTCGAATCAAAACAACCAACACGGCAACCAAACTAATCTCAATAACCAACATTAAAAAGGAATCTATATTATGCGTTTATTTTTAATTCTTAAAGTCAGCCTATTTGTGTTTCTTTTGGCAGCCGTTTTGCCTGCAAAGGCCACTCCTAATTTGGTCTGCTCAACGGGAGGGAATCATTCTTGTTCCTTGCACAATCAACACAACCAACATGTTGGGAGCCACTGCCAATGCGATGGTAATAACGGCCATCACAGCGTACAAGGCACCATAGTAAGTTTGGTGTGTTCCACTCACAGTGGACATACCTGTAGCACCAACAATGATCATATTGGTGCACAGTGTGGTTGCAATGAAAACGGTCATCAAGTGGCTGGAACAGTTGTTATTGAGCACAATTTAAATCAAAATTCTCAGCATTAAACTAAAAGTTTGTGGTTCGTGTTTAATCACGAGCCACAAATGTGGTTTGTATTTTTGATTCAATCAAGCGTCAATGGGGTTAATCTTCCAACAGTTCAAAGTCTTCTTTAGTGACGCCACAATCGGGGCACATCCACGTATCAGGAACATCTTGCCATTTTGTGCCGGGTTCAATGCCATCTTCTTCCCAACCTTCGGCTTCATCGTAAATTAGTCCGCAGACCACACATATATACTGTTTAAAATTTTCACTCATAATAATTCTTTGTTTTGATTAACCCAAATCCCAATATAGAAATGCGTTTGAGAATGCAAGTAATTGATGTGCATAGGAAATCAAGAAAAACAGAGGTCACCTTATTGGTGATAAGGCTTTTTCTGGATTTACTAGGTGCATCAAGGATTTGTGTTATCATCGTATTTTCTATATCGGGAATTGGGATTAAGGTTTTAGTTTGGATTGAGGAACAGGCACAGGCTGTTCCTTGCTAAATATTTTTTTGGCAATTTCCATAAATCGGGTTTGACCCATGTGGATGCCTAGATTCTTTGCAAGTAGAAAGTGAGGGCCTATATCGGCTATTTCAAACTCATCGCCAATTATTTTAAAGCCAAAGTTTTTGTAGAATTTTACGGCATCAATTCTGGCATTGCACCACACGACATCGGCTTTTTTGCGAATGGCGTGGTTGACGCAAGCTTCGAGTAATTGTGAGCCTATCTTTTGGCCTTGGAATGGCTGCAAGACAGCCATGCCACGGATGCGCCAAGATTGTTTTAATTTTAAATCGGGGTGCGATTCTTTATAAATGGAAGCACAAGCGACACTATGTCCGTCAATTTTAGCGGCAAAGTGCAGGGTGTTTTTGTACGAGTCTTCAGGGTAATAGCAGCGACTTCGATCTTGATTTGGGCGGAGCACCTGGTGACGAATTTCAATGACGGACTCCAGTCGGACGTGTTCAATAACAGCTTCAATCACTGCTAGCCTCGGCTGTCGCATCGTGTGGATGCAGGCTTTCGTGATGATTGACCCGCAACCAAAAACCTTTGAGATTCCTTTGTTTTTGCAAGGTATGTTTAATGCGCCGGGCTGCATCCTCGCAATAAAGTAAGTTTTTGCCATTTAAACGAGCAAACTCCTGCTCGTCCTCGCGTTTAACTGCGGCCTGAACCACGGTCTTAAGTGTGCCCTCTACCAAATCAATGTACTGATTTAAAGGAATTATTTCGCAATTATCTTGCAGTATTAACCGAACATGTGCCGTTGATCTTTGAGCATGTGGAGTGGCATTGATTCCTTCTTCTGTTCCTAGCCAGTTTAAGACGGTGTCAAAATCAAGCTGCTTGTTGGTAAATTGCTGTTGGAAGTTTTCTTGTACAATGCTTCTTGCCAATGCAGCAGAACATGGGCAAGTACTGGAATAAGTTACACTAAAGTCCAATTCCACATGAGCGATTTTATTTTTTTTCTGTACCAATAACAAGGAAACAGGATAACTGCGCCATCCAGAATTATCACTAATGAGTGCTTTTCGGCGTATTAAAGCATCAAAATCAACTTCTATAAGAGCGTTGTGACTCATTTCTTTGTGAGTTTCTATAAATTCTGCTGTAAGTTTTGAGAGCCGATTGAAATCAATGGAATCATGGCTAAAGACGCGATCACAAGCCAAGTAAAGCCGCGACATATGAATGCCTCTTTTGCTTTCGTCATCCAAACTGACCTCTGCTCGAACTCTAGCGAGGGTTGCCGGCAGCGGTCCATCTGCATTCAGGGAAATAGGCATTTCAATTTCTGACATACCGACCCACTCCAATGTCCCTGCAACTTTTGCCTTAACATCCGCTGCCACATCGGGCAGGGTGCATATATTTTGACGTGTTTTATCTAACAAAGAACTTACTTCCTAACCGATAGTTGATTAATATAGAGCCGATAATGATGAATGCAAGCGCTCATTATAAAAGATAAAGTGCCTAAAACTTACTTTTCCATTCACAAAACAGCATTTTTTTGAAAATATGGAGACTCAAGCGTGTTAAAATTAAGTGTGAGTTGCATCACGTTTTGTATTTTTGCTTGTTAAGCAGGGGTTCAAGAAAGATAGTTAAGATGTATGCTCAAAATTGTTTTTGGTGGGTACTATGAAAAAATTTGGACATTATGAAGTTACAGCTGAACTCGGCCGTGGAGGCATGGGTGTGGTTTATAAGGGCTGGGAACCTTCGCTCAATCGACAGGTGGCGATTAAAGCCTTGGGAGAACATTTGCTCAATGACAAGGACTTGGTGGAGCGATTTACTCGAGAGGCTAAAGCAACGGCTGCGTTGAATAATCCCAATGTTATTCAAATTTATTTCATTGGACAAGAGCAAGGTCAACCTTATTTTGCAATGGAATACATCGAAGGTCAGTCCTTGGACGACATCCTCAAAGGCGGCTATAACCTTTCTGTCAAACATGCCAAAAACATTTTAAAACAAGCCTGTTTGGGTTTGTCCGCAGCTCATAAAATTGATTTGGTGCATCGCGACATCAAACCAGCCAACATCATGTTAACCCATGAAGGTACTTTAAAAATCGTTGATTTTGGGATTGCCAGAACTCGCGAGTACGGTGATAAGTTAACCAACACAGGTGAGTTTGTCGGAACTCCTGGATATTTGTCTCCTGAAGTGTGTGTCGGAAAAGAAGTGGATGAGCGCTCTGATATATTTTCATTGGGTATCGTTTTTTATGAGATGCTCGCCGGCAAAGTGCCTTTCGAAAATGACAGTCCGCTTGGCCTGATGTTAGAAGTTGTGCAGTCAGAAATCCCAGATATTCGAGCATTAAACAAAAAAGTAGATAAAAAAACCTCTTTTATCTTAAATAAAATGATAGCAAAACTTCCTGAAGAGCGTTATCAAAATTGCAGCGAAATTATTCGAGATATTGGCAATGTTATCGAAAACCAAAGCATAGAAAACATTAAAAAAGAAAGAAAGCCAGTAAAATTCGCAGCAAAAAAATCAAACATTTCACAGCAAGTCACTCTGCAAAGTGAAGACATTATTACGGCCACAAATATAAAAACGCAAAGCAGCAAAGGCTCAAAAAAATGGCTTTTAGCAGCGACAGTTTTTGCTATGGCCGCCGCCGCTGGTTTTGGCTACGTCAACGGTTATTTGCCGATTCCTAAAAGTAAAATATCAACCTTGGCACAATCCACCTCTTTGCCAGATCAAGAAACACTAGCCGATAACACAGCAGGCAGTGACAGCACTAGTGAGACACAGTCAAGCACAGAAGTAGCAAGCGCTCAAGACAGTTCTCTTGCCTTAGCCAAAGAAGATGCCAGTATTAAGGAAGAGGATGTTTTGCAAGTTGAAGAGCCTCAGCTATTGGATTTAAAGAGCATGGCTGAAGAGACCACTCTCGCCTCTTCAGCATCCATGAGCAAAAGCAGTGCGGAAGAGGAAATTTCCGAAGGTTTGAGTGAGTCAGCCAAGCAAACAGAAGTACTTTTAGCAGAAGCACAACCAACAAGTACACCTCTTATTGCTAGTGTCGATAAGACTTCAAAGCAAATAGCAGAAGCAAAAAACACGCACCCTTTAATGACAGCGTCACAATCAGCAAGTACAAGCCCAAGCCAGAACGCAAGCCAAAACAAAAACTTCCAATCGCCTAGTAAAGTTGCAAAAAAAGCCATTGCACTCAACAAAGGAGTGGTTGTGATCGCATTTGGTGACCCAGCTATTGCCAATCCAGTAGAAAAAATACTAGAAAGCGAGCTCAAGCAACACGGAATCAAAGTCATGAATGAACAATTTATCCCAGGAATGCGTCAACTCGTCAACAATGGTTTGGATTTGGCAGAATTAAAAAACCTTATCCAAAGCAACGGCGGTCAAGCGATGATCATTGCTAACGTCAATTTTATCGGCACACAGACCCTGCAATATGGTGGTCGTTCCTCCGAACTTGTTAATGCGCAACTCGATGTCGAAACTTACGATATAAAAACAGGCAACAGTATTGGTACTGGTTTCGGCGCCAAAATAAATTATACCTCTCTTAATGCAACCGATCAGGCCAGCGATGCAATTATGCAATTTACAGATCGTTTGACTCATGTTTTGAAGGAGGCAATATAAGTACCCAAATCGCCGCTCTAAATTTGCCTAAGAAATATGCAAAGGTCTCTCCAATAATCACTTCATCATTGGCTGATTTTACTTGTTGTCGATTCTTTGTGCCCATCAATTTCTTGAGCGGTCAACGCCTTTCTATATCTGGATTTAGGCTCTCTATGAAATATTCAGCTTAAGACTTAAAGAATCTTGATGTTTCTCATGGTGAATTTAGCCTGAATGACTTAAAATACTCAGTCCAAAAACGTGAGCTAAAGTAACTTCAATGCCCGATGCGATTGCATTAGGCAGCAATGAAGTACACAAATAAAGCTCTCAACTCAATGGGGACAACAATGAGTTTACGCGAAGACATAAGAAAAGCCGCCTTGGAATACCACAACGATTTTCCACCTGGAAAAATCAAAGTGGTCGCCACCAAGGCTTTGACAACAGCCAAAGATTTAGCTTTGGCCTATTCTCCAGGTGTTGCTGCGCCCTGTGAAGAAATTGAAAAAGACCCTTCAAGCGCCTCGCTTTATACAGCAAGAGGCAACATGGTAGCGGTCATCACCAATGGCACAGCTGTTTTGGGTTTGGGGGATATTGGTCCGCTAGCAGCAAAACCTGTTATGGAAGGCAAGGCTGTACTGTTCAAAAAATTTGCAGGAGTGGATGTTTTTGATATCGAAATTGATGAAAAAGACCCCGATAAACTCATTGAAATAATCGCATCGCTCGAACCAACTTTTGGTGGCATTAATCTAGAGGACATCAAATCACCCGAGTGTTTTTATGTGGAAGAAAAGCTTAAAAACCGCTTAAAAATCCCTGTTTTTCATGACGATCAACACGGCACAGCAATAATCACTGCCGCAGCGGTCATTAATGCATTAAAAATCATAAAAAAAGACATTTCCAAGGTTCGATTGGTAACCTCTGGTGCAGGTGCTGCGGGCATGGCTTGTTTGGACTTGTTGGTGGATTTGGGCTTATCAATTGAGAATATCACGGTTTCTGATTCTCATGGTGTCTTGCACGAAGCACGCGAAGACATGGCGCAAGAATCAGAGCGCAAAAAAGCCTATGCCAAAGGTGTGGTTGCTCAAACAGTAGCACAAGCATTGGTGGGCGCTGATATTTTTCTGGGTGTTTCCGTTGCTGGAGTTCTGACTCCTGAGATGATTTTACCGATGGCTAAAGACCCTATTATTTTAGCTTTGGCAAACCCTGTTCCTGAAATTATGCCTGATTTGGCTCTAAAGGCTAGACCCGATGCCATTATTGCCACGGGTCGATCTGATTTTCCGAATCAAGTCAACAACGTCTTGTGTTTTCCGTATATTTTCAGAGGGACGTTGGATGTTGGGTCTCCTGTCATTAATGATGAAATGAAAAAAGCCTGCGTGTATGCTTTGGCTGAATTGGCGCAAAAAGAAAGTTCGGATGTCGGTGCTGAAGCTTTTGAAGGAGAAGTCAAGGGCTTTGGGCGAGAATATTTGATTCCCCAACCCTTTGATCCGCGTATTTTGTTATATGTGGCGCCTGCTGTGGCTCAAGCGGCCATGGATTCTGGCGTGGCAACAAGACCTATTAAAGACATGCAGGAATACAAAGACATCCTGAGCTACTTTGTTTTCAAAAGTGGTTTGATGATGAAACCTATTTTTGATAAAGCCAGAAGCAACCCAAAAACAGTGGTCTATTCCGAAGGCGAAGATGAGCGCGTTTTACGTGCAGTTCGCACAGTTATTGATGACAGTTTAGCCAAACCTATTTTAATTGGTCGTCCTGAAGTGGTGCAACAACGCATTGATAAAATTGGCATTGATTTAACTATCGGTAAAGATTTTGAACTGGTCAATCCACAAAAAGATACCCGTTTCAAACAGTACTGGAGCTTGTATCATGAGATTATGCAACGTCAGGGCATTACCCCTGAAATTGCCAAAGCTATTGTCAGAACACGCACCTCCGTCATAGCCGCTTTAATGGTTAAACGAGGTGAAGCAGATGCTATGTTAGCGGGTCTAACAGGGCGATTTCCCAAAGTCCTCAGCCACGTTACCGATGTGTTAGGTTTGTGTGATGAAGCCAAGCAAGCAGCCACTATGAGTGGAATTTCAACGGAATACGGCAATTTCTTTTTCTGTGACACCTATGTAAACCCTGACCCTGACGCCGATGAAATTGCAGAAACGGCGATTATGGCGGCTGAAAAATTAAAAGATTTTGGCAAAACACCGCGCATTGCATTGTTGTCATTTTCGAGTTTTGGTTCGCGGGATGGCAAAAGTCCGCGAAAAATGCGCAAAGCCTTGGAAATATTGCGCCAACGAGCTCCAGAATTGGAAATTGAGGGCGAAATGGAGGCCGATTTGGCTTTGATTCCTGAATTACGAGAAAGTGTCTTTCCCAATTCAAAACTCAAAGGCCGTGCCAATTTGTTTATTATGCCCAACTTGGATACTGCCAATGCCATTATTAACATGCTCAAATGTTTCACCAAAGGTGTTACCATTGGGCCGATTTTATTGGGTAGCAAACAAGCCGCCCATGTTTTAATTTCTACCGCATCCGTGCGTCGAATCATCAATATGACAGCCATTGCTGTCGTTGATGCCCAAAAGAAACAGAACGAAACACATCCGTGAGAAAAATATGACAGATAAAAACACACACATTGATATAGATGCACAAGAAACACAGGAATGGCTCGATGCACTGACGGCTGTTATTGCCGAAGAAGGTCCTGAGCGAGCGCATTATTTAATCGAACAATTGATTGATTTGAATCGGCGCTCTGGCGGGCATCTGCCTTATGAATCCACTACAGCTTATCTCAATACCATTCCAGCCCAAGCAGAAAAAAAGTCTCCAGGAAATTCAGACATCGAATGGAAAATTCGGGCCATAATTCGCTGGAATGCCATGGCCATGGTGGTGCGAGCCAATCGTCGCCCTGGGTCTTTAGGAGGACATATTGCCAGTTTTGCCTCAGCTGCAACAATTTATGATGTGGGGTTTAATCATTTTTTTCGTGGCCCTGACCACGAATGTGGTGGCGATTTAATGTATGTCCAAGGCCATTGTGCTCCGGGATTTTACGCGCGTTCCTTTTTAGAAGGGCGTTTTAACGAGGAAGACTTGGATAATTTCAGGCGCGAAGTAGGCGGCCAAGGCTTGGCCTCTTATCCACACACATGGTTGATGCCTGATTATTGGCAATTTGCCACTGTTTCTATGGGATTGGGTCCTTTGCAGGCGATTTACCAAGCCCGTTTTATGAAATACATGCAACACCGCAATTTGATTAAAACTTGCGATAAAAAAGTGTATTGTTTTCTGGGTGATGGTGAAACAGATGAACCAGAATCCTTGGGTGCTATTTCCATGGCCGGTCGAGAAAAGCTCGACAACTTGGTGTTTGTGGTCAATTGCAACTTACAAAGACTCGATGGCCCTGTTCGCGGCAATGGTAAAATCATTCAAGAACTCGAAGGCGTATTCCGCGGAGCAGGTTGGAATGTTATTAAAGTGATCTGGGGTTCTTATTGGGATCCATTGTTAGCCAAAGACAGCAAAGGAATTTTGCGCAAACGCATGGAAGAAGCGGTCGATGGTGACTATCAGAACTACAAATCTAAAGATGGTGCCTATGTTCGCGAACACTTTTTTGGTAAATATCCAGAGCTAAAAGAGATGGTTGCCAATATGACCGACAAAGATGTTTGGCGCTTGAACCGAGGCGGTCATGATCCGCATAAAATGTATGCAGCCTATGCTCAGGCGCATGAGCACGAAGGCCAACCCACTGTTATTTTGGCCAAAACGGTCAAAGGTTATGGCATGGGAGATGCTGGACAAGGTTTAAACATCACCCATCAACAAAAGAAAATGAAAACTTCAGCCATTGAGCACTTTAGAGATCAATTCAATGTGCCTATTGCGGACGAAGATTTGGACGATGTGCCTTATTACAAACCAGCTGATGACTCCGAAGAAATACAATACCTCAAACAAAGACGTCAAGAACTAGGTGGCTATTTACCACAACGTCGTGTCCAATACCAAGCCTTGCCGATTCCTGCTTTGGATAAATTTGTCAGCCTCATGAAATCTTCTGGCGATAGAGAGTTTTCTACCACCATGAGCTTTGTGCGCATGCTCTCCATCTTGTTGAGAGACAAAAAATTAGCTCCTCATATTGTGCCAATTGTTGCCGATGAAGCACGAACATTTGGTATGGAAGGTTTGTTCCGCCAATTGGGTATTTATTCGCACCAAGGACAAAAATACACGCCTGAAGATGCAGACCAATTGATGTTTTACAAAGAAAGCATAGACGGTCAAGTCTTGCAAGAAGGCATCTCTGAGGCTGGGGCCATGTCCTCATGGATAGCCGCAGGAACATCTTATGCCAACTATGGTGTGGCGATGATTCCGTTCTTTATTTACTATTCCATGTTTGGATTCCAGCGAATCGGCGATCTATGCTATGCTGCTGGAGATATGCGCACCAAGGGCTTTTTATTGGGCGGAACTTCGGGTAGAACCACCTTAAATGGTGAAGGTCTGCAACACGAAGATGGTCATTCGCATCAGATTTCAGCCACTGTTCCTAATTGTATCTCCTATGATCCGACATTTTCTTACGAAGTGGCCGTTATTATCCAAAACGGCTTGCAACGCATGTACGGTGATGATGAGGATGTTTATTTTTATATCACCTTATTAAACGAAAACTACAGCCATCCAGAAATGCCCAAAGGCAGCGAAGCCGATATTCTTAAAGGCCTGTATGCTTTCAGCCAAAGCAAAGGCAAAATCAAGGCCCAACTCTTGGGTTCGGGTGCAATCTTGCGTGAAGCCATAGCGGCCGCTGAACTATTGAAAACCGACTTTAAAGTCGATTGTGATATTTGGTCTTGTCCAAGTTTTACTGAGCTTAAACGCGATGGTCAAAGTGTTGAACGCTTTAACCGCTTAAATCCAACTAAAAAAGCAAAAGTTTCGCATGTTGAAAAGTGTCTGGAAAAAGCCAAAGGTCCCGTCATCGCCGCCAGTGACTACGTGCATGATTTTGTAGAGCAAATCAGACCGTGGGTTAGCTCAGATTATTACACATTAGGCACCGATGGCTTTGGCCGTTCAGACACACGTGAACAGCTGCGTTCTTTCTTTGAAGTGGATAAATTCCATATCGCCTACACCACAGTTTTAGCCTTAGTGAACTCAGGTGATTTGCCGAAAACATCCATTGCCAAAGCCATTAAGCTTTACAATATTGATGCAACACGATCAGATCCAGTGAGGGTATAACGATGAGTCATGAAATTATAAAAGTGCCTGACATCGGCGATGTAGGCAATGTCGAAATTATCGAAGTCTTGGTTGAAGTGGGAGACACTGTCGCCAAAGACGACTTAGTAGTAACCCTTGAATCAGAAAAAGCCACCATGGAAGTTCCATCTGAGGCGGCAGGTGTCGTGACCAAGGTATTAGTCAAGGTGGGCGATGAAGTTTCTGAAGACTCTGAATTAATTGAGATAGAAGCCACTGAATCATCAACCCCTGCTTCAGAAACGTCGTCCCCAGCTTCAGCAGTGTCATCCTCGCGAACGCGGGGAACCACAGATGAAACCACGGCAGATTCTCTGGATTCCCGCCTACGCGAGAATGACGGCAGTAGTGAGACAGCAAAAAAAGTGGTCAAAAAACCCATGCCCAAAGAAGTGAAAAAAGCACCTCCACCTGTGGTTGATGCACAAACGCTTTCGGGCAAAAAAGCCCATGCCTCTCCAGCAATTCGCAAATATGCACGAGAACTGGGTGCGGATATTAATGTGATTTCTGGCACCGGTCGTAAAGGCCGCATCACCAAAGCCGATGTTAAAGCCTTTATCAAACAAGCCATGCAGTCTGGTGGAGTTGCCAGTGCAGCTCCCGCTTTTGAAGTCTTGCCGCCACCCAATGAAGACTTTAGCAAATACGGTGAAATTGAAACCCTTTCACTGTCACGCATTCAGAAAATTTCTGGCAAATACCTGCATCGCAACTGGGCACGTATTCCGCATGTCACCCAATTTGATGAATCCGATATCACGGATTTGGAAGAGTTTCGTCAATCGGTGAAAGAAGAGGCCAAAAAACAGGGTTTTGGCCTTTCTCCCTTGGCCTTTATTGTGAAAGCCGTGGCTGTTGCCTTGCGTAAATTTCCTAAATTTAACTCCTCTTTGGATGCCAGTGGCGAAAAATTGGTGATGAAAAAATATTATCACATAGGCATTGCTGTTGATACGCCCAACGGTTTGGTAGTCCCTGTTATTCGTGATGTGTTAAGCAAAACTGTGATGGAAATTGCCAAAGAGATGAGCGAAATATCTCTCAAAGCCAGAAATGGCAAACTTTCACCCAATGACATGAAAGGCGGTTGCTTTTCAATATCATCTTTGGGTGGAATCGGTGGTACCGCCTTCACACCGATAATCAATGCACCTGAAGTGGCTATTTTGGGTGTGAGCCGGTCAAAAATCAAACCTGAATACAATCAACAAGGCGAAGTTGAACCGCGTTTGATGTTGCCTTTGTCGCTTTCCTATGATCACCGTGTCATTGACGGAGCCGATGCAGCGAGATTTATTGTGTATTTGTCCAGTGTTTTGGCAGATCTTAAAAAGATTTTATTGTGAGGAATCAAAAATGACGAATAAAATAATTGATATTAAAGTCCCTGACATGGGTGATTTTGATGGCGTTCCTGTTATCGAAATTTTGGTCGCCGAAGGAGAAACAGTTGCTGTTGATGATTCACTTATCACTTTAGAAAGCGAAAAAGCCACCATGGAAATCCCCTCTCCTCATGCGGGGAAAATTACCGAAATTCTGGTCGCAATTGATGAAATCGTAAAACAAGGTTCGACCATAGCACGGCTGCAAGTTTCTGAACTAGCATCCTCGCCAACGCAGGAGCCCACCTCAAACGAAGCCACAGAATCTAAAACACTGGATTCTAGCCTGCATGGAAATGACGAAAGAGTTACGCAGAATGACAATAAAGATTACGACACCGAACTCTTAGTTCTTGGCGGTGGTCCAGGCGGATACACAGCCGCATTTCGAGCAGCAGATTTAGGTATGCAAGTGACTTTGGTCGAGCGTTATCCAACTTTAGGAGGAGTGTGTTTGAATGTCGGTTGTATTCCCTCCAAAGCTTTACTGCATTCTGCTCAAGTCATTCGTGAAGCCAAACACATGCAGCAACACGGTTTGGATTTTGGTTCACCCAAAATTGACAAAGATAAATTACTCGGATGGAAAGATTCGGTGGTCAAAAAACTAACCGGTGGCTTAGGACAAATGGCCAAACAACGCAAGGTTAAAGTTATCACAGGCACAGGCAAATTTGTTGATGATCACACACTAGCGGTAGATGGCCAAAACATTTCTTTTAAGCAATGTATTATCGCCGCAGGCTCACAAGTCTTCAAATTGCCCAGTATTCCGTGGGATGATAAACGGGTGATGGATTCTACCGGTGCCTTGGAAATGAGCGACATACCCAAAACCATGTTGATACTGGGTGGTGGCATAATCGGTTTAGAAATGGCAACCGTCTATTCGGCTCTAGGCACAGAAATTACACTGGTTGAAATGATGAATCAAATCATTCCCGGAGCAGACAAAGATTTAGTACGGCCCTTGATGACTTTATCAAAAAAACGCTACAAAGCCATCAAACTCAAAACCAAAGTGACCAATGTTACAGCTAAAAAGAACGGCTTAGCCGTTGAATTTGATGAAAAAGACACCGAAACATTCGATAAAGTATTGGTTGCAGTTGGACGTGTACCCAACGGCAACAAAATTGCAGCCGACAAAGCAGGCGTGCAAGTTACGGATAGAGGCTTTATCGAAGTTGATAAACAACAACGCACCAATGTTAACCACATTTTCGCCATTGGCGATATCGTTGGCCAACCGATGCTCGCCCACAAAGCCACACACGAAGCCAAAGTAGCCGCCGAAGTTGCACACGGTCAAAAGGTTTTCTTCGATGCCTTAGTCATTCCTTCCGTAGCCTATACCGACCCCGAAGTCGCATGGGTAGGCGAAACAGAAATAACAGCCAAAGAAAAAGGCATCAATTACGGCATCGGTAAATTTCCTTGGGCCGCTAGCGGACGCGCCTTAGGCTTAGACAGAACCGAGGGCTTTACCAAACTCATATTCGACAAAGAAACAGATGTAGTTATAGGTGCAGGCATAACCGGCCCCAATGCAGGTGAACTCATCTCTGAACTGGCCTTGGCTATAGAAATGGGCTGCGAAGCCGCCGATATTGGTCTAACCATTCATCCACACCCAACTTTAGCCGAAAGTGTTGCCATGAGTGCCGAAGTATTTGAAGGGACGATTACGGATTTGTATATACCCAAAAAGAAATAGCGCCCTCCTTGTGGCTGGCTCGCTCATTGAGTAAGAATATGCTTAATTCCTCGTTGGGGATTAAGCAACTCAGACTGTGAAAGTATTCTAAGGCGTAAGAATACTTTCACAGTCTGTATTGGCTGGTTTCTTAACCGTATTAAGGGTTTTTGCGTTGGAGCTGTGTGTTTCTTATCGGCATTAATGACTCTCAATCCAACGCTCTATTTTTTTATTCAGAACAGTCATCGGAACAGCACCACCGATTAACAACTGATCATGAAAAACCTTAATATCAAACTTATCACCCAGTTGTTTTTGTGCCTGTGAGCGAAGTTTTAAAATATTAATCATGCCTAATTTATAGCCTAAGGCCTGTCCAGGCCAAATCATATAGCGTTCGATTTCAGCGACAACGTCTGATTCCACAGTGCCTGTGGTTTCAGCCATGTATTTAATGGCTTTTTCTCGGCTCCATTTTTTGAAGTGCAAACCAGTATCAACCACCAAACGAACAGCACGGAAGAGTTCCGCTTTTAGACGACCTAAATCACTAAAAGGGTCATTTTCATACAGCCCCATTTCAGCCGCTACTTGTTCAGAATACAAGGCCCAACCTTCAACATACGCATTGTAGGGCGCAATTCTTCTTAACATGGGCAACGCATCTTGTTCTAGATTGAGAGCCACCTGCCAATGATGGCCAGGAATGGCTTCGTGATAGGTTAAGGTTTTGAGATCAAATTTTGGGTTGGCTTTAATATCTCGCAAATTAATCCAATAAATTCCTGGAGCGGAACCATCCAATGGGGGATTGGTGTACATGCCACCCGGTGCGGTTTGCTCGCGAGATTTTGGAAACTGCCGTACTTCCACTTGGTATTTTGGTCGTGTGGCAAATTGTTCATCCATGCGTGCACTTATTTCTGAAATATGGGCATTGAGATCTGCTAATAGTTGCTGGCGCCCTGCTTCTGAATCTTCGTACAAAAACCGAGAATCATCGTTTAAAGCCATCATTCTTTCACCCACAGAACCGTTGTTTAAGCCTTCAGCGCGTAATATCTTGTCCATACTCTTTAAAATTCTTTCAACTTCTTGCAAGCCAAGTTTGTGGATATCCATGGCTGTTAAATCTGTATCGCCCAACATCTTAACTGCATCTTGGTAATAAAGACTGCCTTGAGGTTGTGCCCAGATGCCAGATTCATTGCTTGCTGAGAGAGACAAGTCTTGCAATTGCATGATTACGTTTTTATAGGCTGGATACACCTTGCTTTTGACCAATTTTTTCACTTTAGTGATGAGTTGTTGTTTTTCATCGGCAGTGATTGATGTTAACGGTTTTAATTTCTCTTCAAAAGAACTAACAAAAGGATGATTGTCCATTTGAGGTTGAATGAAGTTTTGCATGGCTTTTATGGTTTTATTAATAATCACCAGCGGAGGAACCCAGCCCTTGTCAGCATCTGCTGACATTTTTGCTAGTACATTTTCAACAAACAAATCATAGTGATCCAACCGTTGTATGTAGTCGTTTGCTTGGCTTTTGTTTTGAATTTGTTGATTGGTAATCATGGTATTTGGAACATCAATCAAGGGGCCGTTAATCTGATTGATTATAAAGGGAGAAAGTCCCATCCAAACATCAATATAGCCACTATCAAAATCTGCATTACCGGCAAAATAACGCGTTAAATTTTGCATTACAGCGATATTTTCTGATTGGCCTGTGTTGAGTTCTTTGTATCTTAAGTTTAAGGCGCGCAAAGAGTGTCGCAATGCTGCTTCTGACTCTGGAGAAAAGTCACCCAAGCGCTGATTAAATCGTCCACCTGCGAGTTTTTCATCCAAGCCATACATGGTAGAGCTGGTGGGTCGTGCTTTAAATAAGGTGGTAGTGCTACTGTCGTACAAGGCTTGTAAATTAACAGTGTTTGTCTTTTCATCGACTTTTGTGCTCTGACAAGCACTAAGCGTAACAAGAACCAGTACGCTTATAAAGTTGTTGAATACGGTTTTCAAGATATTTACTCCAAAGATTAAAGAGGCTCACAGGCTATTGTAATGCATATTGCTTTAGAAATTTAATAGGAATGCATTTTTTGTAAACATTCCGTGTTTGTATTGGCTTATTCTTTGAGTGTAAAGCTGTCTGAGCGCATAATTTCATAAGCAAAAACACGAAAATTTTCATCGCAAATGAGGTGTATTTGTTTTTGTGGGTTCCTTATGCACATCAATTGCCTGTACTTTAAATTGCGATTCTATATCTTCATTTGGGTAATAAAATAAACTATCGGCAAGCTTACAAAGGCAAGCAAAATTCCATAGGCAACCATGGCTGCTGTAAGTTTGGGAGATAAATTAGACATAATCGCCAAGGCTCCAGCAGAAATCATAGGCGGCATGGCGGCTTCAAAAACAGTGACTTGATAGATTTGACCATGCAATCCTAACAGTATAAAAGCGCTAATGACAATCAGTGGCGCAAGAATCATTTTTATGGATAAACCTATAACAAATGGAGCAATTTTATTCAGCTCAAGCTTTAAACTGAGTTGCATACCAACCGCTATCATAACCACAGGAACTAAAGTTGAGGCTAAAGGTGTTAAGGTTTTAAAATACAAAGGCGGTAAAGAAACCGGCATCAAGAACAAAGCCAGAACCAAGCTAATAAAAGGCGGAAAGCTGATAATTTTATTAATAACACTTGTGTATGAAAGCTGCGTTTTCTTTTCTGAATAAATCATAAGTATCAAAGACCCATACAATGCTAAAGCCAGAAAAGAACCGAGTTGATCGTACATCAAAGCGACAGGAACGGCCTTTTCTCCAAAAAAAGCCTGCACCATGGGAATCCCTAAAAATGAAGTATTACCCAGCGGCACAAGCAATAATAAAGCCCCTGTAGTCTCTCGAGGCCACTTGAGTCTTTTGCCAATCACCAGTACAAGAAAGGCCGAAAAAGCCAAAACAAGCCAAGGCACGATAAGAGTGACTAATAAATCATTGGAATAGCGCAACTGAGGTATCTTTAACAAAACCAATGCTGGCAATGAAATATAAATAACAAACAAATTAAGTACTTGAGAACTGGACTCAGGAAAAGCTTTAACACGCTTTAACGCGAAGCCAATAACAAGCAGCAGCAAGGTAAGAATAAAATTTTCCATAGTTAAAAACTCAAGGTTTAGACATGTTTCAATGACTTTGCGGTTAATTATTGTTTACAAAAGCTTATTATAAATGGGATAGCTTCATGATACTATAGTGCTTTACAATTTTTGAGGTAAGACAAATGAGCGGATTAATGGACATGATCACCCAACAGCTGGGTGGGAGTATGATGGATCAATTGGCCCAAAAAGTAGGGGGCAACAGCGATGGAGTTAAACGTGCGGCGGCAACAGCAGTGCCTATGATTATTGCTGCTTTGAAGAAAAATGCTAGTTCACGCCAAGGTGCAGAATCCTTAGCCAAGGCTTTGGATAAAAAACACAGTAACAATGATGGCGGAATGCTAGGTAATCTTGGTGGATTATTGGGGGGTTCGTCAATGCAAGATGGCAGCAAGATTTTAGGCCATGTTTTTGGTGGCCGACAAGAGAATATGGCTTCTCAACTTGGTAAAGCCACAGGTTTAGGCGGCAAAGGAGCTGGCGATTTAATGTCTATGCTTGCCCCCATGGTCATGGGTGCGCTAGGGCAAGCCAAATCTCAAGGAAATATTGGCGTTAGTGGATTACAAGACTTGCTAAATCAAGAAAATAACAGCATTCAACAACGTCAACCCAAACAAATGGGTATGATTGAGGGCATGCTTGACAGTGATGGCGATGGTGACGTAGATTTAAGTGATATTCTTAAAAAAGGTTCGGGTTTATTGAGTGGTTTTTTTAAATAAGCCATGACCCTATTTGCGATTTTATATCGGGACTGGGCCATTTTAGTGAGACCTTTGTGATTTTAGCAATTTATAGAACATCAATTCTGTTTTACCCAAATCACCGTGTTTTTTCTATCGGGATTTGGGTATTAGCAGGACTGATGAGGTTGACTCATTTTACGCTTTGGGTTCTAACTGTGCTTGTACTTCATCCTTTTCATTTTCATGAACGGCGAGGTGTGTAAAAGGTGTTGAAAGTGATAAGGAAAACTCTTCTTGCAAATCAAAAGCAACACGATTTATGCAGTATCTAACTGCTTTTAACTGATAAATATTATCCATTTGGTAATGAATGCGCCAAACCAATGCATGGTCACCTGCTTCTGTTAATGAAATTTTTGGTTTTTTATCAAAGCTGAGTGATTGATTGTCCTCACAGGCGACTTTCCAAACTTTTTCAAAGAATTCTTCAACTTGTTTGGCAGGAGTTGAATAAGCAATTTTATATTCAATAAAATCGTTCCACGAAGTCTGTCCAGAACGGTTTAAAATTTCTATTTTTGTGGTTCGCAAACGCGTATTCGGAACAATAATTTTGTGTTTTTGCACCAAATCACGAAAAGTTGTTTGTGTTAAGGAAATTTTACGAACCACTCCTAATATATTTAATTCAGGAATTCGGCAGACAACTCCGGGTTCTAAATCATGGTTGTATAACATAATCAAACCATTAACGCTATCGGCAGCCCAAGCATCTTTGGTGGCAAATAAAATAACTAACAAGCCACCTAGTACACCAGTGGCTTGCAGCCAATTAGTCACATTCCAAATATTCACCAACAGCAAAATAGCTGCGATAAAGGTGATGGCAATGATGATAATATGCATCATTTCTGATTTGTAAGTCCTGCTGCTTATTTCTTCTCCATCTATGGTTTTATCTTTGCCATAATGCTGCAAAGCCCAGGCATGAGAAAACTGAATAAACAAATAAGAAATTAACAAGACCAAGCCTGTTTGTGAAACTTTAAGCAACCATTCATTGTTGTTGGTTAAACCATTAAAATAAGCATCAAACACATAGATCATCAACAACAAAAAATTCAAAAAACGCAACCATCTAATGCGTCGTTTATTGCCTTCATCATCGTCTGTTGGCTTGACAATATATTTAAAAATAACCCCCGACAAAATAAAAAACAAAAGGTTAAGAGCAATCGCTGTTTGTCCAAAAGTGGAAAGGTGTTGTATGTATTGGACAATATAATTTGGCATTATTTTTCCTTTATTTGTATAAAATATTGTTGGTTATTTTTAATGAAATTCAATTTATTGCTGTTATTTATAGCCGCTATCAAAGCAGAGACTGATTCACCATTTTCTTGACTCTTCCAAAATGTCAAACCCCAGTTTTCACTGATTTTGTGCTTATCAACATAACCCGCAAAAACAGGGTAAGACGAATGATTCAATTGAATAGGCTCTAACCATAAATGCACGACTAGCAGTCTGTCATTCTGTTTTTTAGTAAAAATAATAGCTTCAGTTTTGCCGTTATTAGTGGTAGGAATAATGGCCACATCTTCACTGTCTTTGTTGTTGGTTAAGGCCTTCCAGATATCTTTCCACGAATTAGGCCGACTGCTTTTCCAGCCTTGTTTTTCTAATTCTAGACTTAATACTTTTAAAGATCCGTGAAATTGAATATTGAATATTTGTTTGGGGCGATTGAGCCAATCTTTGCGTTCTTCTGCTTCGCAGCTTAACCATTGATTGTAACTCCATTGTTCTTTGGTTTGGTGTTCCTCTTTTATCAATTGTTTGGAGAAAAAAACCAAAACAAAAAGAACTGCGATAGCCTGAACAGTGAAGAACAAAGATGAAATAGGCCAACCCAGCACTTGCTTGCGGACACGCATGCGATAAGCAATAGCGACCACAGAAGCCCAAAAAACAGCACTAAATATGGCAATGAGCATAACTCCCAAGCTCATTTGATTAAAAAACAATTGAGTAAAAGCAGCCACAGCAATTAACAATGTTGCTAATGTATAGGGCCATGATCGCATTTTATGCGGTAATGCCCCAGAAATAAAAGCCGCCCAAAAGCTAATGACCGCAACAAACCAAGTCAGGTGCTGAAAACCAAACCACGATTGCGCTTCTTGACTGGCAAAATAATTAACCAATAAAGCCAAAATATATCCCGTCACAACGATAAAGCCCCAGTGCCCTGCTGCAACGCCTCTTTTTCGGCGAAGCAACCACAAAAAAACCATCAAAGAAGGAATGAAGATACTTAAATCATGCGTGAGCGCCAATATAAAGAGCATAACAGGCTCGGTCCAATCCGTATGAAAAGCACGCATAAACTCACTTACGCTCAAAGACCAGTTTGCAATAAGCTGATTGTTAAGGCCAAAAACAAGTGCTGCAATCGTCAAAGCAAGTATAAAACTGGCCATTAATGCCAAGGAACCTTTTTCTGGCTTTCGGGGATCAATTAAACCAGAGGTAAACCGGCCTAAATACCGATGCTTTTGGCTCCAAACCAAGACACGGCTTAAAATCCTGTGTGTTCTGGGCAACAAGAAACCATAAAGCAACTGAATCACCCAATAAACCAACACCACAGTTATTACAAATATTAAAACAAGAATAGCCAGTTGGCCAGCTACTTTTGACATCACTCCCATGGCATTTCCAAACAACATGCCTGGTAACAAATAAAAGGGCGACCATAATATTGCTGCAATGGTACTAATGGCAATGTATTTTTTTATCGGCATTTGCATCATGCCTGCAATAGCAGGAATAATCGGGCGAACCAAACCAACAAAGCGACCGATAAAGACACTGAGTAAACCCCATTTTTTGAAAAAAGATTGCCCTTGTTCTATTAGCTTAGGAAATTTATACATCGGCCAAATTTTAAGCAGACGCTCTTTGTAATGATGCCCAATCCAAAAACTGATACCATCACCAACAAAAGCACCTAAGCTGGCGGTGATCCAAGCCAGTTGAAAGTCAACCACTCCAAGACCTATTAAAGTCCCTAATCCTACCAGTAATGCAGCACCTGGCAACAAGATTCCAACCAAAAGCAAAGATTCGCCCAAGGCGACCAGAAATATCATCCAACCCGTAGCATTGGGGTGCAATTGCACCCAGTCTAGCGTTGCTTGTAGCCAAGATGCTTCCATGGTTTTGCCTTATTTCAACTCCGAAAATGCCAAAGTTGCAGCCTTGAGAGTCTTGCTCAGGGTGACCTCATCATGCGTAGAAGAGACAAACCCTGCTTCAAAGGCAGAAGGTGCCAAATACACACCTTGAGATAACATGCTATGAAAAAACTGCTTAAATTGTTCTTCATTGCAGTGCTTTAAATCATCGAAATTGTTGATGCTTTGTGCTTCGGTGAAATACAGGCCAAACATACCACCGACATTCACAGTGCTAAAAGGAACCCCTGTTTTTTTTGCCACCTCATTTAACCCATCAACCAAACTTTTGGTCTTCAGTGATAATGATTCATAAAAGCCTTCTTTGCTAATGATGTCTAACATCGCAGAACCTGCAGCCATTGCCACAGGATTGCCCGACAAGGTTCCTGCCTGATAAACGGGACCCAACGGAGCTATATGAGACATAACATCTTCGCGTCCACCAAAGGCACCCACAGGAAGACCACCACCGATAACTTTGCCAAAAGTGCTCAAGTCAGGAGTAACACCATACACCTCTTGTGCTCCACCTAAAGCCACACGAAATCCAGTCATGACCTCATCAAAGATTAACAAAGAACCATAGCGGTCACACACTTCACGCATGTTTTGCAAATAACCATCAACAGGCAAAATCATGTTCATATTGCCAGCAATGGGTTCAACAATAATGGCCGCAACATCCTCGCCATGAGCTTTCATGACTTGATCCAAAGCATCCATGTCATTGTAAGGAACTGTCAGAGTTAAATCAGCTACTGCCGAAGGGACACCCGGCGACCCAGGAATTCCCAGGGTTAAAACACCGCTGCCCGCCTTAACCAAAAACGAATCTGCATGACCGTGATAACAGCCTTCAAATTTAATGATCTTGTCGCGCCCTGTATATCCACGAGCCAGTCGAATGGCACTCATGGTTGCTTCGGTTCCAGAATTCACCATCCGCACCTTATCCATAGAAGGAATAAGGCTGCACATTTTTTCAGCAACGGTGACTTCTTGTTCTGTCGGTGTTCCAAAGCTCATACCATTATCTACGGCTTTGTGCACCGCTTTGATTACTTTTTTATTGCAGTGACCAGCAATCATCGGCCCCCAAGAACCAATATAGTCGATGTACTCTTTGTCTTCAACATCATAAATATAAGGGCCACTGGCTTTTTTGATAAACAGCGGATCCCCTCCTACACCTCGAAAGGCACGTACAGGTGAATTGACACCACCTGGAATGTATTTTTGCGCTTTATCAAATAAATCGTGATTATTCATGCTTGTATCATCGTTTAAAAAGTTTATTATAGGTGTAATTTATTACTTTGTGAAACGATACGAGACGATATAGAACTATTCACCACTTCTTTTTTACTGCAGCTATTTTGCAGAACATAAATTACTTGCACTCTAAATTGCGATTTTATATCGGGATTAGGGATATACTTGAATGGTTCGGGAATTGAGAGAAGATGCAAAAAAAGCACACCATCCTTGGTGTAAAGGCCATAGAGTTTGTTTTATCAACAGACAAACTCATCCTTGCAGTGCGAACTATGTAGATGAAAGTTTAATAGTTTGCGAAACTTAACTTGCAATAAGTATATACGAAGAATGTCGTAGTTGTCAAGCTTTGATTAACTTAATTTTTGACAAATGAGACCACGACCATATGTTTTATGGCCTTGTTTGATTTTTTTGTTGAAGGAAATGGTGAAACCATTGGATTTTATGCATTTTATCAGTGTTTTTTCTTGATGAACGATTTCTTGCAAATTTTTCATGCGGTTAAAATTTTGTTTGAGCGCGCGTTCCATTTGTTGAATATGTCTTATCGTTGCTGAAGGAGAGTGGTTTTGCCCAAAGTGAAAAGTATCCGAAGCCGCCTCAAGTACAGAATAAAAAACTCCTGGGTTTTGGTACGACAGTATTTGCTTTTTAATCGTGTTCAAAGCCTGTTGTAATTTTTTTTCTGCACTGTTTTGAAAAGCCTTACCTATTCTTTTTGTTTGATAATACTTTTTAAAACTGTTGAAAAACCCACTTTTTTCTAAGATAAAGTGGCCTTGTTGTTTTTGTAATTGAACGTTTTTGACTATTTCGCTGTCATCAGTGTGTATTACTAATGCAAAAGACCCTCCTGACTTCATTACTCGCTTTGCTTCTGGTATTGTTTTTTCAATATCACTGTATTCAACACCGTAGGAACTGGTAAGAATATCATAAGTATTAGCTTTAAAGGGCAAATCTTCGCAATTGCAATTGGCAATAAATTGAATTCTTTTGTGGCCTAAATCAAGAGTATCGTGCTTCACTTCGCTGTAATCAGTCGAATTAATAGTCAAATGCAAATCATCGTCACTCACTTTTACAAACAGATGTGGCAAAACTCCGCCACCCGAGCACAGATCTAATATTTGCATGTGATTTTTTAATGAGGATAAACAAAAACTCTCCCAAAAGGACTTTACTGCAGCTGGAAGTTCATCGTTATTGTTTGCCACACAACTGCCCGAAAATCCGCTTTTCCAGTAGGCACTCCAATCTTTTTTATAATTATTCATTTTCGTAGGCTTAATTTATGCGTTTTTATAAACCCCAAAGGGTGATTTGGGGCGATTAAAAAAAGCGACCCATAAACTTATGAGTCGCTTTAGTTCTACAAATTAAAAGCGTGTTTTCCATCTAAGAAAGAAGGATCGTCCAAACATACGATAAGTCGTAGGATCAGTACTGCCATTAAATCCAGCATCAATATACGGTGGTGCTTTATCGAATAAATTGGTAATACCTGCGGTTATAGTTGATTCGTACCAAGGCACAGCATAACTCACGGTTACGTCGTTATAGACTTGAGCAGCTACGCGTTGGATACCTCCGACAAAACTGTACTCTGCATCAACTGCACTGTAATAGTCAATATGGTAAGACGCACTCCACTTCTCATAAGTCCAACCAAGATTTAATCGTCCTTGATCTTGGTTAAAGGCCGAAGAAGAATTGATATCAAAGGTACCTTCAAACTCATTAACATCAGCTCCAGCAAAGTCTGTTGTTTCTCTTCTTATTAAGTGAGTCCACAACAAGCTTGAACTGAATTGACCAAAGTCTGTTGAAATAGCGTACTTAAATTCAGCATCTATGCCTTCTACTTTGATGGTTGCTGCATTTTGAACAAAAGCCAATACAGTAACGATATCCCCACCAGGTGCACGAATCACATTAGCACATTGACTGGAGTTTGCACTGCCTGAATTCAAGCAGTTTTCGATAACATTTTCTACCGCTAATGTATTAAAACCATCATCCAAATCGACACTCCACCAATCAAGAGTTGCAGTAAATCCATCCAAAAACTCAGGAGACCATGCCAGTCCAACAGTCATGGTTTCCCCTTGTTCAGGTTGGATATTGGGATTGCCACCAACGGTTGCTTTTAACTGTGTGTCGTCTTGTTGCCACCCTCCTTGAGGAACGCCTTGAGCCACACAAATGGACTGCTGAGCTGCTGTTAAATTACCAAAGTTTGCGTTATTACAAGGGTCTTGAGCTTGAGGAAAAGAATCGGCTTGGCCGCCAAACAATACCCCGACTCCTGGCTCTCTAAAAACTTCAGCAAAAGTGGCTCTTAATAATAAGCTGTCAACAGGTCTCCAAACCAAATTGGCTTGAAAAGTTGTATTAGAGCCCACTGTTGAATAATTGTCATATCGAAATCCTGCATTCATATCCAATGAACCCGCTGCTGATTCACGACCCAATAGAGGCAAACTCAATTCACCGTAGAGGCTGCTAACATCATAAGAACCTTCGACACCAGCCCCTGTATTGCCCGTTACTAAATCATTAACTTTTGCCGAATCAGGAGAAGATTTTGCTCCTTGGTCTCGGTAAGTTGCTCCCACTGCGGCACCAACGGGGCCAGCAGGCATGTCAAAGAGCAAACCTGTAAAGTTGACATTTAATACATCTAACTGAGATTCAAAATGATCCACCAATGTTGCACTGATATAATTCAACATTTCCGGAGTCACCGTACCTGTCCCGCCAAAGAGATTTAAGGGAACACAACCTGCAATCACATTGCCAGGTGTTCCACAAACTGCAACTCCATTTGCATCATAAAAAGAAGGGCCAAGTGCATTGGATAAACGAGAACCTGTAAACTGCCCAAAGCTCTCATCAACTCTCTGTCTAAAACCAAAATTATAAGAAGCATCCCAAGACCATGTTGTATCTGGGATAATGCCTCCAGCTCCAAAAACGGCTTGGTATTGTGTAACATCTTGAGTAAACTCTCTATCGCCTTCAATCATGCGTCGCCTCACTCGTACAATATCTTCGCCAAAGGGATTATAGACATTGTCAGCTGAAATCCCGTTGCTGCCATCAGCTAAGAGGTAGCCTGGATCTCCTCCAGGGCGCGTATCATAAGGAACAGGAGCCAAGCGTTGTTTGGAGGTTCTGTGGTTGTATCTAAAACTTGAATAGAGCGTTACATTGTCATTGTAAGCTAAATTGCCGCTGTAAAAGATATTGGTTTTTTTGTAAGGCGTTTGTAAAAAATTCACAGGCGCATAATTGTAAGTATCATTTTGTGCAGCAAAAATATTGCCCTCATAAGGTCTAAAGTCAGCAGGAGTCAAGGGTCGGCCTGGTGCTCCGCAATCCCCTGTAGCTGGACTGTTTCCATTGACAGTTAAAGAGGGGCCGCCACTGGCCAAATTAAAATTACCACAGGGAATTCGTGAACTGCCCACAGCAACCATATAATCAGAAGTCGGATCAAATCCACCCGCTGCAAAAGCATCAGCATCTAACACAAAGTAAGAGTTTTGTAAAAACGCATACGGTGTATCTCCTTGCGTTGTTGCCTCTTGTTCTTCGTATTGCATTCCTACGGTAAAATTACCACGTTCTGATTTTTCACCAAAAATAAAGCTAGCTTGTTTGTTGCTGGCATTTTTAGTATCGATAGAATCTGAATATTGTGTTTCAATTTCAATACCATCAAAGTCATCTCGGGTTATAATATTTATAACACCAGCCACAGCATCAGCCCCATAAATGGCAGAAGCTCCTTCTTTGAGTATTTCAACACGAGAGATCATAGCCGCAGGAATGGTTTGAAAATCACCACCATCCACAGTTCTCTTGCCATTAATTAGCACCAAAGTCCGACCAGCACCAATGCCTCTTAAGTCAACAGTGACAGCACCACTGCCACCATTATTGGTTCTTGTACCAACTGGAGAACCTGTAAATGCAGGCAAGCGTTGCAAAATGTCACCAACGTCAGAGACACCTGTTGCTAACAATTCTTGTCTGTCTATAACAGTGACGGGATGGGCATTTTCAAGATCAACACCTTTAATATTGGTACCTGTAACGACCATACTTTCTAATTTTTCGGTTTCATCTTCTTCAGCTAGCACAACACTGCCCATTGCAAGTGATGCAAATAAGCCGGTGTATAATGCTCTCTTTATAGCGAAAGCGATAGGATTACGTTTTATTTTCATATTTAACTCCAAATATTTCTATTGTTATAATTAATACGTACGAGTATTTACGTACATACTAAAGCAATACTACTAAAAATTACGTAGATGTCAACAGTTAGTGTTTCATACGACATTGTTTTTAGAGAAAAATACTAGTTTTGAAGTCAATTGATATAAATCGATCAGGTAAACTTAGTTATTGAAATGAAGCTTTTTTGAAGATTTATAGACCCAAATATTCCTCAAACACATTTCAATATTGGAGTTTCGGTATTACCTAAATTGCGATTCAATATAGGGATTTGGGTATTAATTTAAGAATATATACTTGGCTAAAAACAGCAAAGAAATCACCAGAACACTTGCATTTATATCCTTATGATTTTGAGTGAGAAGCTTGATTGCCACATAAGAAATAAAGCCCATAGCAATACCATGGGCAATAGAAAAGGTCAACGGCATCATTAATGCAGTAATGAGCACAGGGGCTGATTCACTTAGATCCTCCCATTTTATGTCTTTAAGGGAAGACATCATCAGTAAACCGACAAAAAACAAGGCAGGGGCTGTTGCATAGGGAGGAATCATACTGGCCAAAGGAGAGAAAAACAACACTAACAAAAAGAGTAAGGCGGTCACCAAAGAAGTTAAACCTGTTCGGCCTCCTGCGGTGACTCCTGCGGCGCTTTCAATATAACTAGTGGTTGAAGATGTGCCCAAAATAGAACCCACAACCGTAGCACTTGAATCGGCCAACAAAGCCCGCTCTACCCGAGGTAAATTGCCCTTTTTATCCAGCAAACTAGCTTTATCTGCCACTGCAATTAACGTGCCTGAAGTATCAAATAAATCAACAAACAAAAAGGAAATGATCACAGGCAACAAAGCCAAATCAAAGGCGGCTTTTATATCCAATTGCATGAGTGTCGGCAGCAGTGAAGGCGGTAATGACGTTACTCCAGCATAATCCACTTTTCCAAAGATAAAAGCCAGAACCGACACCAACAGTATGCCAATGATAAGTGCTCCCGCCACCTTTTTGTAGGCCAGAACCACAATCACAAAAAACCCCAAGATAGCCAACAACACTGGCAATGAATTTAATTCACCCAAGCCAACCAATGTGGCTGGATTGGCAACAATAACACCTGCATTTTGCAAGGCAATCATGGCCAAAAACAGACCGATTCCAACCGAAATTGCATGTTTTAGAGCTGTGGGAATACTGCTGATGATCCACTTTCTGGTTTTAAACACGCTCAACAAAACAAACAGGATCCCTGACCAAAATATACAGCCCAAAGCAATTTGCCAACTGTAGCCCATGCCAGCAACAACTCCAAAAGTAAAAAACGCATTCAACCCCATACCTGGAGCTAATGCAATCGGATAGTTTGCCAACACTCCCATAAGTGCACTGCCAATGGCTGCTGCCAAACAAGTTGCTACAAAAACAGCTCCATAATCCATGCCCGCTTGCGACAGAATTTGTGGATTAACCACAACGATATAAACCATGGCCAAAAAAGTTGAAAAGCCCGCAATGATTTCAGTTTTAACCGTTGTATTGTGTTGTTTTAATTTGAATATGCGCTTGAACATTGTTAGTTCCTGTTTTTCTTTATAGTGTACCGTTATTTGTTAGATTTAACTAGGTGTATTTTTTATGTTGTACTAAGATTGCAATTTTGCAGGAATACTAATCATGTTGAAAATCAAACCTAATTGTGAACGGTGCAATGCAGATTTGCCTGCCAATTCTCAACAGGCTTTTATTTGCTCTTATGAATGTACTTTCTGTGAAAATTGTGTGAAAAATATTCTCGCAAATGTTTGTCCCAATTGTGGTGGTGGCTTTCAACGGCGTCCAATCCGCCCGCAGAAGGCTTATCGTACAAATATTTCGCTTGCTTTTCAACCAGCATCCACCATTCGTGTCAACACCACTTATACCGATGCTGAAATTAAACACTTTTCTGAAGCCATTGTTGGCACTGCACCAGAGAGAAGATAATCATGAATCAGCAAACAAAGTTAATCGTAAAAATGCTAATCGCTGCCATTATCATCAGTACTTCTTCCTCATGGGTTAAGATTGCGCAGGTTTCGCCTTCGGTTTCTGGTTTTTATCGCATGTTTTTTGGCGGTGTTTTATTGCTAATGATCTGTACAGTTAAGCGCTTTGATCTTTGGCGTGGTTTCCGATATTTTACTTGGTTGTTTTCTGCGTCTGTCTTTTTTGCCTTGGATTTGTATTTTTGGCACCGCAGTATTTTTTATGTTGGTCCTGGGCTAGCGACTGTTTTAGGTAATTTCCAAGTGTTTTTTATGGTCTTGGCGGGTTATTTGTTTTTCAGAGAAAAAATTGGCCTCAACTTTATCATTGGTTTGATGATTACCTTAACAGGCTTATTTTTATTAGTCGGCATTAACTGGCAACAGCTCACAGCCGATTATCAAACCGGCGTGGTTTATGGTATCTTAACTGCAGTGGCCTATACTGGGTTTATGCTGTCTTTGCGCCATGTACAAGCCAGCAAAAAGAGTTTGACAGCCTTTGCTAATTTAGGCATTATGTCTCTGCTTTGCGCTTTGTTGTTGTTTATTCACTTGAGTTTTGAGGGTGAAAGCATTGCTATTCCATCCTTGCAGTCTTTAGGCTCTTTGTTGATTTTAGGAGTGGTCTGCCAAGTGATTGGCTGGTTGCTTATTACTCAGTCCATGCCTTATTTGCCAGCCTCAATCGTGGGTATATTGCTACTGCTGCAACCTGCTTTATCGATGCTATGGGATGTTTTGTTTTTTGATCGACCGATAAACCGATTTGATTTGATTGGCTTGTTGATGGTGCTTGTAGGTGTTTATCTCGCCACCCAAAAAAAGAAACAGCCTCACGCTTCTTCTCGATAATGGCAACCCAGACTGGATTTGTTTGACCATGCTGCTAATGTGATGATAATGGCGCTACGGACAGAGTTTCTTAAACCAATAAGGGCATCAGAAACCTTGTTGTCACGATAAAAAGCCTCGATATCGGTTTCCAGATTGCGCAATTCTCGCAACGCTCGCATCAAGCGTTCGGGTGAGCGACTGACACCGACATAATTCCACATAATGGATTGAATGCGATTGATATCGTGCTGGATTAGTACTTCATCGGCATAACTGTTTTTAGTGGACTGCCAAGGGGGAATGCTCTGTTCATCGATCATTTTACCTTTTTTACTGGCACAATCACGTGCCGCCTGCAAGCCCCAAACCAAACCTTCTAGCAAGGATGTACTTGCTAAACGATTAGCACCGTGCAAACCGGTACAGGCTACTTCGCCAACTGCATAGAGGTGGTCAATATCGGTTTTGCCCTGCATATCAACCCACACACCGCCGCAAGAATAGTGTGCAGCAGGTGTTACAGGTATCAATTGTTTAGTAATATCCACATCAAAATTTAGGCAGTAATTATAAATGGTAGGAAACTTATCGATAATTTCATCCGCACACAGTTCTGATTTTATATCCAAATACATACAGGCTTCATCGTTGTGTGTCATTTCGGTAAAAATACTGCGCGAAACAACATCACGCGGCGCTAAGTCCAACCATGTCGGTGCATATTTCTGCATAAACGGTTCTCCCTTAGCATTAACCAGTTTCGCACCAGCACCACGCACCGCTTCGGAAACAAGAAAATTATCCGCTCCTTTTTTATAAAAAGTGGTGGGATGAAACTGTACAAATTCTGTGTTGATAATGCGTGCACCAGCTCGATTTGCCATTGCTAAACCGTCTCCACGCGCACCTTTGGGATTACTTGAATGCAAAAAAAGTTGCCCAAGCCCTCCACTGGCGAGAATGGTGTTTTCTGCTAAAATACGTTTAACTTTGCCAGATCTATTGTCCAAAACATAAGCCCCAACACAACTGCGGCGATCATAGACCGTGAGTTTGTTTGAGCTGTGGTGATTGGGTGTGATGAGGTCAATGGCCGTATGAGATGTTAACACTGAAATCAATGGATTGTTTGTTGCTTCTTTGCTTAAAGCTTTTTGAATGGCCTGCCCTGTGGCATCTTTAGCATGAATAATGCGGTTGACCGAATGTGCGGCTTCTTTGCATCGTGCCAATTGATTGTCTTCTTGATCAAAAGCAATGTGCAATTTATCCAGTAACAAATAATCGATCGCTGCGGCACCTTTTGCTGCCAATAACTCAACCGCTTGCGGATTACACAAGCCGGCTCCTGCGGCCATGATATCTTGAATTAACAACTGCTTGCTATCATTCCTGCCCTTATAAACAATGCCTCCTTGAGCTCGCTTGGTATTACTGTCATTAATATCCCAAGCTCGGGTAATGACCAGTGATGCGATATTTTTCTCCGCCAGTTCGATGGCTGCTGATAAGCCAGCTATGCCACTGCCGATGATCAGGACAGGTGTTTTGTAGAATTCTTTGTTCATGTTTTTACTTGTTATTTGCGCTGCTGTTCCCTATTGTATGTGTTGTTTTCTGTTAGGCTACGACCAGACTCTCTTATTTAATTCCAAATGTAGCTGCATCTTCAAAACTAAAACAATTTCGCCATAAGATACACATCCACATATTGCCCATCACGAAAAGCATAGTTTTTCGCCGTTCCTTCAATTTCAAAACCATGTTTTTTGTATAATTTAATTGCTGATTGATTATCCGTATAAACCTCCAATTCAATCCGAGTAACAGCTGCCCAATTTTGTGCCAGATCTAATGCCGCCGCTAATAAAGTGGTGCCAACACCTTGAGTTCGAAAGTTTTCATTAACTGCCATACCAATATTGGCAACATGCTTACGGCGTGGGCGCGTATAGACTTCCATTCCTAGTTGACCAACGATTTTTTTATCAACAATGGCAACCAGACTGTGAAAATTCTCTGACACATTACTGAGAAATTTATCCCATTTTTCAATCGAAGGATACGGCAATTGTAAGGTACCTGCATAACATGAAGCTTGCTCATATATGTTTTTTATTGCGGTAATATCTTCATTTTCACTGTGTCGAATTTTTATTGGCATATCTGTTTTTTGAATTGATAGTTGTCACTTGTTGTATTTAATCACAGCACCCTAACTATTACAATAAATCCCCATCCAACAAAGTAGTGAAGTGACACGATACAGTACATTAGCGAAACAAACCTTAGTTGTTAAAAGTTGCCGTCATAAACTAAGCGAAAATGAAATTGAGGCTTAACTGGCAAGGTTATATGTAGCTTTATTTGTAAGGTAATAAACGGCACGGGTGTGTCCTATAAATTGGCAATCCTTTTGAGTCATTTGGAACTCCCTCTGTATTTTCAATCGGCATTCTATTATCTACGGTGGCTTTTGGTCTGTTTTCTGTTTTAGGGATTTATACAGCCATCAAAGAGCGTTCAGCAAAAATGAATCGTGCAGTCTATTGGTATTCAACTGTTTCATCCTTTGTACATATCGTAGTGGCTGCTTATCTCTTTTATTTTGGAGTCATTGGATTGAAGCTTTGGGCTTAATAGGCTTGAGTAAGTATTATTTTCTGGGACAATCTAGGAGCTTGTCCGAGAATAGCGATCGTAATGAAGGAAAGCTGGGTTTAGGGCTATTTTTCGCTTTTTTGAGGAGAATAGTCGCTCTATTTGACGAGAAAAAGCGGAAAATGGCGCAAATCCAGTTTTTCTGTAATAGATTTTCTATTCTCGGACAAGCTCCTAGATATACTGCAATATGTCTGTAATTTTTTTCAAAGTTAAATATTTTTTCTGATGAAGCTCATGGCACTCGACCACTTCGTGTTGCCAAGTCGTATGAAAGGGAATATGAGCTGCATGAGCGCCAAGATTAACCAAGGGTAAAATATCAGACTTCAAGGAGTTTCCAATCATTAAAAACTCGTCTGCTTGAATATCCAAATGATGGAGCAAGTGCGAATAATTGGCTTCTTGTTTGTCGCTCATGACTTCTATATGATGGAAATAAGAGCTCAAAGCAGATTTTTTTAACTTGCGTTCTTGATCCAGTAAATCTCCCTTAGTGGCAAGAATAAGGCGATGGGTCGAGGATAGCTGTTGCAATACTTGCTCTACTCCAGCCAATAATTCAACTGGTTTATTGAGCATATCCTTGCCAATTTCAACAATCGCATTCAGGCTTTTGTGGCTGATTTGATTGTTAGAGATCTTTAAAGCCGCTTCTACCATGGATAACACGAAACCTTTGATGCCATAACCATAAATCGGTAAGTTTTCTATTTCAATTTTAAACAACTCTTGATCAATCTGATTGATTGTTTCATAAGGCTGCAATAGTTTGCCAAAAGCCAGTTCTGCTTCTCGAAAAAAGGTTTCATTGACCCACAGGGTATCATCGGCATCAAATCCTATGACTTTAATGTTCTTAAACATAATACTATTGCCTCAGAATTAGCGCGTCCCGAAAATCTTATCGCCAGCATCGCCAAGCCCCGGAAGAATATAACCCTTCTCATTCAGGTGACTGTCCACAGCGGCAACATAAATATCAACATCAGGATGATTTTCCTCTAGAGATTTGATGCCTTCTGGAGCAGCAACCAAAAACAAGCCAATAATGTTTTTACATCCTGCTTCTTTTAGCAAATCCAAGGTGGCAATAAAAGTTCCTCCTGTTGCAAGCATTGGATCAACCACTAACACCTGTCTTTGTTCAATTTCGTCCACCAATTTTGCATAATAGGCACGTGCTTGCAAACTTTGTTCGTCTCGCTCAAAACCAACCACAGAAACACGCGCATTGGGGATAACCTGTAAGACTCCATCCAACATGCCTAAACCTGCACGCAAAATTGGTACTATCGTCATTTTTTTGCCTGCAATTTGTTGTACCTGTGTTTGTCCATTCCAACTGTTAATGGTAATGGTCTCTGTGGCTAAATTTTTACTGGCTTCGTAGGTAAGTAAGGTGCCAATTTCTGAAGTGATTTCACGAAAAGACTTGATGCTAATATCACGCTCGCGCAACAATCCTAATTTGTGTTGAATTAACGGATGCTTGATTTCAAAGACGGCCATAGGTGAAACTCTGTGATTTAATGGCTCAATTTTAGCAGATAAATGAGAATAGTCGTAAAATTAAGTATAATTCAAGCATGAAAATTAGCGAATACCAAATCAGCGATGCCCTGGAGTTTGGAGCCTATGCTCGCGGCAAAAAATACTTTGAAGAAGGCAAGGTTTTGTCGTGTGAAATTGCACTGGATACTGCAGAAGAACTGCTGTTAAATTCTGAGGTCAAAGGCAGCGGACGTCAATCATACCATCAGTCCATTACTCTATCCTTGGCCGGTTATAACAACGTTACAGTCCGAGGCAATTGTTCTTGCCCTGTTGCATGGAACTGCAAGCATGTGGCTGCTGTTTGTTTTCAATACCGTAAAAACTATAATAACGATCCATCAACGGTTGCCAAGGAATGGTTGCAAAAGGTCTTAAGTATTTCCGAAAAAGACGAATCGCTACAAAGCACTGACAATGAATGGTTTTTGGTTTATCGCCTGAACGAAAATAATGGCAAAATCAATCTGTCTGTCTATAAATGCAAATACCTAAAAAATGGTAAATTAAGCGCTGGAGTGTCACAAAGTTTAGAGCGAATCAGCTACGGGCACAACACCAATAGTTATAATTTTTTGGATGCCAAAGATCATGAAATTATGAATATGATAACCGATATGATTGATCGATTCTCTTATACTGGCTTGACATTCAAAGGCCCTGTTGGTTATTTGCTGTTGCGCGAATTAATCGCTACTAAACGCTGCTTTTATGCAAAATCCACCACCCCGCTTGTCTATAAAGACGACAACTATGATTTGCAATTTTCATGGCAAACCATAGATGAAAAACACGTGAAATTAACATCCAATATTGATGAGAGTACACATGCTCTTGTTACAACCAAACCCATGTTAGTGATTGACAGCACAGACAATACAGTGTTGCCACTTGTTACTCGGATTAAACCGAAAATACTGACCGACTTGCGCCAAGCTCCACCGATGCCCAAAGAAAGCATCGGCGATGTTTACCAATCGCTTTCCGTCAATATTCCCTCCATCGCCTTACCAACTCCAAAGGGGTTTCCGGTAACTACAATTGATGAAGACCCTGTGCCTTATGCGTTCATTTCCAAAGGCAGCTCTGTGCAAGAGTTTCATCTAACTCTTGAATTTTCCTACGGTCCTTTTTTTGTCAATCCACTGCCTTTTGAGCCGATACAATCAAAGTTTGATAAAAAGGGCAAAATTGAAATTATTAGAAAAGCTGAATTAGAAAAACAGTTTCTAGATAAGTTAAAAGCTTTTGGTTTTAGCATTAGCGAAGAGCAACACTATGCACATTGTTCCATTAATTCAGGGAATAACAAACAGGCCGCTTTAAAAAAATGGAATGAATTTTTGAACCTGCATGTTGACACATTGATTAAAGAGAATTGGCACATAGAGTTTTGTGAAGATTTTAATTTAAAATTTGAAAATGATTCTGAAATTGTTATCGAAAGCGATGACAGCAACGATTGGTTTTCCTTGTCTTTTGATATTAAGTTTGGTGGCCGATCTCTGCCACTAGTGCCTTTGGTGAGCACGATATTCAGTGAGTTTGATAGCATTGATGGCATGCCTGATAGCTTGTTGCTCGAAGTAGCTGACTCGCATTATGTAGAAATAAAAACCAAAGACATCAAGCCTATATTAAACACTATTTACGAATTGTTTGATCAAAGAGAGGAAGGTGAAAACCTAAAATTGAAAGCCTTTGATGCACATATGCTTGATCTTGATGAAGACAAAGTAACTTGGAGAGGCAGCAAAGAAATCCTGAATCTGTCCAAAAAACTAAAAGATTTTACAGGCATCAAAAAAGTTAAACCTCCCAAATGCTTGCAACTGTCCTTGCGGGATTACCAACAAGAAGGTTTGAATTGGTTGAGTTTTTTGCACGAATTTAAGTTTAGCGGAATACTCGCTGATGATATGGGATTAGGCAAAACCGTTCAGACTTTGGCGCATCTTTCTCGTTTAAAACAATTAAAAAAGCTCAATAAACCGTGTTTAATCATTGTTCCAACCTCTTTAATTGCCAATTGGAAGAATGAGGTGAATAAATTCACACCTAACTTAAATTTGTTAACCTTATATGGCAGCGACCGATTTGATAAGTTTGAAACCATTAAAAAGCATGATTTAATTCTGACGACTTATGCTTTAGTCACTCGCGATGAAGAAATTTATAAAAAAACTAAACTAAAATACATCATTTTGGATGAAGCTCAAAAGATCAAAAATCATAAAACAAAGATGGCCAAAACAATTTGCTCTTTAAAAAGCGAATACCGCTTGGCTCTCAGTGGAACACCGATTGAGAACCACCTTGGGGAATTGTGGTCCATCTTTAATTTTTTGATGCCTGGTTTTTTGTACAATCAAAGCATGTTCAATACTCATTATCGAAACCCCATTGAAAAGGACTACGATAACTACAAACAGCAGCAATTGAACAAACGCATTAAACCTTTTGTTTTGCGCCGCAGCAAAAATGATGTATTAGCCGAATTGCCACCGAAAACAGAAATCATAAAATACACACAATTCGATGACAAGCAATCAAAATTATACGAGTCCATCCGCATCAGCATGGAAAAGAAAGTTCGTGATGCTATCAAGGACAAAGGTTTAAATCGTTCTCACATTCACATTTTAGACGCCTTACTAAAATTGCGGCAAGTGTGTTGTGACCCCTCCTTGGTTAAGTTAGACACGGCCAAAAAAGTAAAGGAATCGGCTAAGCTTGAGTTGTTCTTGGACTTAGTCGATGAGTTATTGCAAGAAAACCGTAAAATTTTGGTGTTTTCTCAATTTACATCCATGTTATCCATTCTAGAAAAAGAGATTAAAAAGAAAAAAATCTCGTATGTAAAACTTACCGGCTCGTCTTTAAAACGCGATAAAATCATCGACAAGTTTACCCAAGGCCAAGCCGACATTTTTCTGATCAGTTTAAAAGCTGGAGGTGTTGGGCTCAACTTAGTCGAAGCCGATACCGTGATTCATTACGATCCGTGGTGGAATCCTGCGGTGGAAAATCAAGCCACAGATCGGGCGCACCGTATGGGTCAGGATAAAGCTGTTTTTGTTTATAAACTGGTGGTTGAAAATACCATTGAGCAAAAGATTATTGAACTGCAAAAGAAAAAGAAAAAACTACAAGAAGCAATCTATGAGAAAGATGGTAAGCTTGAAGATAAAAAGTTTTCTGGCTCAGAACTTATGGATTTACTCAGAGACTGATTGTTTGGTATCTCGATAGACCCTTTACCAAGGCAACTGTGTCCCATCTGCATGCCAGAATCCGCCTGTGGTTTCTAACTTAAGTTCATCAATGCGTTGAATTAAGCCTTTCGCCGAAACATCTGCATCAATCAAACCTTGATTGCCAGTCATGCCTGTTCGAACATAGCCAGGATGCAACAATGCAACCGCAATGCCTCTGGATTTTAAATCATGAGCCAAACAACTGCCGACCATATTAACAGCAGTTTTACTCAGGCGATAACCATATTGTCCACCTGAACCATCAGCAATTGAACCCATACGTGAGGTGATAATGATTATTTTCGAACCCGTTTTTAATAATGGCAGAAAATTTTCACTGACGCGCAACGGCCCCAGAGTGTTGACCTCAAATTGTTGGTGTATGGCCTCATAGTCCAAATGATTGAGATCCATGCTTTGCAAAAGCCCTGCATTGTTTATCAGTAAATTGATCTGTATGTTCTTTAATTTTTTAGCCAATTGCTGGATAGAATCTGCATCACAGACATCAAAACCTGTTTCTATTTGGCAGTCTAATTGTTCCAACGCAGTACTTGATTGTCGGCAAGCGACGATTACACGAAAGTTTTTCTGTAACAATTGTTTTGCTAGTTCTAAGCCTATGCCTCGATTGGCGCCCGTAATTAAAGCTGTTTTCATTGTTGTTTTTGTAAGGTTGTAATGTTTTATTGTATGATACTGAACTTGTTCTGTAAACCAATGAAACACTCATGAAATACATTATTGTCACCGCATTAGAAGACGAAGCACAAGGATTAGAAAGCTATGCTCCTGTGATTCATACAGGCATAGGTAAAGTTAACGCCTGCATTAAACTGTATGCTGCCATCCTCAAGTATCAACCCGATTTAGTGCTAAACTATGGCACGGCTGGTGGCATTGCTGACTTGTTAGGTTTGCATAAAGTGGCTCATTTTGTTCAGGTGGATATGGATGTTCGTGGTTTGGATTTTCCGCGTGGCATCACTCCTTTAATGAACGAAACCTTGCCTAAAAAAACAGGTGTGGTTCTAGGCACTGGTGACAGCTTTATCACCAATGTTGATAAACAATTAGAGGGCTTGCAAATAGAGATTGACTTGGTTGACATGGAAGGTTACGCCCTGAAAAAAGTCTGTGAGCATCATGGTATCGCTTTTGAGGCCTATAAGTTTATCAGCGACAAGGCCAATGAAGAAGCTGGCGAAGAATGGCGAGAGACCGTTGCAAATGGCACTCATCTTTTTGCCAAAGTGCTAGATAAAAACTATGGCCTGTCGGATTTAATCCACTCCAGTCATTCCCTTAAAGGCGAGAATTTACATCGGCGATGAGGCTTTTTGAGAATTTCTTAGGCATATTAAGGGCTTGTGCTAGCATCGTGATCTCTATATCGGGATTTGGGAACAATCCCGATTCGAACAAAAAAGCCAAACAAAACTGTTTGGCTTTTTGGTAAACAAATTGTAAGTTTAAGATTATTCAGGTTTATCAAGCAATGCTTTAATAGACAAACGCACACGATTTTGTTTATCAATTTCTAACACTTTTACTTTAACCACTTCGCCTTCTGTTAAGACATCGGTGACGTTAGCAACGCGTTCGTTAGATATTTGCGAAATATGTACCATGCCATCTTTACCAGGTAGCAAGTTAACAAAAGCACCAAAATCCATAATTTTCACAATTTTGCCTTCGTAAACAGCACCCACTTCAACATCTGCGGTGATTTCTTCGATACGCTTAACTGCATTTCTAGCATCATCACCATTGACCGCCGCGATAGTAACAACGCCATCATCGTTAATTTCTATTGTGGTGTTGGTTTCTTCGGTTAAGGCACGAATCGTTGCCCCGCCTTTACCAATGACATCTCTTATTTTGTCTGGATGAACGGTAATATTGATCAATTTAGGCGCATAATCTGACATTTCTTCGCGTGTCGCATCCAAAACCTTGTTCATTTCATCCAAAATATAATCACGACCGCCTTTGGCTTGTGATAAGGCTTTTTGCATGATTTCTTCGGTGATGCCTTCAATTTTAATGTCCATTTGCAAGGCTGTTATACCGTCAGCAGTTCCTGCGACTTTAAAGTCCATATCACCCAAATGATCTTCATCACCTAAGATATCGGATAAAACAGCAAAATCATCGCCTTCTTTAATTAAGCCCATTGCAATACCTGCTACAGGAGCTTTTAATGGAACACCTGCATCCATCATGGACAAAGAAGAACCACAAACAGAAGCCATTGAACTTGAACCATTGGATTCGGTAATTTCAGAAACTACTCGGATAACATAAGGAAAATCATCTTCATTAGGCATAACAGCCATCAAGCCACGTTTGGCTAGTTTTCCATGACCAATCTCACGGCGTTTTGGACCGCTCATAAAGCCAGTCTCACCAACACAATAAGGAGGGAAATTATAATGCAACATAAAACGATCTTTGTCTTCGCCATCAAGTGAATCAATCAATTGAGCATCACGGCCCGTGCCTAAAGTTGTAACAACTATGGCCTGTGTTTCACCACGAGTAAACAAAGCCGAACCATGAGTCCGAGGTAAAACACCTGTACGGACGGTAATATCACGCACATCATCAAGGCCACGTCCATCTATTCGGGGTTGTCCAGAAATGACTTTTTTGCGGACGTGTGCTTTTTCGATTAATGCGACTATTTCTTTGACTTCAGCAGCACTGGGAGAGTCTTCAGCATCAGTGACCAAAGCTTCTACGGCATTTCCTCTTAAAACATTAAGAGCTTCGTATCTGGCTGCTTTATCATGTGTGTTATAAGCGGCAATTATAGGCTCTGCTATTGCTTCTTTGACTTTATTCACCAATTCTTGATCCAAAGCAGGAGCTTCCCATGCCCATTGCTCAACGCCTAAATCAGTGACCATTTCGTTAATAGCATTAATCACTACTTGTTGCTGCTGATGACCAAAACTAACCGCACCTAACATTACTTCTTCGGACAATAGATCCGCTTCTGATTCAACCATCAAAACAGCGGATTCTGTACCTGCAACCACTAACTCTAATTGCGACTCTTTTAGAACTGCATTGCTTGGGTTTAACAAATATTCACCGTCTTTGTAGCCGACTTTTGCTGCTGCGATTGGTCCATGAAAAGGTGCACCAGATAAACTCATTGCCGCAGAGGCACCAATCAAAGCAGGAATATCCGCATCGATGTCTTCGGAATAAGAAATAACTGTAGCGACCACTTGGATTTCGTTTTTAAAACCTTTAGGGAACAAAGGGCGAATTGGACGATCAATTAATCGGCAGATTAAGATTTCTTTTTCTGTCGGGCGGCCTTCGCGTTTGAAGAAGCCACCAGGGATTTTACCAGCAGAATATGCTTTTTCTTGATAATTAACGGTTAATGGAAAAAAACTTTGTCCTGGAACCGCTTCCTTTTTTGCGACGACGGCCACCATGACCACTGTATCGCCCATTTTAACCATAACAGTTGCACTTGCTTGTCGTGCAATCTCACCTGTTTCGATTTCTACTGTATGGTCTCCATACTGAAATTTTTTTGTATATTTAGCCACTGCTATTTTCACCTATTAAATTTATATTTTCTTTGCCTATAAAAAAAGGTACATGCTGTACCTTTTTAATCTCTTGCAATAATTATCGACGCAATCCTAAGCGTTTGATTAGTACTTGATAACCTTCGGCATCTTTTCCTTTTAAATACTTCTGCAACTTACGACGTTGATTAACCAACTTAATTAAGCCTCTTCTTGAATGAAGATCTTTTTTATGTGATTTGAAGTGTTCAGTGAGGTATGTGATACGAGCGGTTAGTAAAGCGATTTGAACATTGGCAGAGCCCGTGTCGTTTTCGCCAGTTTTATAATCATTGATAATTTCTTGTCTTTGTTCTACAGTCAACATATGACTTTCTCCGTTTGTGGACTTAGTGTCCAATTAAATGACCAATCGAGCGTTGAACATTCGCATCGATGAGATTATCTTGCAGTCTCAACCACAAGCGCGCGTATTTTAAGGGATTAGCCATAACATTGCCAATGAAAATCATGATTTTGTTGAAATGCACATGATAATTCGATATTGTTCACAACCGAATCAGAATAAGCTCTTATGACAACGACAACAAAATTGCTAGAACAAGCTCAAAATGCACAGCAACACGCCTATGCTCCCTATTCTAAATTTCATGTTGGTGCTGCAATAGTGGACAACAACAACCTCATTCATTCAGGCTGCAATGTAGAAAATGCTGCCTATCCCCAAGGTATTTGCGCCGAAGGTTCGGCTATCTCAGCCATGGTTTTAGGCGGCGGCAAAAAGATTAAAAAAATCCTACTTATCAGCAGCGGAGAACAGTTGGTTAGTCCTTGTGGAGGTTGCCGACAAAAAATCAAAGAATTCAGTGATGAAAACACTGAAATTATCATCTACCACGACAAGCAGATGACGACTTTTCATATGGATGATTTGCTGCCACATTCCTTTTCCAGTAAATTTTTAAAACCATGAAAAAACCACCGTTAATTCCAACTGTTTTAGTGCTTTTTTTTGTTGTACTCATGCTTAATCTTGGCTTTTGGCAACTGAGCAGAGCAAAAGAAAAACAACACTTGTTAACGCTGATAGCCGATGACAATGTTATCCAATTAAAGACAAAAAAACAGTTAAAAGAGTTACCTCAATATGCCACCATCAAAATCAAAGGCCATTATCTCAAACAACCACAACTCCTATTAGACAACCAAATCAACGGCCAGCAATTGGGATACCATGTTTTTACGGCCTTTTTTATTGATGCCTTAAACAGTTATATCATGATCAACCGAGGCTGGATCAACCCAACCCACAACAAATCCTTAGAAGTTGACGAATCCCCAACGCAATTAATTGGTCGCCTAAATCACGCTCCTCGGGTCGGGTACCAACTTGGTGAACAAAGCTTAAAAAATAAACACCAGCAACTTATTACTTATTATGATTCTGAAATTATCCAGCCATTTCTGCAAGAAAAGCTTTGCCAAAGTCTGGATTGTTGGGTCACTCCTCGAATCTTATGGCTCAACCCTGATCAACACCAAGGTTTCGAGCGAAATTGGAAGCCGATCATCATGCCTCCATCCAAGCACATCGGCTATGCTGTTCAATGGTTCTCTATGACTTTTGTGCTGATTGTTATTTATATTTATTGGTTGCGGAAAACGGTTTATTCACTTACCGAGGATTAATGGTAATTAATCGTTTTTTAACTCGTCATTATGATTATAAAAAGGCCTTCTTAATGTTAAAATACTGCACAAAAGAATCTGAGTAAACCTTATGAAAGTAAAAAAATACATTCTAATTTTTTTAATCATCACAAGCCTTTCGCATTCTCAATCAGGCGGTGATTTTTCAATCAATAAATCGACTATTGCCAGTGGTGGCGGGACTTCAAATGGAGGCAACTATGCTGTTGCAGGCACCATAGGGCAAGTTGATGCTTCAGAAGAACTCACCGGGGGAAACTTTCGGCTCACCGGTGGTTTTTGGAACAATAGATCAATCAATTCAGACATCATATTTAAAAATAGTTTTGAGTAACATCAAGCTCACAAGACAGAATAAAGAGAGGAAGAGAACATGAAATTTTATACATTATTATTAACTAGCTTACTAAGCTTTACGCTTCGTGCAGAATTGCTCGGGTCAGAGTTCACTTATCAAGGTGAGTTAAAAGATATTAATGGCAACGTGCATGACGGTGAATTTGATTTCAATTTTAAAATCTACTCAGATATAGATGGCAACAATCAACTTGGAAATGCTTACAACGTCCAAAATGTGCTCGTTAGCCAAGGGATATTTACCACACAATTAGATTTTGGTGACACATACTTTATTGGAGATAAAGTATGGCTAGAAATCAACATCAGAGACGGCAACTCGAATGGAGGATACACACAACTCTTGCCTTTGCAACAAATTACGTCCATTCCTTATGCCACTCAAGCTCAATATGTTTCTGTCAATTCGGTTTCAAGCAACGAAATCATCGACGGCTCCATAGTTACTTCGGATATGGCTGATGCATCAATAGACAGTGATAAAATTCTTGATAGTTCTATCGCAACTGTAGATTATCAGGACAACAGCATTACCTCAACAAAGATACAAGCTCCATTGTCACTTTCAGCCAGTATTATTGGCAACTCAAACAATCCACCTGAAGACACCGCTGTAATAGCTGGTGTTAATACTGCAGTTGTAAGTTACAATATATTCGGTATCTATGGAACAAGTTCAGGAAGTTTTCCTCCTAATGGAAATATACCCGCCTACCCAGCAGGAGTCTATGGACACGGAACCTTTGATGCTTATGGTGTTAAAGGAACAGCAGGAGATATCAGTGGCTTCGATTACCCAACAGGCTCTGTTGGAGTGGTCGGAATAGGCCAAAGCAGAGGAGTTGTTGCAATAAGTAATAGTGGAATGGGCATGAACTCTAACAGTGTATCTAATTACGGTGTCTGGGGACAAAGCAATGAATACAGAGGGGTGACAGGTCGAACTTCAAGATCAGACAGTAATTATGGAATTTTTACGCCCGATAATTTGTTCTCAAACAATTACACTTTAAGAGGCTCAATCAGTAAAATATTTAAATACAATGGTAGCTCCGAGCTAAAACCAGGCGATGTGGTTAGTTTTTCTGGCATAGCACAGGGGCAAAAACAAACAGATGCCCCCGTTGTTCTTGTTAAAAACATCCATAACAACCCAAATGCTTCTATCGCTGGCGTGGTGCAAAGCCGTTTTAATATTGATTCCGTTTCTGATGACGAAACTCTAAATAATACCAACACAGACAAAGATCCAACACCCACTGGAGCAGTACAACCAGGAGAATATTTACTGGTGGTTATCGAAGGCCCTGCAAAAATTAATCTTGATGCAGATAAAAGTCAATATACAATGGGTGGTTTATTGGTCTTTGAACCTGCAAATGGAAAAATCAGGAATACGAACAACAGCTCAATCAATTCAGAAGGGCATATTATTGGCAGTTATTTAGGAAGTATGGCTGATGACAATACCAGCACATTTGTTTATGTTTCGGTTAAATAAGCTCTAGATCAAGCTCCTTGGAGTTTGCCCGAGAATTGAAATCGATAATCGAGGTGCTTTAGCTTTTTTATGTGAATGAGCCATTACAAACAATCCGGCTCTTGATGTAAAAGTTCGTTTGTTGCTGATAAATTGTGTGCTAATATATTCATAAACCTTGGTTTCATCCTTTGGATGATTTTTGATTTGTAGTAAAGGCGCATTTTCTTGCATTGACTTTTCTATAGCAGGATTAGGGCAAAAAAATACTTAATGAACACTAAACAGTACCAGCGCATAAAACAAATAGTGACTTTGCTATGGGAACACCCTAAAAATGAATGGACGGGGCTCTTAAATAAACTTTGTGGTGATGACCAAACATTAAAATTAGAAGTCGAAGCCTTTCTTTCAGAAGAGGTTAGTGAAGGATTTCTATCGCAAGATGCCGTACACGTTCATGCCAATGAAAGTGATGAGCGCTTAACCGGAAAGATTGGCCGTATTAAAATATCCAAGCTTATTGCCACAGGAGGCATGGGCGAAGTCTATGCTGGTGTTGATGAAGTTTTAAAACGAGAAGTTGCTATAAAAATTATGAATGTAGGAATGCGTTTGTCAGAAGAGCGTCGCCAAGCCTTTCTAAATGAAGCCCAAGTTCTTTCTAGTCTGCGACATTCCAACATCTGTCAAATCTATGATTTTTTTGAAGACCAAGACCATGATGTCTTGGTGATGGAATTGATTCATGGCAAAACACTAAGACAAATTTTAGATGATGGTGCTGTCAATAATCCCTTAACTATAGCCATTCAAATTTGCAATGCACTAACAACAGCTCATGAACGTGGCATCATCCATCGAGATTTAAAACCCGACAATATTATGTTGACAGAACAAGGAGAAGTTAAGGTGCTTGATTTTGGCCTGGCGCGTACAGGCATTGTTAATGCTCAAAACTTTGTATCTGACCCTGACCCAAAAAAGACGCAGATTTCTGGCACTCCAGGTTATATGTCACCCGAACAAGCGCGCGGTGAACAATCCAATTCTGCTACAGATTTGTGGAGTTTTGGATTGGTTTTATCTGAATTATTAACAGGCAAGAAAGTTTTCCCAGAAAATTTATCTGGCGAACAACTGTTAGAACAGTCAAAGAAAGCCATTGTAAATTTACCTAACAATTTACCAAAAGCCGAATCATTACTGCTAAGCAATCTTTTATCACCCAATGCACCAGACAGACCCACGGCACGATTGACCCTAAACCGATTAAGGCAAATTCAAAATCGCCCTCGTAGAAGAGTTAAAATGGCAGCTATAATCGTACTGGTCTTTATAGTGTTTTTATCTTTATGGAAATACACCCATGATTTAAAAGCTGAACAACAAAAAGCACACCGCGCACAATTAATGGCAGAAAACCAAGGTAAAACCGCCATTAAAGCACGGGTTGATGCCGAAAACTTGATTGCTTTTATGTTGGATGATTTACATACAGGCTTGCGTGAACTAGGAAAATTAGACCTGCTTGAGTCTGTTGCCAATCAAGCCAAAAATTACTATGACAAGCTCAGTGATGAACAATTGCAAGCATCCGATGGAAAAGCAGCAATAGCCTTAGTGCGATTATCCGAAGTGCTCACAGACACAGGTCGAAACAATGAAGCCATCAACTTGCTTGAACAAGCCAAAGAAAAACTAAGCCAATTTCGCTCCAAAAATTTAGGCAATGAATTATTAAGCTATCGCTTTGGGTTTGTTTTATATAACTTAGGTGACTTGTATAAATTGGCTGGTTTGTATGAGAAAGCTCGCACAGAACTAGAACAGGCGATTGTGTTAGGAAACCAGCTAACCCAAGGTCTCAAACCAGGAATGGGTCCTTCTCAATCTCCTAATGCCACACAAAGATGGCGGTTATTATTGCATTCGCAGTATTTATTGGCAGACAGTTATACCCGCTTTGGAGGCGCAGAACAAGCTGCTGAAATTCTTGAAAAGGCTGTCAAATTAGCTATTCCCGCAGCACTGGCGAATGATGAATTAACCCTCAATTTATCCGACATACAGTTTAAACGCTGCGATACTTATTCGGAACTGAACCAGCCGAAGATACAATTGCAAGCTTGTATAGCTACACTGGAACTAGACAAAATCTTGTACAAAAACAACCCTAAAAACTACGAATACCATAAAAATTTGATGGGCGATTATGCCGTAGTTAGCGAAGTCTATGCCTTGCTAAAAAGATATGACAAAGCTTTGTCAGCTATCAATGAAGGATTGCGATTGGGAGATTTATTGATTGACTGGGATAGCAGCAATGCCAACACACAAAATGAATATGTTAGTGTTTTGATTACAAAAGCACGTATTTTAAAAGACATGAATAAGCACAAAGAAAGTCAGGAGTTGTTCAAACAAGCTTATAAAATTATTATGCCTATTGCCAAAGATCACGAAGAGATCACCTTTTTAAATCATGCTTTTATCACGCTAGTCCACTTAGGCTACCGTGATGCAGCCAGAAAAGTCGCCACCACATTGGATTTGCGGGGCTTTAAAAGACGCGACTTCAAAGATTTATGTGTACAATACAACATAAGCGAATGTATGGAAGAAAATTTATGAATGAGAACCACACGTTCTTTGTCATCCTCGCGAACGCGGGGATCCAGTATTTAGGACTCGATTTTAAAAGAGACCTTTGCATAACTTATAGTCAATAATGCCAAACAATAGCACTATCCAAGTCACCTTATTACTCAACCGCTGGCAAGCGGGGGACAAAGCCGCCTTGGACAGATTAATCCCGATGGTATATCAAGAATTGCGACACTTAGCTAGAGCCCAATTGCAACGCAATAACAACAGCATCCAATGCACCGAACTGGTCTCTGAAGCCTATATGCGTTTGATCGATACACAAAAAATCAATTACAACGACCGCACCCACTTTTTTTCCATGGCAGCACGCACCATGCGGCGGGTATTGGTGGATAATTTCAGAAAAAAGAAAACCAATAAACGTGGCAACAACCCAACACTATTGACCTTCTATGACGATTCTACAGCCGAAAAAAAATCAGCCATTGCCCTAGATGAACTAGAAGATGCCCTAACAAAACTCGAACAACTCGATGCCACCCAAGCCGAAATCGTCACCCTACGTTATTTCGGTGGCTTAAAAAGCCAAGAAATAGCCGATATTCTCAATATTTCCACCCGAACCATTCGACGCGAATGGACCATGGCACGCATTTGGTTGTATCGGCAGTTGAAATAGAAATTCTGTCATTGCGAGGAGGCACGACGCGGCAACCTCCTAACGCTACCGCGATTCCAATTTAGTGCCTGTATTATTTCTATTCGCAATAAGAGTGTATTATTTGAGCTCATGGCACATTCAAGAGATTGCCACGTCGTACCTCCTCGCAATGACATATGTGTTTTTCTAAAGAATTTTATCATTTATTTATTACACCAATTTACAATCGTAGCTTTTAAACTTGTTATCAACAGTCATAATTTTAAATTTTCGATTGAGGGCTTGTGAAATTAACATTCTATCAAACGGGTCTTTGTGATGAAAAGGCATTTCTTTTAGGCCCATTGCATCAGCCGTTGAATAATCCAACAACTCAAAACCTGATTCTTGGGCAATTTGAATCGGGTCAAAGTCAATTTTTAACTTGCCAAGTGATGATTTAATCATTATTTCAGTGATACTGATTGAGCTTAGGTATATGGTATTACTTAAAGTCAACAAAGCCTGTTTATGCTTAGATGAAAGTTTTTCCGTATCAGAGATTGCCCAAAGAAAGATATGTGTATCAATAATTATTTTCATTAACTATCACCATAAAACATGGCATTAATTTCGTCATCTTCTTCTAAAAAATCATCACCAAAATCAACTTTACCTTGCAACAATCCCAGTTTTCTCACGCCTGTAGGTTGATGAATAACTAAGTCAGCAATGGGTAAGTTATTTTTTGCTATCACCACTTTTTCCCCATGGTAAACCATGTCAATTAATTGTGACAATTTTGCTTTTGCTTCGGATATATTGATAATCATAAGTAAATAGTGTTTTAAATAGGTTTATTGTATCTGTATTGGTCAAGTTGGTCAACTTGATTAAATTTAAATAAACTTCTAAATACTATAACTGAGTTGTAAAAGATTAGTTGCGTTGGTTAAGCAATAAATTTTGCAAATTCAAACTGAATAGAAAATCCGCGAAGATTTTCAGAAGTAAGCGAGAACAAGCAATTACTTATAGCCATTGTTGTGCTTTCGTTATTTTTTTGTCGAATTCATTTACAAATGCTTCTTTAATCTGTTTTTCTTTAGTTCTTTTTTTATTATTGTTGTCAAATGGTTATTGTGATTTTTAAAATCTGAAATGCGAACTGTTGACGTGCTATTATTATCTTTGAATATAATAAGTTCAGTATGAAGTAACTCAAGAAATTTGAGGTCAGAAGTATTTCTAATATTAGCAGATGCTATTTCTTTAGTTCCTGAATTTGTAGATTCTAAATTTGATCGTATGGCATTTTCCGTTTGTAGTATCCTTAAAATTACATTCTCAATGTCTTTAATGCTTTGTGTTACTTTTTTTTGTTCGAAATCGTAATATCTGGAAATAGCAGTTCGTAGATTTTTGTTCTCAACAACTAATCCATTAGACTTCATCATTTCAAACGCATTATTAAGCGGATAAAATCTTTCGAAGGTAAGAAACTGAGCTATATGCTTTTCTATACCGTTCTCATCTAAAGGTTTAGCATTCAGAATTCTCAACAAATTTTCAACAGCAACTTTAGTAATAGATCTACGCTCTATAATAAATTCAATCTGTTCAGCATCTTCATTTAAATTATTCAAAATTTGATTTAAAATATAGGCTCTATGTGAAATACAGTGGGTAATCAAATTTCAATTTACCACATAAAAAGTAAATCATGTTCTTGAAATTTTCGATATTTCTATAGCCTCTTGCCCTTCTTTTTGCTAGTTGGATTTTACAA
>Ga0316206_1000296_pt1 | contig 77653 bp, 52 predicted proteins | sample 6monthpyrite_MG_FD_204942 | JGI IMG/M metagenome (GOLD analysis project Ga0316206, IMG submission 204942) | Microbial mat bacterial communities from mineral coupon in-situ incubated in ocean water Damariscotta River, Maine, United States -... | ecosystem: Environmental > Aquatic > Marine >...
GATCGCATTCAAGTTGGAAACTTCTTTAATAATGCTCAAGTCTCCAACCCGGAATTTTATAATTACGCCTATGAAGTTCGATTTAATGATACCACCGTCTGGAATTTAGATGAAATTAAACGTCTAGTACAACAACCGACTGCATTGGCCGACAATTTATACAGCTATGCAAGTGAAGATAACCTTATTTACGGTAAAGGTGGCAATGACACGATTACAGGCGCAGATGGCAATGACTATCTTGATGGCGGTGATGGTAATGATACGATCACAGCCAATGATGGAAATGATTATCTTATAGGCGGTCTCGGGAATGATAGCTTAAGTGGAGAAGCCGGCGACGACTTGCTCGAAGGCAATGCTGGTAACGATAGACTAATCGGTGGTGCTGGCGCTGACACGCTAGAGGGTGGCAGTGGTGATGACTATCTAGAAGCTGGCTCGGGTGATGATCTATTCATTGGCGGCAGTGGGGATGATGACTTACGCGGTAATACGGGTAACGATACTTATTACTTCGAACGCGGCTTTGGTAATGATAGTTTAAGTAATGGTTATAACAATACGGATGCATTCGGTACTACAGTAGATGCGATTGAATTCGGGCCAGACATCCTACCAGAAGATATAATAATTACGCGTTATCAGTCTAATTTGATCCTTAGCCTCGTTGGTGCGAGTGACACAATAACAGTTAGTAGCTATTTTCGTAATGACGGCACCTCAGCTTACTTAATTGATGAAATTCGTTTTAGTAATAACACCGTTTGGGATTTTAATTACGTTCGTATCAATTCTGAAATGGGTACCAGTCAAGCAGATAACTTATATAGTCTTGATTCAGGTAGTACTCTTTATGGTCTAGGTGGCAATGACAATTTAACGGCGCAAAATACAAACAGCATCGATGTGTTTGATGGCGGCAGTGGTGACGATAATCTTAGTGGCCTAGGTGGGAATGATACCCTCATAGGGGGTTCGGGTAACGATGGACTCTGGGGAGGGGTTAACGACGACCTTTTACTGGGTGGCGATGGCAAAGATATGCTACTGGGTGAGACTGGTAATGACACGCTAATTGGTGGCGTTGGTAACGACACACTCTACGCTGGAAGTGGTAATGATGTGTACTTCTTCGACCGTGGCTTTGGCCAAGATACAATAAATAATTATTATTACAATTATGATGCAGTTGCTTCTCGATTGGACGTTATTCAATTTGGTGCAGGGATTTTACCAACAGAAGTTTATTTGTATCGTAGTTATACAGATGTTCTTAATATTGGAATTACAGGCACAGATGATCTTATTAGAATAGATAGTTATTTTAGTAATGATGCGACCGGTCAAGGTATGCTTAACGAAATCCGTTTTGACGGCGGAGCAGTGTGGAATGTAGCGGAAGTAAAATTACGCGTACAACAAAGTTCAGAATCTAATAATAATTTATACAGCTATACTCCCGGCGATGTACTTAATGGCGGCGCGGGTGAAGATAACCTTTACGGTGAAGCCGGTGTAGATATTTTAAATGGAGATGCCGGTAACGATGTGTTATTTGGTGCAGCCAATGTTGATACATTATTTGGCGGAACGGGTAATGATAGTTTAGATGGCGGTGCCGGTAATGATTTACTTCAAGGAGAAGTTGGCAACGATACCCTCACAGGAGGTTTGGGCGACGATACATTAATCGGTGGCTCAGGGGCAGATATTCTCTCGGGTAGTGCCGGTAATGATATTTACTATTTCGAACGTGGCTTTGGAAGAGATACAATTAATAATTCGGCAGGTTCAAGTATCTCCGATATTGATGCTATTGAATTTAGTGTAGACATACTCCCGACAGATATACGTGCATACAGAGATAATCTGAATTTAATATTAGAGTTAATTGGTACAGAAGATCGTATAACAGTTACCCAATATTTTGATAAAGATGCAGACATAGCTCTAATAACAAGTCATTTTGTAGTCGAGGAAATTCGTTTTCTCAGTGATGCAACGGTTTGGGATATAAACACCGTTAAGTTATTGGTTCAGCAATCTACACAAGGAAACGATAACTTATACAGCTATGCAACGGGCGGCCTTATTTTAGGTGGAACAGGTTCCGATACTTTATTAGGTAAAGAAGGTGTCGATCAACTCTATGGTGGTTTTGGTCTGGACTCGCTTGACGGAGGAGCGGGTAACGACCTACTTGTAGGTGATGAAGGTAATGATTCTTTATTAGGTATGGATGGTAACGATACTTTAATAGGTGGTCTTGGTAATGATTCTTTAACAGGTGGTTATGGTAACGATACATATATTTATAATCGTGGAGATGGGCAAGATACCATTAAAAATTCTGGAAATAACGGACAAATCGATGTATTGAAGTTTGGTATTGATATTTTACCAAGTGACATCAACGTACGTATTGGGGGCTATGGTAATTATGGTCTTTATTTAGATATTTCAGGTGGCGCAGATTCAGTTCTCATTTCATTCTATTTATATAACAACGGATTAGGAACAGAAACTCTTTCTGAAATTCGTTTTGATGCAGATAATAGTACTGTATGGACGTATGCTGATATCTTAACGCTTTTGCCTCCCACAGAATCTTATGTACAAGGTAATACCCTAGATGGAACTACCGGTCCCGATACGCTTATTGGTGGATCTTTTAGAGATTACATTACAGGTAATGCCGGTGATGACCTTATTCAAGGCGTAGGTGGGCCCGATGTACTGTATGGTGAGGCTGGTCTGGACCAATTATATGGTGGAGCCGGTAGCGACACACTTTATGGTGGTAGTGGGAATGATCTGCTATATGGAGAAACCGGGGATGATGCTTTATTTGGACAATCGGGGAACGATCAACTTTTTGGTGGGTTAGGTAATGATAATTTAGAAGGTGACACGGGAGATGATACGTTAATTGGTGCTCAAGGAAATGACATATTAAAAGGCGGTGAAGGTAACGACATCTACAAATTTGATTTAGGTTTCGGTATCGACACACTTACCAATTGGGTTGGTTACGATACAACCGCACAGTATGACGTTGTAGAATTTGGTGTGGGTATTAACGCTGCAGATGTAACCGCAATCCGCCGCAATGACGATCTTATTCTCACTCTGGCTCAGGGGCAGGGCCAACTAAAAATTGTTTCGTATTTTAATACCGATGCTTCTACCAAATTTACGGTAAATGAAATTCGTTTTACCGAAGGTCCGCTCGTCTGGACTACCGCCTATATTAAAGACCTCGTAAAAGGTCCCGCTACCGACGGTGATGATCAATTCTATAACTATGCCACAGGTGGTATCTTAAACGGTGGCGAGGGTAACGACACCCTCACCGGTGCCACTGGTTTGGATATTTTAAATGGCGGTACGGGTACAGACATACTCTACGGCCGAGATAATAACGATACCCTTTCAGGCAATGCAGGTAACGATACACTTTATGGTGAAGCCGGTGCCGATACATTATCTGGTGAGATAGGAAACGATACCTTGTTAGGTGGTGTCGGGAACGATTTACTCCAGGGTGGTGTAGGTGACGATGCTCTCTATGGCAATGAAGACAATGATATTTTAGTTGGTGGAACCGGTAACGATACTCTTTCCGGTGATCTGGGTAACGACATATATCGTTTTGAAACTGGTTTTGGGCAAGACACCATTGCGGCTATTTACTCTAAAACTGATTTAGTTGAAACCAATGTAATTGAATTTGGTGTAGGTATTCTGCCGACGGATGTGTTTGCACATCGCGTTAACGATAATTTAATTCTGGAAATAATCGGAACAGAAGACCGCATCACGGTAAATCAATATTTTGATACCGATGCCCTGCGAATTTTTTCAGATGCTTATGGAAATTTCATCTATTCAGTCGAAGAGATCCATTTTGATTCTGACCCAACAGTTTGGGACATAGCAACGGTTAAAGCCCTCGTATTAACTAGTTCCGAAACGCATGATGAACTCTATACCTATGACGTAGGTAACAGTCTTAATGGCTTAGGCGGCAACGATACTTTAATCGGTAAAGAAGGTAAGGATACCTTATACGGTAATGGAGGTAACGATACGATTAGTGCAGGTGGTAATGATGACTTTATCGATGGTGGCAGTGGTATCGATACTATCCATGGAGGAGATGGCAGTGATACTTTACTGGGTGGTGCAGGCAATGATTATCTCTATGGGTATGCAAGTGGTTATGCGGGGTATAACGCTCTGGGTGATGATACTCTAATTGGTGGTACTGGTAATGATTCGCTCAATGGGGGTTTTGGTAATACTACCTATATTTTTGAGCAGGGCTTTGGTCAGGACACGATTAATTATGCAGCCTCAGTCGATAATTACGACACTTTAATTTTTGGTGCAGGCATACTGCCAGACGATATTCATATTTCACGTAACTGGACAGATTTATTTATTAATGTTATTGGAACTGAAGATAACATTCGCATTGCTGGTTTTTGGCAAGATGAATATGTTGGAGATTTCAATTTGGCAGCACCAACGCATGGTGTTGACGAAATTAAATTCGACAATGGAACCATATGGAATCTTGATGCCATTAGAGCCAGGACTCTAGAAGGAACCGATAATAAAGATGAGTTAGTAACCTCAGCAGCAGGTAGCCATGTTATTGGTGGTAATGGTAATGACTGGTTTTACAATTACACGGGTGCGAGTGGTGTTGGCAATGACCACCTTGAAGGTGGAGCCGGTAATGACAACATTACAGGTTATAACGGAACGGATTTACTTGAAGGTGGAGAAGGTAATGATACTCTCTCTGGTGGGAATGGTAACGATACGCTAATTGGTGGCATAGGTAATGACACGCTAAGGGGTGATAATGGCAATAATGTACTTCGTGGTGGCGAAGACAATGACTCACTAACGGGTGGAACTGGTAACGACATTCTTTATGGCGATGCGGGTAATGATACCTTAAGTGGTAGCACTGGTAATGATATTTATCGTTTTGAACGAGGCTTTGGTTCAGATACCATTAGTAATTACAGTTATGATCTCCTCTCAAATCGTACCGATGTTATTCAGTTTGTAGCCGGCATTCGCCCGGAAGATGTATGGGTAAGTCGAAATTACGATAATCTTATCTTACAACTCCGTGATAGCAGCGACCAAATTACGGTTTCTAATTATTTTAATACTGATGGTGCGTCACAATATTTAGTCGATGAAGTTCAGTTTGAAGATGGTACTGTTTGGCGCCTCAACGATATTAACAACCTTCTCGGAGGGCTCAAAAACTCTCAGGAAACAACATTAAGCTGGGTTGGTGAGAAAGCCTATAGCAATACATTTGCATTTATTAGCGTAGACGGCAAAGCATTCGCAGCCGTTAAACCAAATAATAATACCTATACCGTAACCTTTAATCAGTTAACGGAAGGTGAGCATAGCTATGTAATAGAATACCGTGATGCATTAGGTAATGTGCTTAAACGTGGTAATAACAGTTTTACTGTTTATGAAACAGGAACCGAAACACAAGCATCCCGTTTAGAAAGTGTTGTTGCTCAGGATAGTGCGCGGGTTACGCGTTTCTTTTACGATAAAGATGGTAACCTTACACAAACGTTGGACGCAGAAGGTTATATTACCGAGTCTACTTTCAATGCCGCAGGTAACTTAACAGACTCCATTTCTTATGCACAGCCTGTTTCCAGTATTCCTAAGTTAGCTTCGCGTGAGGATGTTGTTCTTAATGATAAGCCTGTGGGTTATTGGAAGTTAGATGAGTCTACAGGTGTGGCTGCAAAAGATTCAAGTGGTAATGGCTTGGATGGATTATATGGCTCAGCACTTGTATTGGCGCAAGCCGGTGCAATCCCAACAAGTACAGGCACGGCAATACAATTTAATGGTACAAATGGCACTGATGTCAACGCAATAAATCTTGGTAACGATAGCCGTATTCAACTATCTACTGGTACGGTTGAAGCATGGGTTAATACGTCCGATGTATCGGCTACTAGCCGAATTATTTTCTCAAAACCAAGTGCGTATGAACTGAATATGTACAATGGCGTATTGCAGGTCTCAAATGTTAGAGGTGGCTACCCATCTAATACAGGTGTCATTATTGCAGATGGTCAGTGGCATCATCTCACTCTAAGTTTTGATGCTGGTGTTATTAATGGTACACATGTTTATGTAGATGGTATTCAAGTGTTGGAGACAACGACGGATATTACCAGTCAAAATACAGATTTTCTCGTTGGTGGTAGAAGTAGAGATGCATATTATGGTGGTGCGGCATTTATTGGTTTAATTGATGAAGTCGCTATTTTTGATCGGCTACTGACTACGGATGAAATTCCACAACACGCAATTGCCGCAGGTCATGTGGATGCTAAAGACATAGGCGAAGAAGTTTCTAGTTTAAACCCGGTAGCCAGTACAGAAGATTTAAAATCTTATAACTTCTACGATGCCAAAGGATTACTCACCGGCAGCTTAGATGAAAAAGGTTTCTTAAGAGACTTCGTATACGACAGCGTTGGCAACCTTGTTAGCAGCACGCGTTTCGCCGTTGCCATTACCAATTACAATCCAGCAACCGACACCTTTGCAACCTTACAAGCGCAGGCATCCAGCAGTAAAGATCAAACCACCTACAATAGTTACAACGCGCTTAACCAGGTCGATAGCCAAACCAATGCATCAGGTATTACAACTGAATATTCCTATGACACTCTTAACGACCTCGTGAATGAAGCCAGTGGTATACAAGGTGCCGATAGAATCGAGGCGCGCGAAAAACAGATCCGTCGTGATTACCTTGGCCGTGTTATTGGCGAGTTAAACGGCACCGGCAGTGCGCTCTATACTGAAAGTATGACGCCAGTACAAGTCGATGCATTGTATGCACAATATGGTGTTAGTCACAGTTACGATTTAACCGGGCAGCGCGTTCGTAGTATTGATGCCAATGGTAACGCCACTTATTTTTATTATGATGTGAATGGAAATTTAAGCCATACCGTTAACGCCGCAGGCGAAGTACAACAAAATAGTTTTAATGCTTTTAATCAAGTTGATTCAACAACGACCTATCGTAACAGAATAAGCACACTTGGCCTACAAGGCGGCTTCATTAGCACCGATTTATTAAGCCGTATTAGTGTTGTTGCAGATAGCACGGTCGATAGTGTTTCAACGTTCAGCTACACCACACGTGGTCAGCTCAGTCAAGTGGTCGATGCAGAAGGGTATATCACCCAGTATGCCTATAATATTTATGGTGAACGCGTCTCTTCGACTCGTACGATTGAACAAGCCAACGTAGATAATGCCTTTACCGCAAAAACTGTTACCGACTTAACGCGCTATGACCAGCGTGGATTACTAATTGAAACCGTACAAGACAGCGGCGATGTTGCTGCTACTACCCAACTTAAATATGATGCCTTTGGTCGCATTATCGAGCGTGTTGACGGACAAGGTAACATCACCCGCACGCAATATAATAATGGTGGCCGTGATGTGATTATCAGCGATGCACTTAATGCTCAGCAACAAATTAGCTATGATGCTGTGGGTCGAGTCCTTAACCACACCGATTCATTAGGAGCAGTTACATCGTATGTTTATAACGACACCGCAAGAACCATCACGGTAACATCGCCGGAAGGTATTGTTACGGTTAGCAGTGCTAACCGGCATGGTGAAAATGTTCAAATAAGTGACGGCAACGGTAACACCACTTCCTATCAATATGATAAAGATGGACGTCTTACCCGGGTGCAACAACAACTTGTTGATAGCACCATACTGGAAGACATCAGCGTGTACGATGAAGTTGGTTTAATTACCGATAGCATCAATGCCAGTGGACAACGTATTCATTATACCTATGATGCGGTTAATCGAGCATTAACCCGCACACTTGATGCGGATGGTTTAGCCTTAACAACGGTCTATGAATACGATGGCAGTGGTAATCGTGTGCGCATAACCGATGCCAATACCATTGTAACAGAAACGGTTTATAACCGTCGTGGTGAAGGTGTTCAGGTAACAGTCGACCCTGCCGGCTTAAATCTGGTAAGTAAGTTCACTTTAGATGGTGATGGTAATACGGTTAAAACAACCCAGGGTGATTTAGCCAACTCGGCACAACGTACCGTATCCTATCAATATGATGGTCTGAAGCGTCAAACCGGCAGCAGCGTTGATCCAACAGGACTCAATCTATCAAGCAAGCTTGTCTATGATGATAATGGGCGGGTCGTGGCACGGATTGATGCCAACGGCAACACCAGCCGCTTTGTTTACGATGAGACCGGCCTGGAACGTTTTACGATTAGTGCTGAAGGCAGTGTCAATGAAACCCGTTATAACAGCAATGGCCAAATCGTTGAAACCATTAGGTATGCGCGTGAGATCCAAATTGATTCGGTGGATGCACAGGTAAGTTTAACGCAAGTACAATCACTCATTACAGTTGATAGCAGTGCTGATCAACATACCTGGTTCGCTTACAACACTGATAACCAACGCGTATATCAAGTTACTGGCTTAGGTGAAACCACAGAATATCGTTACGATGCTAACGGCAGCGTCACTGAAACAATTGCCTATGATAAAACGATTTCATTAGCAACAACAATGGATTCGGCCAGTATTAATAGCGCCTTAAGCGCACTGGGTTATAACGGAACGCAATGGTTCAATGCACAACGTAATTTCACCGTTTACGATACCGTTCACCGAGCTCGATTTAATATTGATGCACTCGGTTTTGTAACTGAGAATGCTTATGACAAATTGGGTAACGTTATCAGTAGTGTACGTTATGCACAGAGTATCATATACAGCGCGGGTTCAAGCGAAACCATCGTTGCAGGCCAGCTTAATCTAAACGATCCAGGAAACCGTACAACCCGTTACATTTTAGACAGTGCAAATCGCATCAGCTATATGATTGATAGCGAAGGTTATACCACTGAATATCGTTATGATGCGTTAGGTAATCAAACAGATACGATTCGTTATGCGAATGCTATCAGTATTAGTGGTAACCCTGCGACTACCGATGTTGCCTTGTTATTACCTGCTACCTTAGGCAGTGAAGACCGCCAGATAACGATGCAATATGATAATAACAACCGTGTTACTTCACGCTTTGATGCCAAGGGAGCTGAAGAACGTTATACCTATGACGCGAGTGGCAATCGTGTTGCGGTTACCGACCGTTTAGGTGCTGTCACACGTTATGTGTTTGATACAGCAGATCGGATTCGTTATATCATTGACGCTGAAGGCGGTGTTAGTGAAAACCGATATGATGCAGCCGGCCAAATCATTGAAACAATTCGTTACACGAATCCTGTTGATACCACAACGATGTCACTCGAAGTGAATAGTGCAACGTTACAAGCGACATTAGCCTTATCCGTTGAAACCGATCAACATAACTGGTTTGCTTATGATGCAAACGGCAATCTAGTGTTCAGTGTTAATGGCGAAGGTAATGTTATTGAAAACCGCTACCATGGATTTGTTGATAATGGTGGCACCACAATCAAAGACGTGTATCAAGCACATGTATTCGATCGTATTGTGTATGACAAGTCTATTGTCACTACCGGAGTGATGAATCAAAGTGGTATCCAGGCCGCACTTGAAACAGCGGGTTACGGAGATGCTAATTGGTATGCACCTGTTTGGGCAGACACTCAACGCAGCCGTGTATTCCTTGATATTTTAAATCGTGAACAATTCAGTATTGATGCCGAAGGCGTTGTTACAGAAACGATCTACGACAATAATGGTAATGTTAAGCGTACACAACATTATACCAACACCGTTGATATCAATAGTGCAACCAGTGAAAGTTCACTACAATTGTTACTTGCAAGCAACACCGTTACGCGTGTAACGGATTACCAATATAACGTTCGCAATCAACTCACTACAAAAATAAACGATTCTGCTGGCCTCGCTACCACAACACAATATACTTACAACGCAAGTGGTGAAGTTGTAAGTATTATCGATGCAAAAACAAATACCACGCGTCAGGTTTATAGTACTGATGGTGATTTACGATTCGTGATTGATGCCAATGGCGGCGTCACAGAAAATATATTTAATAGTGTCGGCCAAGTGGTTAAAACCATTCGCTACAGTACGACTATTGATTTAACCGGATTATCTAACCTTGTGACTGAAGCAGAAGTCACGTCACGTCTAGTATTGGACGCAGCTAACGACCGTAACAACTGGAGTGTGTTCGATCGTAATGGCCGTTTAGTTTATAACGTCAACAGCCTCGGGGCTGTGAATCAAAATATTTACGATGCCAAAGGTAATTTGGTTGAATCTATTTCATATGACCGTGCAATCTCCACAGCAACACCAATGACGCAAGCCGACCTTGCTGCTGCATTAACCCTCAAGGGTTATGACGGCATTAACTGGGCTAACTCAAATCGGGTTAAAAACTTCTATGACAATAACAGTCGTTTGCGTTATTCAGTTAACAGCACCGGTGGTGTCATTGAAAGCATTTACGATACTCGCGGCAATACAATTAAAACGGTTAACTATGCACAACCGGTTAATTATGCATTAGCCACAACGCTATCTACACTTGAAAGCCAACTTAATTCTGCTGATATTAATAATGCAGAAAATCACATTGTTTATGATCGCACCAATCGTGTGCGTTATGCCGTTGACAGTTACGGCAAAGTCACCGAGAAAAGTTATAATGCTTCGGGTGAATTAATTAAGACTGAAACGTACACCCAGTTCAATGTCTACGATGCCAATGTACTAGAAAGTGACTACACAGAAGCAGGTATACGCGAAGCCATTCTTAACTATGTAATTAATGATAATCCAATAGCAATGTGGCGTTTGGATGAAACAGTTGGTACTACTTTAGTGGATAGTACTGGTAATGGTCATAATGCAACGCTTTCTACAGATGTATCTGGTTCTATCAATGGCGTTTCTGAATTTGTTACGGGTTATTCAGTATCAAGTCTTTCTGGAAATGATGGGAATAGTATTGATTTCCGTCAGGGCTTGTCGGCACGCGTTTCAAGTGCCGGCTTACAACCTACGCGTTTAAGTTTAGAAACGTGGGTGCAATTAACATCTGAACCCGTTATAAATACGTGGACGTCACTCATAAGCAGTAACGAAGGGGGTGGTTGGTCACTTGGGATCAATGAAAATAATGACCTCACGTTTAAAGTTTTTGTTGGCGGCGTTGAACAAACTATTACGGGTTCAGCTTTAACTGTTGGAGAACGTTATAACATCGCTGCCACGTATGATGGACAAGTCTTACGTTTATTTGTGAATGGCACTGAATTATCATCACTCGATCTTGGTAGTATTGCGGATATCAGCTATGCCAACATCGATCCAAATCAAACGGTAGACGTGTATATTGGCGCCGAAGCGAAAGCCAATAATCAAGCCACTCGTTATCAAACAGCGATTATTGATGATGTCGCGATTTATGGTTACGCGTTAGATGAGCTTGATGTGCAACGACATTATAATCATGCTACCGACAATCAGATTACAACATACGTATATGATCAATTAGGTCGATTGGTTTCTGAAACTTCAGATCCAAGCGGTTATGCGATACAAACACAGTTTGCATATGATCTAAGTGGCAATGTTACATCGACAATTAATGCAAATAATATCCAATCTGACCGTTTCTTTGATGAAGTTAATCGCCTAGCATGGCAACGTGATGGTGAAGGAGTAATCACCACATTTGGCTATGATGCAAATGGAAATAAAACCTCAGAAACGATTCATGCAATTGCTGACCTATCGGCGGTACCTGGTGATATCCCAACAGCTACGGTTAACGATAAAGTCATGGCCTTTGTGTATGACAGTTTAAATCGATTGCAAAGTAAGGTTGTCGATCCAGCCGGTCTGGCACTGACCACGAATTTTACTTACGATGCTTTGGGTAACATGGTTACCGAAACCAATGCCCGCAATAATATGTTATCAACTGATTATGATAGCTTAGGTAATGCAATTAATATTACCGACGCAGAAGGCTTTAGTACCAGCTTTACTTATGATGTCTTTAATAATCAGTCCGGCATTACAACCGGTCAATACAGTGGTGCCGATTTAACAAAACAAGCAGTTGCCACACCGGCCACTTTGCGCTTTGCATATAACGCGCTCGGTAATAAAGCCTATCAAGTCGATGCACTGGGTGTGGTTACCAAGTTCGAATATGATCAACAAGGTAATTTATCAACAAAAATAGAATCGTATAAACAACTCGCCAGTGGAGTAGATATTGCTGAAGCTAATATGACTGCGCTAACCACTGCAGCACGTATCAGTGAATTCACGTTTGATAAACTCAATCGTCTTGTAGAAGAAAAACAACCCAGTGGCAATATTATCCGCTACACCTTCGATAACCTTGGTCAGCTTTCAGAAAAAATTCAGGATTACGGCTTAAGCGTTGATAATAAAAACGCCACCACACGCTATACCTATGATGTACTCGGGCGTACCCGTTACGAAATAGATGCCGAGAATAACGTCACTCGTTATGACTATGACAGCATGAGTAATGTCATTCAGGTGATTAAAGGTTTAGCACTGGATCAACTGGGTAGACCAAACTCCGCTGTAACATCTGACATGCGACTATCCAGTTTTGAATACGATAATGTTAATCGTTTAGTGACGGACATCATTGACCCTGTGGGCCTTGCCATTACCACCCGTTTTGAATATGACGCAGCAGGTAACCAAATAGCCATTACTGATGCTAATAATATTCGAGGTGAAAACGTTTATGATAATGCCAATCGTTTAATCTGGCAACGAGACGGAGAAGGTTACATTGTCTCATTCGTTTATGATGGTCAAGGTAACAAAATACAAGAAACCCACTATCGTAATGCCGATGCAAATGTCGCCCAAGGCGGATTACCGCTCACCGATGCAGGCGATTACATCACAACCTACACCTACGATAAAAACAATCGTATGACTGAACGGGTTGATCCACGCGGGATTGTCAACCAGATCGTCTACGACGCTGTCGGTAATATACTTGAAAACCATTTGAACGCCACAGCTCTATTCAATGCGCCAGCTCGCATAACCTATTACACCTACGATCTGGTAAATAAAGTTACCAATCAAATCGATCCTCAAGGCATGCAAACGGATTATGAATATGATTCGATGTATAACGTATCGAAAAAGACAGTGCAAAATAATTGGATTGATACATTAAATGGAGGTATACCCGCTGTTCAGGTAATGGTAACGGACTACGAATACGATTTAAACAATCGTAAAACGTTAGAAACAATCGATCCCGCTGGTCTCAATATCCAAAATGGTTTCCGTTACGATGCATTTGGCAATACCGTTGCCGAAATTAGCCCGAATGCTTATGTGGCACTAAACGATGATACACCGCTTGCGCTACAACTGCGCCTGGATTTAGGCCTTGTCGATACTGGCGGTATTCCATTAACGTCTGCAGCACTAAGCACAACTCAACAACAGCAAATAATCGATTCATTTACCAATAGTACATATTATGACGACTTAGGTCGCCCTGTGCTATTAGTTGACGCATTAGGTAATGCCCGTGGTATCGAATATGATGCCGCTGGTAATACCAAGCGGGCTATTCAATATGGAATAGCCATTGATCGTAGTGTCGTGAGTGATACGCAAGCACCGCTACCCATAGTGGACAGCAGTATCGACCGAATCACCGACTTTGATTTTGATAAAGCAGATCGGGAAACTTCGGTTACATCTGATATCACAGATTATTATGTTAATGATGGGCTTACATTATTATCAGGTCAATCCGTCGCATCTAAAGTATATGACACTGCAGGTAATGTTACACAAGAAAAGGATGCGAATAACTATGTTACGTACTCCTATTTTAATACTCGCGGTGAAATGATAGGGCGTATTGATGCAGAAAGTTTTATTACATTGTATGAATATGATGCTTTCGGAAATATGTCAGCGCAAGAAACGTATCTACAAGCGCAATCACTTACCGAACTTGATAAAGCCAACCTTGATTTATCTATCTATACTGCAATCGGTGCCAGTCAACGTATTGAGAATTTCTATGATCTAGGAAACAATCAGGTTAAAACTATCTATCCAAATAGTGAAATAACCACCGGAACAACCACCGTCGTTGAAGCACTGGAAGTTGATCGACTCCATGATGCATTTGGAAATATCATAGAAGAAACCACGATGCATCGCGCATCGGATGCTAATCCGTATACAGCGTATATTAGTTATGATGCTATGGGACGTGTTGTCAGTGAAATACAACTGCGTGCAGACGAACTCATTAAAAGTGATAATCAATACTTTGTCGATTTGCGCAAAGACATGGGCATCGTGGATGGTAGCGGCAATGGAAAGTTGGCGGTCAACTTAATTCAGACTGATATTGATTTAATCCAAAATAATTTTATCATTACGAATAGTTATGATGATCTGGGTAATATTCGCGAAACAATAGAAGGTGATCACACAACAACCTACGAGTTTGATGCGGCGAATCGTCTACTAAAGTACATATGCCAACCGTTGACCGAGTCGATGTCGATGCCAATGGTAACATTATTCAAACCGCCGGTTATCGTGCAATAGGTGAAATCGCATACGATGCTGCTGGCAACACGATTTCTGAAATAAAAATTGATAGTACTAAAATACATTATAAATATGATCAGGCGAATCAAAAAATTGCTTCAATCGATCAAGCTAATGTATATACAAGTTACAGCTATAATGCCACAGGTGATCGCACGGCCACCATTCGCTATTACAATACGGTTGCTGACCCACTCATTGCATCCGTCCCACTACTCGATACTCTAAATCGAGACCAACATATAGTCTTTATTTACGACAAAATTGGGCGAATGATAGAAGAGCAGCAATTAGGCGATATCACCGATATCACCGATAATCGCATAACGTATTTTGGTTACGATGCCAATAGCAACATCGTTCGAAGTGAACAGGGGCGTAACCGCAGTGATATTGGGAATTCGGGTAATAATATTTTTTCATCGACAGGTGGTGCGATACAAAACGGGCTGGTAAGTATTGGTTCTAGACCAGTCGGTCGGCTAGTCTATGATGGTTTAAACCGAGTTGTTAAATCGTATAACCCTGAAGGCGGCCTAACTGTAACGGTGTTTGATGGTTTAGGGAATAAAACCGAACAACGATTGGGCGACTTTAGCCCTCCAACATTAAACGATAACAGCATCAACCAAGCTGCAATATCATCAGATGGTGCGTTTGTAGAATGGGGCACGAGTCAAAATACCAATGGTATTGTATATGCTAAACGAGTGGGTACCGGCACGTGGCAAGCATACGGTGAGGCGAATTTATATTCATATCAACATGCAGTATTATTAACCGGTTTTACTGCTAATACCAATTATGAATACTATATAGAGAGTAAGAGTCAGTTCGGGCATACCATCACCAGTGATGTGCAAACCTTCCGAACAACCAATGCGTTCAGTAATGTATCAATAACCAACGTTAATCCGTCTGCTGGAGGTTATACAGCAGAGTTTAGTTTTGATCTGGCAGGCTCACCATCAAATCTTGAATTAATAATCGGTGAATTCGGAAACGATGCCTTTGTATTACAAAATACAGCAAGTGTTGTACCTACTTTCGTATCGGGTACAACTTATACGGCTACATTAGAGTTTACAAATCCTATTGATGCCGCTGCATTTCAAATTCGCTGGCTCGATGCAGAAGGTGATCTGCAGGCATCAACCCCCGAATTTATTCAACAACAACAAGAGGTTTATTCACTTGATGCTACGATTACATCTACACCCGGTACTATCGCCGGAGCTTACAATGTTAATGTTGATTGGCGAATACCTTTACCCTTATCGGAAATAGGTTCGTATATAAATACTGCGACAACTTTTACCGAATACCAGGTTTATGCCAGCATCTCGGCAACTGGTAGCGCTAATGAAGCGAAATATATTCAACAAGCCACGTTAGGTGCTGATGGACACTTTAATATTGCTTTAAATAATGCGAGTGACGGACCGCGAGTAATAGAGCTTTCTTACGTTGATAAGAATGGTAACAATGTTTACATGGATCCCATTTCTGTAACTTCACTCAATAACCTTAACGTTTATAATCAAAGTGTCGTACTCGATTTCCCTAATGTTAATACTGACGGTGCAACGATGACGTTCCGATATCGAGCTGTTGGTAATACAGGCTGGGCTACACTTTCGAGTAGTCTGGTAAATGGTTTATCGGCAAACGTATCGGGCTTAAATGAAATTGACTATGAATTTGAAGCCGATTTAAAAATTAACAATATACTTGTTAACACTTCAAGCGGTTTATTCAGTATGCGACAACCGTATTCAATATCGGATGTTAACGATGTTGTTCGTGGCTATGATACCTATACTGTAGATGCAGACCAAATACTCGAATTTATCGACTTAACACCACTGAAAGCTGAAGACACAATATACTTAAAGCTTAACGGCGCTAGCTATTCCATTGCGGATGGAAAGTTTGATCTAAAACAATTATCTCCAGGTACCTATGTCATTGATCTTAAGCTATATACTCTCCTTTCAGGTATCAATACACTTCAAAGTAATATTTCAGGCTTAATAATTATCGAGCCAACAACATTAATGAGCTCTTCATTAACGAATCTAACTGGAAACCGTATTGTAACAAACTACGAGTTAGACAATCCTGTTGTATTACAACCGGTAATAACAGCAACAGGCACGAGTACCGATAGCGATAACATTTATACTTATTTTGATAATAATGGACATAAAATATTTTCTAATGAGGAAGATGGTGTCTGGTCACGGTATTTTTATGATGAACGTGGAAATATGGTACGACAGGTTAAGTTTAAATACCGAAACCCAAGTACTTCACAGTTCGTTGATACGGTTCAAACACTCAATGCTCGTCCAAGCCAGGCAGACCTCGAAGCAAATTATTTAGCAGCAGTTGCTGCCCACGATGTAGCCAATGGAATAGAAACTATTCGTGATGTGACGATGTTATACGATGTTGCCGGAAATAGGGTTCAAGAAGTGCTTCTTAGTGATAGTTATGCTGATGTTATCAATGAAATGCAATTCGATCGGTATGGAAATAAAGTTGTTGATATTGCTAAAAAAGGTTTAGGGACTCAAGAACAACGCCAGGTCAAGGTGTATGACGCGATGGGAAGACTTACACAAGTCTCCATGGGTGATTTGCAATTTTATGATACAAGTGGTGGCAATCAGTTTGGGCAAACATATCAACGCTTCAGCTATGATATTTACGGCAATACCAGTACTCGTACGAATGAACGAAATATGCTGGAACGTTTTAGTTACGATCCAGATAATCGACTGATAAGTAAATGGGACGAGGTTCGAACTGATATCAATTTAAATTTATTTGGCACAAGCGTATTACAGACAACTTATGGCTATGATAATCTTGGTAGAACAATAACCCAAAGTGAAAAAGATTTAACGAGCTTGCTCACACAACTTACAAGTTATGAATACAATAATCACGACCAACTTACCAAAAAAATAGCGCCAACGGTTGATTCGCTTCTTAATGAAACGTCTATGCAATATGACGCTTCAGGGAATTTAGTTGTTAAAACCGATGCGCGCGGAAATAACGAATACTTTGGCTATGATGGTGAAAACCGTGTTGTGTGGCGTAAAGATCGCAATGGCTATATATGGCGCACAACTTACGATGCATTTGGAACCAAGGTATTAGAGGTTGAACCTAATGGCCGTATCACTAAATATACGGTTGGTGCCTTCGGATTGGTTTCAAGTAAAACCATTACTTTTGCAGCCTCAGACGAAGTTGCTGCCTATCAACGCGGGCAAGGTATTTTTAACAATATTGTTGCTAAAATCAGTCGCACCAATGTGACGGGTACAACAACACACACCGAATCTATTGTTCAAGATTGGATGGGTCGAGAAACGCAATTAACTGATACTTACGGTAAGAATATTTCGAATCAATATGACGATGCCGATCGTTTAATTAAAGTAAAAGATTTAGCGACTAATAAAGAAGCAAATTATACTTATAATGCGTCCGGAAATCGTATAACCGAAAACTTAATTGTTAATGGTGTAGAAGTTAGTCATTCCGTATACGCTTACAATGAACGGAATTGGTTATCAGGTATCACATCATCACTTGATTACACTAACTCCAGCAACACTATTAATCAAAGTATCGATCTTGTCTATCGTTACGATCAAATCGGTAATCGTACTGTAATGCAGGATAATGTATCAGGAAACGACAACCGTTATAGTTATGACAGTAATAATCGTTTTGTATCTGTTTTCAATAATGTTGCAAATCAAAGTATTTCGGCGATAATCTATGATGCTTTTGGAAATCGTAAGCAAGATACTAATTCCAATGGAACCACAACGTATACTTATGACCTGAACAATCGTGTCCGCAGTAGTAGCGCAGGCGAAACCTGGACTTATGATTTAAATGGAAATTTGCTCTATAACGCACAATCTACTGGTAACTGGACGCAAACGGTATATGACGCAGAAAATCAAGCGACTACCGTTACCTCCAACGTTGCGGGTAAAACCACTACAACCGTTAATACTTATGACGGTACAGGTAAATTCAATAAAATACGTGTCAATGGCGATGGATACGCCTTCGATGAAGTGATTTTCGTTGATAGCCGGTATAAAACACGCTTTAAAAACATTGAAAACAGTATTGTACAAGGGGCCGAATATTTATACGGCTCCACAAATTTCACTTACGATGTAAATGGAAACTTACTTGCTTTAGACCGCGGCCGTAAATCAGGTAGCAATGAAAATGCACTGGCTTTTTTTGAATATAATATCGACGGACAAATTATAGCTCGTACCAATAAATCATCGCTTAACATTACTGCCGGTGTCATGCGCAGTTATATTTCAGACCCAGATATATTATACAGTGAAGACAGTGACACATATCAATATGTTTCAGATACCGAATTATTTCAACGATTCTTGTTTGGTCAATATGGCGATACAAATTCAACTTTCGAACTTAATGCCTACAACTATGCTCTTGGGAATCCGGTTGCAGAGTCGAACAAAAATCTTATTCTAGATCTTAAAAAATTAAGCCTATTTGTGTTAGGCCAACCTGTCCTTATTCAAACTGCAGACATTGTAGTCGATACCGGTATAAACCGAACGGCAACGGCCAGAAACATCGCGGCGCGAATTTATTCTGGTTTTAGTACCTTAAGTAGCATTGCACAAGCGCAGGTTGTTGCTTATATAGAATCAAAACTACCACCATCAGATGCGGCTATTGTAGATGGGACAGAAATTACCCCAGATAGTTATATCTTAATCTCCGACACCACCAGTTCAACCGAAACCATTACAACCGATTATGCCTATCAAACTATCGGCGGATTAAATGGTTTGCCTGATGGTTCGGTAGTCTCTCATGTGGTCAGTAAGGGAGAATCATTACAAACCATTGCAAGCCATTATTATGGTTCGCCAACATTTTGGTACTTAGTTGCAGATGCTAATAATCTGGGTGCCAATGATGTACTTATAGAAGGGATGACGCTTTCAATCTCGAATGTGATTACCAATAGTGTTAACGATAAAGATACTTATAAGAGCTATGGTGAAAACGAGATTATCGGTAGTACCAGTCCAGAGATTCAGATTCAACAAAAGAAAAAATCATGGACACAAAAGCTGGTAGGTATTCTGATAATTATTATCATTGTCGTCGTTGCCTACTATACAGCGGGTTGGGGTGCCTCACTTGTTGCTGCGTATGGTGCCGCAGGTATAGTACTTGCTGCGCTATTGGGGTATGCCGTTGGTTATGCAACCAGTTATGTTACTCAGACTATTGCTATCGCTGCGGATCTTCAGGAAGACTATGACTGGAAATCCATGAAAGACATGGGTAAAAGTTTTGCATGGACGGCGGTAGCGGGTGGTATTGCTAAGTGGGCAGCGGGAACTAAACATTCAGCTGCATTATCCACTGCAACTCAGGCTTACGTTCGTGCTGGTGTAGAGATAGCACGTCAGTATTATCAGAACGACGGCAAGATAACTAGCTGGAGTGGCGTGGCGCTGGCTATGTTGCCTGCGGGCTCAGAAGCGAATAGTAATTATAGCTCAACAGTTAATGCACTTCGGGCGAATCGAGGTGTTCTTTCAGCCGGTCTGCAAATTGTTGAAAAATCGGCGCGTAAGCAAGGCGTTAACTCAATGGATTGGGCGAACCTGGCTGCTGCTGCGATAAATGGCCAAAGTGGTACAGGGCAATATGTAAATGAAAGCGGTAGCATCCGATGGGGAGAAGTAGCAACGCAAGCATTAACATCTGCCGGTTTGGCTTTAGTTGTTAGTAGACAAGATGGTGAAGAAGCTGCGCTTAGTTACTTTGGGAATCAACTTGGAAGTATTGCCACAGGAACTTTAGATGAACTCGATACATATGACAAAGTAAAAGCGAATAATCCTGCGGAACTTAAAGCCAGGTTTGGAACAACGCCATATCAACGTGCGCAAATCCAAGCGCAGACTAATCGTGATTTTGATGGGATGGATGCGGCGTTTGCGGCGACTAATTCTGATGGAACAGAGCAAGGGTTGCCGGAAGCGGTGTTGGCAGATATTGCGTTTGCTGAAGCGGATAGGATACAAGGGCGGTCTAAGTGGAGTAATAATAAATCGATTGGGATTGGGGCTGGGCGGTTTGACGTTGATCAAACGTTAGCGAATATCGCGCCGTTGTCAGGAGATGTTGTTCCTGTTAATTTTGGTGCTGATGAGCTTTCGCATATAAATAATACAGGTTACAAGTATGATGCGAATGGGTTGCAGGTTGGGCCGACGGTTGAGAGGGCACGATTGTTGGATGCTGTAGGTTCAACTTCGCCAACTTTAAATCCAAGCAAGATGAGTTGGTTAGAGACAGCATACCAAGCGACTGGTCGTGCCGTTTATAATATTACTAAAGGTTTTTCAGAGATTAAAGATGATCCCATTAAAGTTGCTTCTAATGTGGCGAGTACATTAGTCGATACAGCTCTATTAATTCCAAATGAAATAATCAATATTGCAACGTTAGGATATTATGGAAGTAATAAGTTAGAATCGGTTACTAGTGCTGGGGTTGATATGTTGGCTCAAAAAGGTTCTCGTATTGGAGAAGCTTTTGCTAACGATGATAGGAGTGCTATAGCTCAAGAGCTTGAGTTTATTCCTGAGGCTATTTTTGGTGCGGCGTTTGGGACTGGTGTTTCTGGTAGTTTGGTGGGAGGATTAAGGAGAGTTCCAAACAGCAATCTATCTGTATTAGAAGCTAAAATTGAAAATCGTACGGCTACAAGAGCTGAATGGAAGAAATACTCTAGTGAGATTAGAGCTTCGGGACAATCGCTTGATAATGTTCTGAAAACCGATGGTAACTTCCTAGAAAGTTTTGCCAGTAAAGAGTGGCCACCTTTTGGTGGATTCTTGGATGGTAAATATGAAACAGTTACCTTACCAAAAGGTACCCTTATTGACCGGTATGGCAAACCAGACGGTAGTTATGTTTCACCATTTGGTGAGAGCTACAGGTCAAGATCATTAAAGCCAGGATCAGATGGCACTGGTTACAATGTTTTCAGGTTGTTAGAGCCCATTGATGGTGTAAGAACAGGAACAGTCAAACCATGGTTTGGATATGAAGGGCTTGGAACACAACATCGCTTACCAGAAACCGTATTAGATTTGTTGATGCAAGATAAAATTGAGGTGGTGAAATGAATATAGCTACGCTTAAGGTTGAACTAGATAAGCTTAAGACTCCTAAGTCAATTTATGCAATCGATAAGCTGATAGATGGTAAGACTTGTATCGTCAGTTCTGGTGATGAATGGAAAGTTGTTTTGGTTGAGAGAGGAGAGGAAAAAGAACTTTTTTCCTCTAAAGACGAGGCTGACGCATGTGATTATATGCTGAAACGAATGGAGCAATACGTTAAGTTGTTGATGTAGAAAATACAATAAACAAGACATAAATATGTGGGGTCAGAACACATATTTCGCTAATATAGCTTCATAAATGAGAGCTAAAATTAACTTTAATAATTTATATATTTCAATAGCTTAGACTGATAATGAGCCCAGTCGCTTTATTTATGAAATAGCATGATATCCGTGTTATTATTATAAAATGATTGTTTCGTTTAAGGATAAAGCACTGAAGATATCTTTAATGGAATTTCGTCCAGAATAGCTCGCAAAGTTTGTCCGCAGGCTATTTGGCGTGTTGCTACTCGAAAACTTGACCAACTTGATTCCGTTGTATTATTAGAAGAACTGAAAGTACCGCCAGGTAATCGATTAGAACCTTTAACGGGTGATAGGCTTGGACAACATAGTATTCGTATTAACAATCAATTTCGTATTTGCTTTGTGTGGACTAAATCTGGCCCAGATGAAGTAGAGATAACTGATTATCATTGAGGTGAACCATGATTCGACTACCAATCAATAGAGAACCAACTCATCCTGGTGAAATGCTTGTGGAAGAATTTTTAAATCCGATGAAAATCTCGCAGCGTGAATTGGCTGATGCTATACATGTACCTTACCAGCGGGTAAATGAACTTGTTAATAAAAAACGAGGTGTAACTCCCAGTACTGCTTTACGTCTAGCACGCTTTTTTGGAGTGACAGCGGACTTTTGGCTTAACTTACAAATAAGATGCGACCTTTATAAAGCACAAAATGCAGAAGCTGAAGAGTTAAAAACGATACAAGGGTATGTGGGGTCAGTACACAGATCTCGCTAATATACTACAAGATATAATATATTAATTGTTCATCCTCGATTCGATGCCGTCCCATGGGTTTAGGCCGGGTTTGTCTTTGCGTCATTGCTTCAATCTTATCTTTAAAATCATCTCGTCCAAGTACCAGTTGTTGGTTTAGCGCGTCTCGAATCGTGTGAACCTCATCAGGCTCTAAATGCAGGCGAAACAGTTCTCGGTAAGCAAATTGACGTTGTTCAGTATTCTTATCCAAGGCTGTATACAGTGGGTGAGGGTGAATGAGTTTGTCTGTCTGACCGGTAGCATTACAAGCATAACTTGACCATCGATACTCACTCGGGTGTTTAACCATGTTTGCACGTACTGGGTTTAGCTCGATATAACGCATACAGGTTAATAAGTAAGCGTCGCTGTCGACGAGGCTGGCTTTAAATCGGCCTTCCCATAATGTGCCGCTGCGTTTGTAGGTATGGTTTATGTAGCGAACATATTTTCGCCCTAAGTCTTGCATCATATGGGTAATGCTGTGCTCAAAAATAAACAAGACACCCATCTTAAGAGAAAATAAACAAGACACCCATCTTAAGAAATAAACAAGACACCCATCTTAAGAGAATGAAACTAAAATTTTCACTCTAAAAGTGACAAAAGGGTTAAATGGTTGCTAATGGGATAGAAATAGATAGTTTTGTTTGTCTAGTAAGCCTGTTTTTTACTAAACACTAAAAATAAGATAAACATCTTACTCAGACATGCCCCTGATATGTAAAGCCTGTATTTATAGTTTAACTAAGTATTAAGGAAAGATGTCTAAACAGGCACGTAATCCCGGTGTGCGTCTATAGCCTAAGGCCTGACAGGTTTGTTTTAACTTATAAGCTGTTCCCACTAACCCTTTAAATTGGTTTTCAAAGTATTTTGTCATGTAGTGCCAGTGTTGGGGTTCAATGTTAAGACGTTCTAGTATGGGGGAGAGTTGGTTATTGATAGCCCCGCGTTTATCTTCGCGTAGCATTCTGCCTGACCAGTCAACCAGCTCAAGGTAATCGGTTAGGCGAAAGGGGAGACCCATTGGCATATCCTGGCGAGGGTTGCCAGCAAAAGGCATGAGAGTCTTGAGTTGTTGGTTTGGGTGGTTGGGTATGGATACGGCTTGCGCTTTTTTTATTCGTTGTTTTATCGATGTGTGGGCAGATTGTTCGGGCGTTTTTGCCATAGCCGCTCGAATGGGGTTTAAATCAACATAGGCCATACAGGCGGCAAGTGCTGGCTCATCTAATAAGGCTTGTGATTTAAAACGTCCTTCCCAAAAGCGCCCGGTACAGTTGTCTTCTTCATTGGATTGTCTTGCGATGGTTTCATTTAAGCAGCGCATAAACCAACTCATATCCATTAAGCGGTTACGCCATTCGTTTACCACTTCATCTAAAGCGTGCCTTTCTGCTTTGCTAAGTGCCGCACCTTGTACGTAGCGTTTTGAAAGGTGGCAGCCATTGAATAACTGGTGCCAATGGTCAATCACCTCATCCGTTGACCAGGCTAACGCCTTTTCATTATCGATAAATAATACAACATGGTAATGATTTGACATAACCGCATAGGCACAGAGTTCAAGCGCAAAGACTTGAGCGAGTTCTATCATTTTATTTTCAATCCAGCCTCGACGGTGTTCAAAGCTGTTGCCACTGATTGGATCGGTACCACATAAAAAAGCGCGACGAACGCAACGTGAAATACAATGGTAGTAGGGGGGTCGCATCTAATGATACTTGAGAATAACGAGGGCGGGACATTGAGCATCTCCTTTTAACTTTTTATTCAAATCCTTTGAATACGTCTACATTATCCTCGGTTAGTGACGTTGTCAAATGTGAACGATTCGAATTTTTACGTACTGGTTCAATTGCTTAAGAAACTAGTGGTTGGGGAGAGGAGAAGATTTTATTCCTTAATCTTTTAGTACATTATGGCTATAAAAACAAAGATTTATTATTTTCTATCACATGGAACTGTGAGTTAGCGCGCTTTATTCGATATGTCTACCTAGGCATAGCATTACATAATACAAAATATTACTCATGGCGTGATAAACGTAACCAATTGTTTATATTGCCTTTATTTGGACTATATCGACATGTCAATCTTTGTCATCTATGCTGTATCCCATGACTACTATTAAAATCAGTTCAAAAGTTGAAGAAGCCGTCTGGAATGAGTTAAAGGCGGCGGCTAGAGAATCTCACCAGAATGTTTCGGGTATTCTCACCGAAGCCATCAGTGATTATTTACAGCGTCGTCGTATTAGCCCTGCTGTGAAAAACCATCTAAATGATTCTATTCGTGAAAACGAAGAATTAGGTAAGCTCCTTGCCAAGTGAAACGGTTCTTTTTTTATCGCTTGATGAAGTTGTTGAAATCCATTCGATATTAATTGAGCGCTTTGGTGGCTCACCTGGTGTACGTGATTATGGGTTGCTTGAAAGCGCACTATATCGACCACAAACTGGCTATTATAAAACTTTAACTGAAATGGCAGCGGCCATGTTCGAGTCGCTTATTAAGAATTATCCATTTGTTGATGGTAACAAGCGAGTTACTTTTTTTGCAACGGATGTATTCTTACGGATGAATGGTTATAAGCTACAGGTTGAACCAAAGGCAGCCCATCTTTTCTTGATGAACCTATTTGATACAAATATATGTGATTTAGAGCACTTGCAGCCATGGGTAAGTGAAAGTATGTATAAAATTTAATAAGCATGACTCCTACCTTAAGTAAATAAAACTAAAATAAAATTCTTGTTCTAAGAGAAGTGATGTTCCCCACTTCGTGGGTAACATCAGTCTGATTTAGATTATGAATTAAGTAGTGGAAATGTTTATGCTGATTTAGATAAAGCAGACTCTATTGATATGCAAATGAAAGCTAAGGTGGTTCGTATTTTAGCTACTTTTATGGCCTCTAGTGGTATGACGCAAAACGAGGTCGCACAAACTCTTGGTATTGAACAACCTGAAATATCTCGCATTTTACACGGAAATTTCAGGGGTTTATCGTTAGAAAAAATTATGGGATATATATTGGCATTGGGTAAGGATATCGATATCACTGTAAATGAAAAGCGTAGCACAGACACATCAGGGCATTTCCATATTGTTGCTGCGTAAAATACTTCAGTTACTTCATGGTCAAACCTTATATTTCATTCTCTAAATTTATTTTGTTGTTACGTGTATACATATTTGACAGTCAAATTATCTATCCGGCCATTACACGTTAGAATGTGTTGAGCTTCACTTTGATGTAAGTTATGCGACAGCGAACCGTGCAGTTAAAGAACTTGAGCGCAAAGTTTAATTCTTACTTGTATATTAGTATAGACATAATAAACAGCTCCCGCAGGTGCCGTTGAATATATAATATGTATTTAATTTACTTTAATGCGGGTGATGCTTAAGCCAAACAAACCCAGTGCCAGTAAAACTAGTGTACCTGCTTCAGGTGCCGCAACTGTTGTTAGTGTTATATTATCTATCGATGAAAAAATATCGAAATTCTGGGTTTTTGATATTTTAAAATAATTTATATTTTCCCAACCTGCACCTGAAAAATTAACTATACCTGTAATTGAACCGACAGTGACAATATCACCCTTTGATGAGCTAAACGTTAAACCGGCATAGGCTTTAGTTGTAACGTTGAGGTTATTTAAGTCGAAAGTGCCAATGCCAGATGCCACAATTATTTCAGTTAAACCATCATACCAGTTCAATGCAGTAAAAGTGGGGATGGAAAAAGTATCCTGAGCATTGGCTGTTTTAACATTAAAGCCATCTTGCTCATACAGATTTATGCCAGGCGACCAAGTCGCCTGCTTAGAAAATGTGCCGGAACTAAAATCAAGCGTTACAACGCTTGCAAAGACAGTGGTTAGTGGTAATAAGGTAACCAATACAATGCTAAAAAGCCGTTTTCTAAAAATATCCATGCCCTATACTCCATTACAAGTTATTCGAATAATGCACAAATGATTACATGTCACGTTTGAAACTGCAAATAAAATCTTTCAATTATGATAGTCACGTTTGAAGCTGCTTGAATATTATCAAAAGCGATATTCTTCTCGCCATGAAATGGCTAAGGCTTATCTAGCAAGCTATTACACGTTTTGGGGTGAGTTATGCGACGGTGAGCCGTTTGAGAAAGAACTTGAGTAAAAAAAATCTTAGTCTCATATTCTTTTCTTTTTATTTTGATATTTGGCCTTATTTCGAACGATCCTTCATCTTCGTAACATTGTAACTAATTGATAAATATACTTTTTAATTTAAACTAAACTTTCTTAATAAAATTCGGTTAAGTAGTAAAGTCTTAGAGTGTTTTTAAGTTGAAGTAGTTGGGGTGGCTAAGGCTGAGATTATAGTGATGAGAAATAAAATTAGTTTTATCAAAGAACAATAACAAAGGTGCGTATCATGACGACTAATACAACAACGGCTATTTCATCCCATTTTCAACGCGCACTAAATTTTCATAAGTTAGGTAAGCTACAACTAGCAGTTGAAGCTTACTCGCGTTCAATTAAACAAGAACCATCACACCTTGGTAGTTATATTAATTTAGGTAGTGCGCTTCGTTCTTTAGGTAAGTTTGATTCAGCTCGATTATGTTATCAACGAGCGATAATACTGAGTGAAAACGATGCCTCGGTGCTTTCAAACTACGGTAATCTTTTATGTGATATGGGTTTGTATATTGAAGCTGAAGCTATACATAAAAAAGTACTTGAGCTAGATGGGAAGTCGCAGGGTTATTTATACAATGCAGCAATCGTACCGTTTAGTAATAATAAACCAAAGGAAGCAATACAGCATTTTAATGACATCATTAAACATGAACCTGAACATATTAATGCAAATTGGAATCGAGGTTTATCTTTTTTGCAGTTAGGACAGTTTGAAAATGGATTTAAAGGGTATGAGTGGCGCTTAAAGTTAGTAAATGTACCTGAACGCGTATTTGATAAACCAAGATGGAAGAAAGAGTCGTTAAAGGGTAAAACTATTTTACTCACAGCCGAACAAGGTTTTGGTGATATGTTGCAATTTGCGCGTTTTATACCGTTAATAGCCGATAAGGCTAAAAATGTGATTGTTGAATGTCGACCTGAACTTATGCTTATTATGAAAAGTGTAAAAGGTGTTTCTGAGGTAGTGCGAATAGACGATAGCTTGCCCGAGTATGATTTTTATCTGCCATTGCTTAGTGTTCCAAATCAATTAAAAATATCATTAAATAATGTGCCTGCAGATGCTCCTTATTTTTCAGTTGAGCCAATGGCTAAAAAATACCTACCTGTTAGCCAGCATAAACGTCTGCGCATAGGTCTTATTTGGGCTGGCAAGCTCACACCTAAAGACCGGTCATGCGATTTAGAAAATTTTCTACCTTTAATGCAAAATAGTAATGTAACGTTTTATAGTTTTCAACTTGGGCCACGTCGTGATGATATAAGCACACTAGGTGCGGATGCCTTTATCTACGATATGTCTGGTTCAATAAAAGATTTTTCTGACACCGCTGGTTTTATGCAGCATATGGATCTTATTATTACAATTGATTCTGCCGCCGCTCATCTTGCGGGTGCGTTGGGATTGCCTACATGGTTATTATTGTTACATTCGTCGGACTGGCGTTGGATGCTGGATACTAATCAGAGTCCATGGTATCCCTCAATGCAGTTGTTTCGGCAGACAAAATATAATGATTGGAGCGAATGTGTCACGCAAGTACATACCGCATTTAATAAATGGATGAAAAGTAATATAGAAAAACTAAATTGACGATGTTGCAATTAATCAGGTATCTATAAATAATAGTATTAATTTCAATCGCTAGTTAGCGCAATTAATGAGACTAAATTGTAAAGATGTAAATGACACTGTATTCATTGCTAAGTTACATTTTCCAATTTTGACTGATACGCTGTGCACGTGAGTCTTCTAAATTGTACCAGGTACTTTCATTGTTACTTGTGTCGGCAATAACAAGAGTATCTTTATCTGTTAAAAAATGACTGACATGTTTTACGGCTTTATCAACTGAATGTTCTGAATTAACGTACCAGAACCCAGAGTGAATTTTTGTTGAATTACCAAGTTTTTCAATAGCTTTATCGACTGTTTCGCTTTCGACTTCTTTATTGTTAATATTGTAGCTTATAAACAGATTGTTCATGGTATTTAATCCTAAGTTAAGGTAGTTTTTATAATGATTTTAATGAATATCTTCAACTTAATTATTGTAATAGTATAATTGCAAAAGTGTATAACGATACAATTTGTATAGTTTAACAAAATAATAGAGATACCGAAATAAAATGTCAAATATAGAAGTTTTAAAACAGCGAGCTGAACGGCTAGAAAGCTTTTTACTGGTCGATCCATCCAATAAAGACTTATTGCTTGATTTGGCAAATAATCATTTCGATAGCGGTAATCATAAACGTGCAATTGAATTGTATCAAAATCTGGCTATATTAGATGGAGAGCAGGCCACATTACTAAGTAAACTTGCTGCTGCATACCTCGGGTTAAATCTGTGGGATGAAGCAATTAGTATATTACAGCGTGCAATTGAACTCGAGCCTGATACCGCAATATTATATTTTAATTTAGGTTATGCTGAGTTTAGTGCTCAGTATTTACCTGCAGCAAAAGAGCATTTTTCCAAAGCAATATATTTAGAACCTAATAATGCGAATTTTCATTACTATATGGCGTTAATTAGTCAGGAATTGAACGACGATGAAACTGCTCGAAAGGAATACAATAAAACACTTGAATTAGGTCCTGAACATGTAGGAGCCAAGTTACTACTTGTGCTTATGGATTTAGAGTCTGGTAAACTCGATGCTGCTAAAAAACAAACTGAAGCAATGTTACGCATGCATCCAAATGAAGTTGAGGCCATTGTTTTGCGTGCCCAAATTTTTATGTTGGAAATGGATGCTCAAAAAGCCATCGCTTTACTGAGGCAGGGCCAGGCAATTAACCCTAATGATGCTAATTTGCTAACGGTTCTAGGTCAGGCTTTGTTAATGCTCCAACGCTTTAAACAAGCAAAGGAGTGTTTTAGCAAGGCAATCAGTCTACAACCTAATATGCTTAATGCATACACAGGGTTGGGCTGGGTTGAATTATTGCAAGATAATTTAACACTCGCAGAACATGCTTTTAGAAGAACATTTGAATTTGATAATAACGATGCAGAGGCGCATGGTGGTTTGGCAATGGTGTATGCATCGCAAAATAATCGTGAAATGGCCAGGAAATATGCGGCTAGTGCGCTAATGATTGATCCTGCTAATGTTCCTGCCTTAATTGTTAATATATGGGAGTCAAAACAAGAGAACGAAGCGGAATCTGAATCGTTGTCAAAAGAATTACTTGAATCAAATCTTTTTGGCCCGTTTGGATGGAAGACAAAAGACCTAATTGATTCAGTAAAGGATTCACCAACGGGTAAACGGGTTATTCAAAAAATATCACGTCGATTGTCGCAGAAAAATAATAATAGCATTTAAAAACTTATATCAGCGATGTTTATTCGTGTTTTTCCATGGTTGGTTAAATGGGTTATGCTTTAAATATTTATGTGTAAATTTAGTTGTGAGTGAAATCACAGCAAAAATAGTTGAGATTTTTGGCTGTTTAGCATTGAGTATTTTTTTTCTGGTTAATGTCTTACTAAACAAGGAATCAGTGTAACTGCATGAGTATATTAGAGATGTAAATTAAGCTTTTCAGGTGGTGTTGGCCTTTCCTTTCCCTCAAAGAGGAAATTTTTAAGGAAATTATATTTTATAGGAATAGTTTCGAGTCCTTGCGGATTCAGTAAGTAACTTGCATAGGATTCCGCAAAGTCTTCTGCTGCATTGAGTGATGCGTAATTTGTAATAAAACTATCTTTTCGATATATATCTGTCACCCAGATATTTTTTAAGCGTTGTCCAATGATGCAAAAATAAACATGATGCCCTATTTCATGAAATAAAGTGTGGAGAAATAGGTCTTTATTTATAATGTTGAATATGGCGATTGTGCGATGTTTTTGTATATAGATACCCTGAGATTGAATTGGTATCTTCTGCTCGGTTTGCGTTAGGCTTGTTAAAATGGTACGTTTTGCATCATACGTTATTTCTTTAAGTTGTTCGAGGTGATAGGCAGGTAGGCGATCAATTGAATTTACTATACTGCCAATAGGGATAATATTTTGCTTTTTAAAGTCGGTTAGTCTTAGTTTGAGCTTGGTTTTTGCTCTACTTAGGTCTGACTCGGTCAGGGTTTTAGTAAAATTGTAGACCATCAAATTCTCTTTTATTGGCGTTTGCTAATATAATAAATTTATAGTTTATACCATCTATGGGTTAACCTAATTTAGTTTTTAAAATTTTTAACTTTGACAGTGCGATTTGTATCTTATCCTGTAAATACTATAGTAGTATAACCATACAAACTAATAATAATTGATTTGATTATATGTGTATTATTATTGAACTTTGTTGAATAATACACATTTCATGTTTAGATAACAGTATAAAATAGTAATAAATATAATTTACAGGGTAATTATGATGGGTAAAATTATTTTAAGTATGTTTGTGATTCTATTGGTTATTGTTGGTTGTAGCACTACACCACGTGAGCATGCAAAAACCGCTTTCCGTAAATATTCATTGCAATGTGTTGCACGAGGTTTACCTGAAAATACTCAGCCACATACAGACTGCGTTGTTAATAAATACGGTAAAGTTGAGAAAGAGCGTAAACGCGGTGAAACGATGATGAGTGAAATTTTTGTTGAGCCAAAATAGTTATTTTTTTTGAAAAACTAAACATAAAAAAAATAATAAATATTTTAAGGAGTGGTTATGACAAGTAAGGATATATCTTTAGACTCTGAAGAGTTATTAGCATTAGCAAGCTTAGATATTGAACATGGTAATATTGAAAATGCTTTACTTAAGTTAAAACAAGTATTAGCAGGTAAGACCCCTCCCAATGAAGCAAATGCAATGGCTGCACGATTATATGCTCAATTAGGTCTTTTTCAGCGAGCCAAAGGTTTGTTTCAAGTTTATGTCAATGGTAATCCAGATGCTATTGTTGAAAATTTTCAGTTAGGGATGGCTCATTTTGATGCTGGTGAAATCACTGAAGCATTATCAATTTGGAGTGCCGTTATTAAAAAAGACCCGGTTAATCCACCGGCTTTGTTTTATCGTGGTTTGGCCCTTGCACAACTAGATAAACATTCAGATGCTAAAGAATCACTCAATTCATTGTTAAAGTCTGCACCAGCAGATAACTTGTATTTCAGTCGCGCTAAAGATCTATTAACGGCGATGGATGCAGGGCAAACAGCTAAAAATAATGATAATGGTCAAAATTTAGTCAATTCTCTAGTTAAAGATGCCTATCAGGTAGAACATTGAACCTTGCAGTTGACGAATTGCGTGGCCAGCTTGGACGCTTTAAAACATTTTTAGATCAAGATCCAGATAATACTAATTTACTTGGACAGATTGCTGAAATACATTATCGTCTTGGTGAATTTGATGAAGCTAACTCACTGATTGAAAAAGCATTAAAAATAGCTCAGGACGATCAAAGTATTCAATTTTTAAAATCAAATATTGCGATGGCCTCAGGTCAAGCTGAGATTGCGATTGATATATTAGAAGCTCTAATAAACTCAGGAAATACGGAATCTGGTGTCCGTTATAATCTTGCATATGCTTTGCTTTACGATGGTAGGCACGAAGAGGCGTCGATACAGCTTGATCAAATTAATAATGAAAGTGAAAAATTACCAGAAGTATCGTTGCTGAGAGCACGAGTTCTTCATCACGTAGGTGATTTAGAACAGGCCATCCGTTGTGCAGAACAGTATATTTCACTTAACCCTAACCATGCAGAAGCATCCGGAATTTTAGCTTTGTTAAATTATGATGAAGGTCATAATGAGATTGCTAGGAAATGGGCTGAACAAACTTTAGCCATTCATGAAGCAAATATTGATGCTTTGATTACATTGGGATCGATAGCTATCGATGGCCAGGAACGTGAAGAAGCAAATCGATATTTCAAATCCGCTACAGCTAGACATCCTACTAGTGGTCGTGCCTGGAGTGGCATGGGGCTGACTGATATGCTTGGTATGGATATTGAGAAGGCAATTATAGACTTAACTAAAGCCGTGAAGTTTATGCCTAATCATATTGGTACATGGCATAGTCTCGCCTGGTGCCACCTAATTAAAGATGACATTGCTGGTGCAAAACAGAGTATGCAATCAGCAATGGATCTGGATCACAATTTTGGTGAGTCACATGGCGGCCTAGCAGTAATTGATATCCTTGAAGGCAGTATAGATGCAGCAAAAATCAAGACTAAAAAAGCATTACGTTTAGATCCTCTTAGTTTCTCTGGACGTTTTGCTGAAAGTTTACTACTTGAGGGTCAGGGCAATTCACAGGCAGCAAAAAAAGTGATTACGCAAATTCTAAATTATAAGATTGGCAACGATACGGAAACGGTGCAAATGAAAATTACTCAACATATGAAGTCCCCTAGGGTTCAGAACTATACAAAAAAGCGATAACTAGCGCACAATAATACAATAAATAAGAATATTTATTTTATCACCATTAGTTTTGCAAACTCACACCAATGGGTTTAAATAATTGATAAACCGAAGATTTTATTTCAACCTTGATATCATGTTTAAAATATCCCAATTACACTTGTATTGCACAATGCCGATTGGATAAATAACGTACAACAAATTTATTTCCCTTACTATATACTCACAAAAAATATATGGTTAAATAACACTTAACCAATAAAAATTATAAAAGTTTAGTTATGTATAGAATGTCATTAGCATCATAAAAATAGCTAAGACAGAAGTAGTGTTTGGGAAGGTAGTAAATGAGAAGTGATATGTCTGCTGACTTTGCCTTAGCATTGTCTTCTGAAATGATCTGGACGGGTATTTATATTGCAGCTCCAATATTAGGTTTGGCATTATTTGTGGGTTTGGTCGTTAGTATTTTTCAGGTGGTGACTCAAATTCAGGAAATGAGTCTCACCTTTATACCTAAAATAATTGCAGTTGCTTTAGCGCTTGTTGCATTCGGTCCCTGGATGTTACGTACCCTTGTAGAATTCTCCCGTGCCTTAATTGGTAACATACCGGGGTATTTTTAGCGTGAATATCACGACAGATGTTCAATGGTTGACTGCAGTGATTCTGGCATCAATTCGTGTTGGAGCCGTATTTCTATTCACTCCTATTTTGGCTGTTACTCAGGCGCCAATTCGTTTTCGAATATTTTTTGTTCTGGGCTTATCAGCCATTCTAGTCAGTAGCCTGGCTGTTTCTTCCGTTAAAGTGCCTGCCAATATTTCAGAATTACTGTATTTCGCTTTGCAAGAGTTAGTTACTGGCGGAGTTATGGCGTTTGGTTTGCTAACCGCCTTTGCAGCATTTTTATTAGGTGGACGTATTCTAGATTTTCAAATGGGCTTCGGTGTCGCAAGTTTGATTGATCCATCAACAAATACTCAATCTGCAATGATGGGTGTGGTATTGAATATGATTGCCGTTATGGCGTTTTTTATGGTAGATGGGCATCACATGGTATTACGTGGCCTTGCATATTCTTTTGAAAAAATCCCACTTGGAACAGGTCTTTCTGAAATTAGTGTGGACGTTATTGTAAAACAATTTGGCTACATGTTTGTCTTTGCTGTTATGGCCGTTGCCCCAGCATTATTTGCAATTTTATTATTAGATGTGGGCTTAGCCGTCATGGCGAGAACTATGCCTCAAGTTAATATTTTCTTTGTGAGTATGCCTTTAAAAATATTTATTGGCTTATTAATGACTGCAATTTCAATGCGATATATTTGGCCATTAATGGCTAAAGTATTTAAATCAGTTTTTGTTTTCTGGAACGAAGTGTTGATTTAACATGGCTGACGAAGATCAAGATAAAACAGAACAGGCTAGCCCTTATAAGCTGCAAGAAGCGAAAAAGCGTGGGCAAGTAGCTAAAAGTCTGGAATTTAACTCGATGATGGTTATATTAGGTCTGCTATTAATTACCACGATTTGGGCAAAACAAATGATAACCGCTTTGTTATCATTAAATCGTTCAATTTTAAGTAATGCTCACACCTTAGAGTTTAGTATTCCATCAATAGTATTATGGTTTGAAAATATATTAATGGGGATGTTTAGTGTATTAGCTCCGCTGTTTCTCGCTATGATTATTATTGCTGTTGTTATGAATTTTTTTCAGACTGGTCCTGTCTTCTCATTTTTCTCGATCAAGCCGGATATTAAAAAGCTAAATCCGGTAGCTGGTTTTAAACGCGTTTTTTCTAAAAAAATGTTATTTGAGGCATTTAAAAGTTTCCTCAAACTTACATTCTTTGGTTCGATACTATTTAGTGTAATCCGCTCGTTAATACCGAGAATATCAAGTTTAATGATGAGTGACCCTGACAGTTACATGGCAACACTTTTAAGTTTGTCGACACAGTTAATTTTTTCACTGGCACTAGCCATTATGTTAGTGGCAATTATAGATATCATTTACACACGTAAAGAATTCAGTAAGAAAATGATGATGAGTACTCGAGAAGTTAAAGATGAAGTTAAACGCCGAGAAGGTGACCCTCATGTTCGTAACAAAATGAAAGAGGTTCAACGTGAAGCCGCTAAACGGACTGACTCAATTAAACGTGTGCCAGAAGCCGATGTTTTGATTACCAATCCAACGCATTATGCGGTAGCTGTTTTATACGATAAAAACAAAATGAATGCCCCTTTTGTAATTGCTAAAGGAGCAGGCAGTTTAGCTCAAAAAATAAAATATTTTGCGGGCAAGAATAATGTTCCGACAATTGAAAATAAAAAACTAGCTCGGTTGTTATTTAGAGAAGCTGACATCGATCAGCCTATTCCTGAGTCTGTATTTGCGGATGTGGCTAAAATTCTTGTATGGGCCTATACCAAACGCGGTAAGTTTCCAAAAAATACGGCGGTACAGCACTAGATGTTAGAAACGTTTAAAAAATCATTTGGTAAGCACAGTGACCTGGCTCTTGCTACAGGGATGGTGGGTATTATAGTCGTCCTATTTACACCTATTCCATCTCAATTATTAGACCTACTATTGATAATTAATTTTACTTTTGGTCTAACTTTGCTGCTATTAACTTTTTACATGAAAAAGCCATTAGAGTTTTCAACATTTCCGTCTTTATTATTAATTGCGACACTTTTCCGTTTATCGCTTAATATTGCTGCAACTCGGTTAATTTTGAGTGATGCAGATGCAGGAGAAGTAATTGGCGCCATAGGTAATTATGTGGTTGCTGGAAATTATGTTATTGGTCTTATAGTCTTTTTGGTTTTGATTGTTGTTCAATATGTTGTGGTAACCAATGGCGCACAACGAGTTGCGGAAGTAGCTGCAAGATTTACCCTGGATAGTATGCCAGGCAAGCAACTTAGTATTGATGCTGACCTTAATATTGGCATAATCGATGAAGAAGAAGCAAAGCGTCGTCGCGAAGAAATAGCTAAAGAAGGAAGTTTTTATGGTGCGATGGATGGTGCAAGTAAGTTTGTTAAGGGTGATGCGATTGCCGGTATTATCATAATTGTAATTGATATTATTGGTGGCTTAATAATTGGTGTTGCACAAATGGGAATGGGTTGGGGGGAGGCTATGCAAACCTTTTCCTTGTTAACTGTTGGTGATGGTATTGTTACACAAATCCCTGCACTTGTTATCGCAACAGCAACCGGGATAATAGTGACCCGTGCTGGTTCAGATGACTTGTTAAGTACAGAAATTTCGAATCAAATTACAGCACATCCAAAAACATTAGTTATGGCAGCTATCGGTTTAGCGCTTTTATTATTTTTACCAGGAATTCCTGCATGGCCCGTTTTAATTGTACTCGTCGTATTAATAGCGATTATTTATAACCTATTAAAAGATAAGTCTTCAGAAGAGGTAATTGAAGAGTTAGAGGCTGAAGCTCAAGAGGCTAAAGATAATGAAGATATTTATGATCTATTAACGATTGAACCTATTGTTGTGTCAGTTGGACAGAATCTTGTTTCTATGGTTGGCGGGGAAGACAGTTTATTCATGGAAAGAGTAGTTGCCTTTAGAAAACAGTATGCGATGGATATGGGCTTTGTCGTTCCGAAGGTGCGTATACGTGACAATAAAAAATTAAGTCCAAATAGTTATGTTGTTGAAATCTTTGGCGCAAAAGTAGCTGAAGGTGAATTATTAGCTGACCGATTGTTAGCAATTAATCCTGGTAACGTTAAAAAGTCTATCGATGGAATACAAACCAAAGACCCGAGTTATGGACTCCCTGCGCTTTGGATTCTTGAAGAACAACGCTCAGAAGCAAAGCAAGATGGGTATACGATTGTCGAGCCTGCTTACGTGTTGATGACACACATGAGTGAAATAATTAAACAGCAAGCTGCAAATTTATTAACCCGTGGAGAGACTGAACGCTTAATAGCACGTGTCAAACAAACACAAACAGGATTAATTGATGAGCTGATTCCAGGTGTAATGACTTTGTCGGATATACAAAAAATCCTGCAAGGTTTACTTAAAGAACGTGTCTCAATTCGAAATCTTAACGCAATTCTCGAAGTTTTAGTTGATTATGGGAAACAGACTAATAACCCGGATCAACTGCGTGAGGTTGTTAGACAAAAATTGGGCTCAGCAATTTGCCAGTCTCTTGTGAATCGTGATGGTGAGTTACATGTTCTAACTTTAGACCCGAGTGTAGAACGTAATATTTCAACAAGTTTAAGAACAATAAATGAAAAACCGGTATTAATATTAGAGCCTAAATTAGCTGAGCAAATAATTGCAAAACTAGTCAGTAATGTTGATGGAATGATGAAGAATAATCATTTTCCGGTTTTATTATGCGCGCCAGAGATTCGTGGAATATTCAGACAATTTACTGAGCGTTTGATTCCTCACTTGTCAATTATCTCTCTGTCCGAAGTGCCAAACAACTTAAATGTTAAGTCGTTTGGGATGGTGAGTGTATGAATATTACTGGCATTCAGAATTTAATCGGTATGCTGAGTGGTAATAAATCACACTCAATGCTGTTGTCACCAAGCTCAAGTTTACGAGCAGATTTACAAGTTGGTAAAGTTGTATCCGGTTCAGTCGAGTCGAGCCTTGGCAATAACAAATATTTGGTCCGTTTTGCGGGCGAAGGCCATGTAGTAGATAGTACAACGCCACTTAAAACCAGTGAAATTATTCACGGTCGTGTTATTGGTATTGGCGATAAAGTTGAATTGCAGCGCGTCTTTCAGGAAAAAGCTTCTGCTGATAAACAAAGTATAACGCAGCAAAACTGGCAGCATCTTTACGAGGGTGGCAAGGCAGGTCTTCGGAGTGTGGATGTGTTGCAAAGTTACCGGGTTTCATTGTCTGCTGAAGAACAGTTATCTTTAATAAATGTAATTAAAAGTAGTGGTGAATCAGATTCTGTTATTCTTTCGGCTGTTGTGTTAAATAAAATGGGTGTTACTGTCAATATCCCTTCGCTTACAGCCTTATTTCCGGCACTTTCAATTACACTTAAAGAAAGATTTAATCTGCAAAATATCACTGCGCATCTGGATTTTGAAGCCGGTAAAGGTGGGGTAATTAATCCTACAACTCTTGCTGGGATATCAGCTTATATAGCCAGTGTCGTTAATGAATTACCTGAAACTCAGATTAAAAATAAAATGATTGCAGATAACAATGCAGTGAACTCAGATACGATTAATAATGAATTTACATCAGACTTCGCAGGTTTATCCTCTAACAATAAAAATAAAAAACAAGATTCAGCTGAGCAATTTTTTGATGCCCGCAGACTACTGTTAAATTCACAAAGTGATACTGCTGTTTCTCATCGGATTGCAGTTGTTCCTTTTGTAATAAATGATAAATTAATTGAAGTGGACGTGGCATTTTTTTCGCAACGAAATCAGGTGAATGACAGTTCAATAAAATATAAAAAAATAGTTCTCTCGCTTAATCTGGACATGATTGGGAAGGTGGATATCGAAATAGCGTTAGCTAATAAACATGCTCGGGTAAATATAAATACGGACAAAGATATTATTACCGATGAATTAGTGAAGTATATGCCGCAATTAAAGTCTGATTTACTATCACAGATGATAAAAATTGATGAGCTAAGTTATGAGACTTCAGTCACTGACGATTTAGGGAATGTCATTAGTTCTGTTGTAGATCATTATGTAACACAAGATAGCTTAAGTCGGGTTTATTAACTGGCATGAAAAATAACGATATTAAAAAGGTTGTCGGTCTCAAATATACCTCTGGTGATGGTTTGCCTAAAATTATATTAAAAGGTAGTGGTAAAATTGCAGAAGGTATCTTAAAAGAACGTAATTCTATAAATAGTCACCGTGTTATTGAAGATCAAGAGTTGCTAAAGAAATTGTATCGATTACCAATTGATGCTGATATTTCAAGCGATTTATATGACGTGGTTGCTGTAGTACTAGCCCATGTATTCTCAGTTAATCAGAAATTAAAGGAAAGTACTAATGACAGACACGTATTCAGCGATTAAAGCAGCAATGCTTAATGACGTAAATCGGATGACAATTATTAGTCAAAATTTAGCTAATGTGTCAACGCCAGGTTATAAAAAACAGATAGCCATTAATAAGAGTTTTACTGAACATATGGAAATAGTCTCAACTAATGGCGACAGTAATTTGCAAACTCAATATGCTACCCCATATATGGAAACACATACAGATCCGTCTATGGGTACCGTTAAATATACGGGTAATCCACTTGATGTGGTCGCTGATGGAAATACTTATTTCAGTTTACTAACACCGAATGGGATTGTTTATACAAAGCATGGCAGTTTCACACAAAGTCCCGAAGGTAATGTAGTAAATAGCCTAGGTTACCCTTTACTTGCTGAAACGGGTGAAATTCTAATTAGCGATAGCAATCCCAAGATTGATAGTTCCGGAAATCTTTATGATGGTGACAAATTAGCTGCGAAAATTAAACTTACATCATTTAAACCGAATACTGAATTTACCGGTATTGGTTTCGGGATGTATACCACTGAAGATATTCATAGTGTAGAGCAAGATGCACATGTAAACATTAAACAAGGTTATCTTGAAATGTCTAATGTTGTATTGATGGATGAAATGGTCAAGTTGATCGACACAATGCGTCATTTTGAAGCATCACAAAAATTTATGATGGGTTATGACGATATGCTGGATAATGCAATTAATATCATTGGCGAAGTGTAATAAAAGGAGAAAAAAATGATTGAGTCACTTTATATCGGAGCTACAGGGATGCATTCCCAGCAAACTAATTTAGATGTTATTGCTAATAATTTAGCAAACGTAAATACATCAGGTTACAAGAAAAATAAGATAGATTTTGAAGATTTAATGTACAGAACGATGACAACAACTAATGGAATACAAGGTCCCGTAGGACAACCTCAATATATAGGTGTTGGTAGTGCAATAGCTTCTACGGGGAAGATCTTTTCTCAGGGTGAGATTAAGAGTACATCTAATAAACTCGACATAGCTATACAGGGAAATGGATTTTTTGAACTTCAGTTGCCTGATAATACTTTTGTATATACACGAAATGGTGCTTTCCAGAGAAATTCAGATGGATTCTTAACGAGTTCAGATGGGTATATGCTTTCGGCAAATATCCAGATACCAGCCGATAGTACCGATATTACTATACAAGCAGATGGGAAAGTACTTGTGACCGTAGGTGGTGAAACGACTCCAATTGAAGTAGGTGAGCTAGAGCTGGCTAATTTTATAAACCCAGCTGCGCTAACTCCATTGGGCGATAATCTTTATATGCCTAATGAAGATACTGGATTAGCTTTTTACAGTACGCCGAGCAACGATGGTTTTGGTTCTGTTGCGCAAGGGTTTATTGAAGGCTCAAACGTTGAATTGATTGACGAGTTATTAAACCTTATTTTAGCACAACGTGCATATGAGGTTAATTCCAGAGTGGTGCAAGCCTCTGATGAGATGCTCAGTTTAACGAATAGTTTACGACGTTAGGTTTTATTGTGACATTTAATAAATTTTTTAGTCTATCGTGCCTTCTGCTTACTATGTTTTTAAGTACTGTAGCTAATGCAAAATATTCTTCAGATATCTATTTAGTTAAAGATGTGCAGGTGAGTAAAAAATTCGTGAATGTTGCTGATGTTGTAAATGTAAATATTCTGAGTGCTGACCTTTTATTGGTCTTGAATAAGATAATTATTGCTAAATCACCTATTTCAGGATATAGAAAAAAATTATCAAAAAATTATATCAGAAAACTGGTGCTAAATTATAAAGCTGCAAATTTATCGCGGCTGAATATTATAGGGGCTGACTTTGTTACGATTAAAAGAAAAAGTAAACTCATAGATGCGAATGATTATAATCAACAAGCAAAGGAATATTTGTATGAACAGTTAGCTAAGCAGTACACCAACATAGAGTTACAAGTGGTTGGTCGCAATAAAAATATCTATGTTCCGATGGATAATGCCCAGCTTGTCTTTACTGCAAGTGATACTGGCAGCATTAGAAGTAGAATGAGTGTCATGATTGAAGTAAGAGAAAACAATAACTTTGTTACTAAACTGCCGGTCTGGTTTAAAGTAAAAGCAAAAGCCATTGCTTACGAGTTGAATTCTGATGTTGCTGAGAGTGAGCAGGTGCAATCTAATGATTTAAAAGTAGTCCTGGTTGATGCGCTTAAACTTACTAATCACCCGGTAAAAAATATTAGTAAATTAAGGGGGTTAATCACAAAAAAAGCACTAATTAGAGGACAGTTGCTGACTCAGGATCTTTTGATTTTAAAGCCTGATGTTATTAATGGTAAAAGTGTCATAGTAGTTGTGAAAGTTGGAAATGTAACGTTGCATACGAAAGCAATTGCTAAGCAAAGTGGTGCGATTGGTGAGATTGTTGAGTTGTATAATACAAGTAACAAAGAAATATTTAAAGGAATTGTGATTAATGAAAATTATGTTAGAAGCCTGTAGCTGTAAAATAACCAGAAGTACAGTTATTTTTCTTCTACTTTGGGTTGCGCAAAGTGCTTTGTGTGAAAGCTTGTATAGTGAAACGACATACAGAAGTCTTGCCAGTGACACAAAAGCATCACATATCGGTGATAGCTTGACTGTACTCATTGTGGAAAATTCAAAAGCTGAAGCGACTAACGACACTGATACACTTGAAACTACTGGTAATTCATTTGGTTCAAATAATGGTTCAAATAATGAATCTCTGGGTGTTGACACGAACTCTAAATACCGAAGCGGCGGTGAAGTCAAACGTACAGGTAAACTATTAGCAAAAATAACCGTAACTGTTCTTGAAGTTCTACCAACGGGTGAATTGCGTGTTAAGGGAGAACAGAATATTCAGGTTAACGACGAAAGACAAGCTATTACTTTATCAGGAAATATTAGACCAAGTGATATCGATGTTGACAATACCGTTGATTCAACCCGGATTGCGAATGCAAAAATCACGTATAAGGGTGATGGCTATATAAGCGATGATGAGCCCGGTGTTATTACTCAATTCTTTAGGTGGTTGTTTTAATGATTAGAAATATCGGAATATTGGTTTTACTTCTGCTGGTAGATAGTCAGGCATATGCAGTCGTTAACACCCCAGGAGTTCGTATTAAAGAGCTTTGCAGAGTAATTGGCGTCAGAGATAATGCTTTATTTGGTCACGGAATTATGACGGGTTTGTCAGGTACAGGTGATTCAAGTCGCAACAAAACTACTATGCAGTCTTTAGCGAACACTCTAAGAAATTTAGGCTTAACTATTTCAGCAAAAGATATCAACAGCCGAAATGTTGCCGCGGTGATGGTAACTACACGCTTACCTGCTTATGCTCGTCCTGGGGACAAGCTTGATGTAAATGTAACTTCTATAGGTGATGCGCGAAGTTTACTTGGCGGCTCATTAATGTTAACGCATTTACGTGCTGCTAATGGTCGTATATATGCTTTAGCCCAAGGCCAAATTTCGGTAGGTGGCTTTAAATATGATTTAAATGGCAATGTTATTCAAAAAAATCATACAACGGCAGGCAGTATTCCAAATGGTGCAACTGTCGAAACTGAAACTACTACAAGTATAATGAATACAGATGGAGAGGTTGTCTTAAAATTACACAGCCCCGATTTCACAACGGCATCTCGCATAAAAAGTAAACTAAATGAATCATTTAACGGTGATGTCGCAAGAGCGATTGATGCCGGACGGATTGCGGTCACTGTACCCAAAAATCAACGTAAAGATTTGATGAGTTTTTTAATGAAGCTAGAAGGATTACGGATTAAACCTGATTTTACCGCCAAAGTCGTTGTTAACGAAAGGACGGGTACTGTTGTTGCTGGCGGTAATGTTACTATTTCAGATGTGACTATTAGTCACGGTGATTTAAAAGTTTCAATTGCGACTGACTTTCTTGTTTCGCAACCTTTTCTGGTAAATAAAGTTGGCTCTGATGTACGTACACAGGTTGTACCGGATACTAAAATCGATGTTGTTGAAAATAAACCAATTTCTTTGACATTAAAAGGTCAAACATCAGTAGCAGATCTTGTGGCAGCACTTAATAAGATTAAAACAAGTAGCAGAGACGTGATAACTATTCTACAAGTAATCAAACGCGCTGGTGCCTTAAATGCAGAATTAATTGTTCAGTAGGAGTGGATTAAATGGGAATTGATGGGTTAAGTTCAATTGGGCAGACAGCAGAGTATTCAAAATTATTATCTGGTTCAGATAAAATTATTAATAATGTTGATATCAAAGACCCAAATGCATTTGCAAAAGCGATCAATCAAGTGTTGGTTCAGCAGTTAACGACAACTCTATTTTCAGGTGGATGGCTTGGTTCTGAGAATGAATATACTCCATTGATGCAAGATGCTTTCTCTTCACTTTTTGCTGATCAGTTAAATATAATTGATTATAAAGAAATAGGAGCTAAGAATGATAAGTGAACTATCTAGTGTTACATCAAATTTAGTTAGTGCCACATTAGATGCTTCAATGTTACGACATAAAATAATTTCTAATAACATTGCAAATAACAATGTCGAAGGATTTAAGGCACTTGACGTTAATTTTGAATCTTTATTGCGAGCGGAATTGAGTGAAAAAATAGGCTCGACCAATTCCAATAGACTCGAAGAAGTTTTAAATTATTTGTCACCCGAAATAAATGAGCGTAAAGGCGATAATATGGTTGGGCCAACTGAAAAAACACTCGACCAGGAAATGGCCGAAATGGCGAAGAATACACTTAAATACGAGTCTCTTATTAAAGCGCAAAGTCTTCAATCAGGAATACTTAATATGGCAATTACGGGGAGTCGTAACCGATGAGTGATTTTTCAATATTTGATATTAGTGCTTCAGGTATGGCTGTGGAACGTCTTCGGATGCAGGTTGGAGCGATTAACATGGCAAATGTTAATACAACTCGAACTCAAAATGGTGGCGTATTTAAGCCATTGACTGTTATTAGTTCCCCTAAGTATGAACAGGATTTTGAGTCTTTGCTTGAAACGTTTTCGCTGAATGAGAAGCTGCCATTAGGTGTAAAAATAGATAATGTTGAAGCAACAGATGTTCGACCACGTGTGGTTTACGAGCCATCTCATCCTGACGCAGATGATAAAGGTTTTGTACGATACCCCAATATTAATGCTGTGAGTGAAATGGTTAACCTTATTAATGTAACGAGAAGCTATGAAGCAAATGTAAGAGCTTTTAATGCAAGTAAACGTATGATGCAATCGGCAATGGATATTGGGAGTCGATAATGGAAATAACAGCTATAGATAATATAACAAATAATCTTCAACCTGCGATAATTGATGCTAAGCCACAAGTAAATAGTGAATTAGATTTTTCATCATGGTTGCAGAGTGAAATCTCTGTTGCTAACCAGCAAATTTTGGATGCTGATGTAAAATTGCGTGAATATGCAGTTGGTGAAACAGATAATTTACATCAGGTAATGATGTCAATAAGTAAGGCAAAAACCTCTTTTGAATTGGTAGTTGAAGTTAGAAATCGTTTGCTTGAAGGTTATCAGGAAATAATGAGAATGCAGATATAATGCTGCGCAAAGTTTTTAGTAGAGGTAGTAGTAAATGGCTGCAGTAGAAGTTATGAAAAATAATTATGTAAATATGTCACCGCTAGCGCGCGTATCTTTTTTTGCTGGCGTTCTTGTTATTATTATTTTTTTTATTTGGGGAGTGTTTTTAATATTTAAAGATAATTATTCCGTTCTCTATTCTGACCTGGAATCAAAAGATGCGTCATTAGTCATTTCAGAGCTGGATAAAAATAAAATTAAATATAAATTAGAAGACGGCGGAAGAAAAATACTTGTTGATAATGACCTGGTTTATAAAACCAGATTAAATGTTGTTAGTAATGTGCCAATGTTAAATGGTGGAGTTGGATTTGAAATATTTGATAAGGATGATTTTGGTACAACTGAGTTCGCTCAAAAAATCAATTTTCAGCGTGCCTTGCAAGGTGAATTAGTTAGAACAATTATGTCGCTTAATGAAATAAAAATGGCTCGTGTTCACCTTGTACTCGCCGAGTCGAGTTTATTTAAAAAAAATGAATCAAATAGCCGTGCCTCTGTTACTTTGATTATGAAAAGAGGAACGAAGCTTTCGCAGCGTCAAGTTTCCGGAATACAAAAATTAGTAGCATCATCAACACCTGGATTAAAGTCGAGCAATGTTACTATATTAAATCAACGAGGAATCACTTTAGTATCAAACGATGAAGATGTTGATAATGTTATAGCGGCGAGCAAAAAACTGGACAGAAAAAAAGAAGTTGAAGAATATCTTTCTGCGAAGGCACAAAAGATTTTAGATCGAACATTTGGAGTCAATGTCGCGTATGTGAGTATAGATGTGTTAATTGATTTTAATAACATCAAAACAACGCGTGAACAGGTTATATCTCCTGGAAAAGAAGGTGTGAATATTTCCAGGAAAAAAGAAATAAAGATGTCAGGTAATAAAAAGCAAGAAGCAGATACATCTCGCTCTACTATAGAAGTGGATTATGCGTTAAGTAAGCAAGTAGAGCAAATCGTATCAACACCCGGCACAGTGAAGCGCATGAGTATTGCTATTGTGACACCAATAATTATAGATGCACAAAGAAGTGAACATCTTAAAATTACCGTAGGAAATGCAGTTGGATATAACTCAAGTCGAGGGGACTTAATTGCATTATCGAGTCAGTCACCAGAGGAAAAAGGCAATACTATTAACCATGTTACTAAAGTATTGAATGAATCTCTATCTGATGAGACATTGAATAATAATGAAATACAAGATACAAAAACAAACTACGATGATAAATATCTTGCATGGATCGCACACAAGATGCAGGGATTCCTGAAGGTAATGTATTCAACACCTCTGTTTTCATTCTTTAGTCTACTCGGATTACTTGTTTTAATATTGGGCTATAAAGTAATTTCAGCTTTCATAACAAAGCCTGTTGAAACGTCACCAAAAAAATTCTCAGACAATGAAAAAGAACAGTTACTATCTGACCTTAAAAACTGGCTAGCGACTGATAGTAAATAAAATGTTAAATAATAAAGTTAAAGAATTAGCATTGAAATTGCATTCATTCCCTGGCTCTGAACGTGCCTGGATTTTGAATAATTTAAGTCTGAATGAACGAAAAAAAATGGAAGCTTTGCTCTGTGAAATTGATTCTATAAAAAATGCAATGAATCAGGATTTGGTAAGCGAGGTTATTAGTACTTATCATTATGGTACTTATTTCGATAGTGAAAATTCAATTTTAAATGAACTCTCACAGTTTATACTAATATTAGATAATAAATCAGCTGAAATTATGCATGAGATTTTACGCGATGAGAAGATATGGATAATTGCATTGGTATTGGCAGTCTATGATTGGAGCTGGAAAGAAGAGTTTAATAAATTAGCAGGCCCAGGCATAAGCATGCATGTAAAACGCTGCCAGGCTGAGGTTATTATGTCAGTTAAAGATCTCGTTAAGCATTCAGTACTTAGTGCTATCGTTGCTTTATTGGGCGATAAAATTACAGATAAAAATGATATAGGTAAACCCCGTCTTGAGTTAGCCTTTGATTCTGAAGAATTAAATTTAATTAAGAATAATGCCTCATGGTGGACTAGATTATGGCGCTAATTATTAAAAATGCGAATATTGACCAATACATAACCAAGAAGGTTAGCTATAGCAGAACTCTTGATTCTGAATCCCCATCTAGTGAACCTCTAAATGAATGGTTAGATGACGTTGATCTTCATTCGGCTAATGAATCTGAAATTTCCGATGATTCTACTTACTCGGTTAGTAATTCGCTTGATAGTGTAAATATTAGTAACGAAACACTTGAGTTAAAACCAATACAGGATTTTGAGGTTGTAGACGAAGGCCTTGCGATTAATCACCTGGGTATCAAATATATACATCCAGATCGAATTGATGAAATTATTGAAAAAACACTAATTGTAAAAAAACAAGAGTTGAACTGTTTGGTTGAAGAACAAAAAGAGATTGGTTACTTTGAAGGATATGAGGAAGGTAGTGAGAAAGCAAAATCTGAATACTTACAAAAGATTACTACTTTAAATAATCTTATTTTATCAATTGAAACCGAATTTGAACGAAAAGTACAAAATACAGAAAAACTGCTCACAGATGCAATATTTGCAGGAGTGACCAGAATACTCGGTAACGCTAATGATAATGACCGAGTAAGTATGATTCAAAATGTTGTAAAAGACATTGGCTCAACTAAACCGTATATTTTAAGATTATCTGTGCATGATTATGATTTATTTATTACATCAAACAATGATATACCACATTTTAATACTCAAAGTATCATTGCTGACGATCGTGTTGAACTGGGTGGATGTATTATTGAAACAGAAAAAGGAATATTTGATGGCCGTTTGGAAGTTCAATTAGCAAGACTTAAAGATGTAATTGACTCTAAGGTCGATTAAACAATGACACTCACCTCAATTACCACAAATATCAAGAACTGTAGCTTAATACAAAGGGTTGGATCTGTATGTCAAATCTATGGCTTAGTAGTTGAATCTGATGGTCCTGATGCATTTTTAGGTGAAGAATGTGAAATTTTCAATGCTAATTATGGAATAAAAATTAAAGCAGAAGTTATTGGGCTTAAAAATGGCAAAGTGTTGCTTATGCCATACGCTGATATGCGTGGAGTGAGCTTAGGCAATGAAGTAATAGCGACTGGACGAACTGTCTCTGTACCCGTTAGTGATGAACTCCTAGGTCGCGTTGTTGATGGGTTTGGTGAACCACTTGATGATAAACCTAAACCTAATTGTCTATACAAATATCCATTATACAGTGACCCTATTAATCCTTTGTCTAGACAAAAGATTGAAAAAATTTTGCAAACAGGTGTAAAAGTAATTGATGGATTGTTTACAACAGGTAAAGGTCAACGTGTTGGGATTTTCTCAGGGAGTGGTGTTGGTAAGAGTACTCTTATGGGTATGATTGCTCAGAATATGGATGCAGATGTTAATGTGATCGCTTTGGTTGGAGAAAGAGGGCGTGAAGTAATTGATTTTATCGAACAGTCATTAGGTGCTGAAGGTTTAAAAAAATCAGTTGTAGTTGTTGCTACATCGGATCAACCTGCTCTGAAAAGAACACATGCCGCGCTTGCTGCAACCTCAATCGCTGAATATTTCAGAGATCAAGGTAAACATGTTGTATTAACGATGGATTCATTAACCCGCTATGCAATGGCTTTACGAGAAATTGGACTTGCGGTTGGTGAACCACCAACTGCAAGAGGCTATACCCCATCTGTTTTTGCTAATTTACCTCGGTTGCTAGAACGATGTGGGACATCAAATACAGGTGGATCAATTACTGCATTTTATTCTGTTCTTGTTGAAGGGGATGATATGAACGACCCAATTGCTGATAATGTAAGAGCAATCTTAGATGGCCATATTGTGTTAGATAGAGTACTGACTAATAAAAATGTTTATCCACCAATCGATGTCCTCAAGAGTATAAGTAGGTTAATGAATGAATTGGTAACCGATGATGATAAACGGTTAGCTAACGCGGTTATTAAAATATTTAGTATTTACAATGAATCCAAAGATATGATTGATTTAGGGTTATATAAGCCTGGTAATAATGCATTACTTGACGATGCAGTTGCAAAACAACCAAAATTACAAGAATATTTTTGCCAAACAAGTTTACAGGCTGTATCGCGTAAACAGGTTATCCAAGATATAAAAAATATAGTTGAGTAAAATAATGAAAATAAAAGGCTACCCTACTAATTTTGATCTATATGCAAATCTTGCTCGACTTGAAAAAGACGAGGCTTCTATGCAACTGTCAAATACTCGTGAAGAGCTTGATGAACTAAACCATGAGATACACGCCTTAAAAGTGAGAATTATTGAACACGAGTCGAAAGTTCGTGGTTACGGCGAAGCAAATGGTGAAAATATTATTTTATCTGAATATCAAATGATCTGTCTAAATATTCAATGCTTGTCAGAAGAGGCTAATAGCTTATGCGATACAGAAACCATAGTAAAAGAAAGATTCGATAATCAGTCTAAAGAACTTGAGCAAAAAAGAAAATTATTGGATAAGCTCTTGGAAAAACAGGCTAGTCGCAGAAGTGAAATTGTAACATCCATTGAAAAAAAGAATGGCATGGATATGGATGATCTGTGGAGCCAGGTTAATTGGGTGAAATTAAATGACTAATTTAATTGAACAGTTCTTTGTCTCAAATGTTTTTTCAGTGCCATCACCAAAAAAGTTTGCATTTAAAGAAACAATGGAGTGGAAGAATATATTTGATAAACAAATGCTTGATGTGTTTTCTAATATTGACATAAGCACTCAGGAAAACATTTCTTCTGTAAGTAATAATAAATCGGACTCACAACAAAAAACAAGTTTCAATAAGAATGTTGTACCATCATCTTCTGTAAAAGAAAATGACTACTTAAAAGCACCTTCTGTGCAAAATAATGCAATACATGCAGCTGTTTCAAGTGGAAAAGAACAGGTGTTAATTGATAAATTAACCGGATTCAGTTACGCAGCTAATGGCCTATCTGTAAAAGACGTGCAACTACAGATAAGAGCACAGAATATGAATTCATCCAGCCAACTAAATCCGAACCGATTTTCGTTATCAACCTTTAATCAGACTATGGGAAGGATTCATCTCGCAAAGTTAGACTCAGGCATAAAACTATATGCGAGATATTACAGCATGGATGATAATGATGTATTGAAAATTTTGAAAGGTGTTATTGAAAAGATGAAACACAGTAATATAGCAATACATGAAGTTCGATTAAATGGCAAATCAATCCAGATATAATTATTAAAATAGGGAGTAGGTTATGGCAGTAACAAGTGTGGGAGCGGCAGCTACTAGTGCATCATCGCAATTGAATCGAGCTGGACTTGGGCAGGATGATTTCTTGAAAATATTGTTAACGCAGTTAACATTCCAGGATCCACTGAAACCAATGGATAATAAAGACTTCGTTGCTCAAATGGCACAATTTACGTCTTTAGAGCAGTCTAAACAAACTAATGACAAGATGGATACATTATTATCTATTGAATCATCTAATCAATCGTTGTCGCTTTTAAATCAAACAGTTGAAGTGGTCGTTTCAAATGGAACTGAAGTGGGAGAGATTACTACAGTATCTTTTCAAGATGGTGCTCCAAGTTTTACTGTTCTTAAAGCAAACGGTGAATTTCTCACAGGCGTTAGTTTAGCGCAAATACGTTTAGTTAGATAAGGGGTATTACAATGACAATGCTAGGAACAATATATACCAGTTTATCTGGAATGCTTGGTTATTCTAAAGGTCTTGATGTAATTAGTAATAATGTTGCAAATATGAATACACCTGGTTTTAAAGGAAGCGATGTTCAGTTTGAAGATTTATATTATCAACAACATATTTCGACTGTATCTTCGAATGGATTTTCAGTTTCTCAAGTTGGAAGTGGTGTTAAAGCATCCAGTACAACAACAAGTTTTGCTCAAGGTGAAATTAGAGAAACAGGAACACAGACTGATAGTGCGATAAATGGTAATGGCTACTTTGTATTACTAGATGGCACAAAACAGACTTATACACGTGCAGGACAATTTGATTTTGACTCCAGTGGTTATCTGGTTTCTAAATTAAGCGGAGATCGTGTTGCAGGTGTAAATAATGTCAATCAACTAACTGAAATTAATATATCTTCGTTTAGAAGCAATCCCCCTGTGTCAACTTCACGTATTACGTTTCTGAGTAATCTTTCAACAGGTGGAACCACGCACTCCATTGATTCTGTCCCTATTTACGATATATCGGGTGCTAAGCATACTTTAAAAGTTAACTTTACAAATAACAACGCTGTAACACCACGAAGCTGGCTAATTGAAGTTTTAGATGAAAACAGTGCTGTAGTAAGTAATGGTGAAATCCGATTTCAGGGAAATGGTTCCCCTGAGGTTGGATACAACCAACATCAATTTACCTATACCCCCCCTAATAGTTTACCTGTTGATTTGACCTTTTTTTTTGGTGAGCCAGGTTCTTTTAGTGGAAGCACATCGTTTTCTGGAGGTACAACATCTACTTTGGTGACAGATAAAATCGATGGTTATGGAATTGGTTCAATAACAAAAATTGCGACGAATGAATCTGGTGAACTGGATGTTACATATAGCAATGGCCAAACTGCAGTAGCAGGGAAACTCGCACTTGCGCACTTTGAAAACCAACAAGTTCTCCAACAAAAAGGTAGTGGTGTTTTTATTAATCCAATTACACAGAATGTAACAATTGGTTCTGCGAATGATAGCTTATTTGGTACTATAACTGGAGGTTCACTGGAGCTGTCAAATGTTGAGCTTACGCAACAGTTTACAGATCTTGTTATTGTGCAACGTGGATACCAATCTTCATCTCAAGTGCTAACGGTTGCAAATGAAATGATACAAGAGTTGATTAATAATACTAAAGGAAAAGGTTAGTGAGTTATAGAGACTATAGATTAGTCGCAGAGACTGAACTAGATTATATCGAAAAAGGCTTTAATGTTGCGCTAGAGAGATGGATGTCTAATTGGTGTGGAAACAATGGTTTCGATATAAATTTGTATGCAGAGCCTATTCAGAATTCCGAACAATTATTAAGTAATTGTGACTCAAGTTGGCTTGTAAGTGAATTCAATGGGATGTATTCAATTGGTCTTCACTGGTCTAGTTTATTTCCGGATGCAATATCTAACTCATTCGTAGGTCTCAATGCAATAAAGATTTCAAAATCAAATAAAGAATCGGTTATTTCAAAAAAACTATTTAATAGCTCGATGACGTCACTTCTTGAAACTATAGTTAACGAATTTACAAATAAAATACCGGTAATAACTACATCAGATACAAATAGTTCTGACTTTTTTTCTGAAGTATGCAAGCCAGGCGCAGGATACGTTGCGCTTGTTTTGTGTTTTGACAGTAATAGTTATTTAGTTGTTTTAATTAATGTAAGTAGCATTTTAGGAGAAAATTTTGTTGATAGTAATAACATCCAGCTTTCAGCAGCAATTAATGCTTTTGGTGACAGCAAAATTCATTTAGATGTAAAGCTTGGAAATACGGAGCTAGATATAGAGAGTATAACCGGTTTATCAGTGGGCGATGTAATTACGCTAGATAAATCATTAAATGAAAAGTTATCGGTACTTGTTGATGGCGTTGAAATCTGTGATGCCTATATTGGATTACATGAAGGACAGCTATCAATTAAAATCGATAAACCAGGATTAATTTAATAAATAAAGGTATATAAAATGAGTTTTGAACATGATGTAAAAGAGATTGAACTGGATGAATTAAATGATTCGTCTCTAAGTGAAATGCCTATGTTCACAAATAACATAGAGCTTGTGAAAAATGTAAAAGTTAAGCTGTCGGTTATGTTGGGTGGGTCAGAATTAACTGTGGACGAGCTTTTTAATTTGAAATCAGGGTCTATCGTAAAATTAGATAAATTATTGTCTGCGCCAATCAGTGTTCAGCTGGAAGGTAATATAATAGCTAAGGGTACTTTAGTTGCTGTCGACGATAATTTTGGAATTAAGATTACAGACATTAAAACAACGTAAACAATATAGTTATGTCTAAGATTATTTTTATTTATATCGTAATGCTCTCAAGTATGGCGTTTTGTGCTGATGCTGCAGTATCAACTGCAATACCCTATAAAACAGCTGCTGGTCCAGAGGATGGAATTATGATTAAAATAGTTCTTTCTTTTATTTTCGTATCAATGCTTGGTTATTTTATTGTTTTAGTAATCAAAAAGTATTATTACGGCAAACCATTTTATACTAAATCAATAAGCAAGTTAAATATTTTGGAGGTTAAGCGTGTTTCACCTCGGTTAACTTTATTTCGGATTGAGATTAACGATAAAGATATTTGCTTGGCTCAAACTGATAATGCACTAATTATTTTAGACCGAGTGGAATTAGATAGTCATCATGAAGAAGATATTACCAATACTAGTATATAGCTTAATTATCCTTTTGTTTTCTCCATTAGTATATTCTGCAGATGTCGATTTACCTGGGATCTCTATTGATTTCGGGGGTAAAAGTGATGTAGCTGAAACAGCGACAGCTTTCAAACTCTTACTAACCATGACAGTGCTTAGCTTGGCACCATCACTTATTATATTGATGTCATCGTTTACACGTATCATTATAGTACTTTCGATGTTAAGACATGCGTTTGGTATGCAACAGACCCCCCCAAATACTGTTCTAATTAGCTTGGCCCTTATTTTAACTGTTTTTAATATGTCACCTGTTTTCAAAGAGATTAATGAAAATTCTTTTCAACCGTACTTAGCTGGAAAATTGGCAACTGAGAAAGCAATTGATCTAGGAATGAAACCTTTGCGTACGTTTATGGTCAGTCAAACTCGCGAACAGGATATGGCTGTTATTTTAGAGATTAATAAACAGGAGGCTCCAGATAATATTGACGATCTTGAACACCTTCAACTTATTGCGGCATTCTTGTTAAGTGAGCTTAAAACTGCGTTTCAGATAGGTTTTGTTATATTTTTACCATTTTTATTGGTTGATCTTGTGGTAGCTAGCATCCTGATGTCCATGGGTATGATCATGGTTCCTCCTATGATGATCTCTTTGCCATTAAAAATTTTAATGTTTGTACTTATTGATGGTTGGGCTTTAGTAGTGCAGTCATTGTTAAATAGTTTTCAGTAACAGTTTGCTTAATGTGAACATGAGTGAGAAAGACTTACTTGATGAATTTCCTGAGATATGGGAACAATATTTTAATAAGCGTGATAGTGTTACTCGCAATAAGATTGTTGAGTACTATATGCCATTGGCTAACTCGTTGTCGGCTCATTATTTTAAATCTAGAATAGGCGGTCAGGCTGATTACAATGACTATTACCATAATGCTGTTGTTGGTTTAATCCAGGCAATAGAAAAATACAAACCAAATAAATTAGCAAAATTTTCCACCTATGCTTCTTACCGAATAAAAGGCCAGATCTTAAATTCAATCCCCAGTCTAAGTGAAAAGAATTCGCATATTACTTATATTGTAAAACGCAAAAAAGAATTATTAAATTCACTCGCACAATTTGACGAAGAAGAAGGAACGTTTAGAACGGAATTAGAAGATATTACAAATTTCACTTTAAATGTAACTTATAGCTTACTGATCTCGGAATGTATAACAAATGAAAAGTTTGAAGAAAAAGACGAGATATCTGCATATACACACTTTGAAATACAGGATGTAATTACTACGATTCGGAAATTATTAGATTTACTTCCACATAAACAAAAACTCATACTCGAATATTATTACTACTATGAATTAAATTATTTAGAAATTGCGGATATTATAGGGGTTACTAAAGGTAGAGTTTCACAAATACATAAAGAATCTATTGAAGGGTTACGGGCGTTATATAAAGAGTCACTTGCTCTTAACCAATTGTTCTAACCAAGCCTATCAATAATATTATTTAATTTTTGGGATATAATAGGCTCTGTATTATAACTATCAAGCACATTATTCAGTAGAACACTAAATCCGGGGTCATTTAAGATGTTCTCTCCAAACTCCCAGGTAATAATCGATTCTGCGATGATCGACATGACGACTTCACGGTGGTTGTCTGCATCTTTATTAGTCTTCGATAGACGTGATTGAATGGACTTAATTAAATCGTCTTGTTTGATTGGCTCCGTCTTGTGGATTTTTACGTCATTTGTTTTTGTACTAACTTTCTTTTTGGAATCGACTGCTGAACGTTCGCTAATTTTCTGCCGCAGAATATTAACTACGCCATTTATGTTGTTTATTTTATCCATATTTTGTAATTAATCATCACTATATGCATTTAAATAAACGTGACTGCTTTCTTTTGGGGTACTGTCATCGTCGCCACCATTGTTAGATAGGGCTGCTTTCGCTTTCTCTATCAACATTAACATGTCTTTATTTAATGGTAGATTATTATCATTTAATTTAATGCCTCTTTCGAGGGTATCAATGCATTCCTGAAACTCATCGTTTGTTAATTGCAGTATTCCTGTCTTAAATAGATATAAAGCATCGGATTTACTTAATCGGTTTAGAGGCTTCCAGGCTTTGTCAGCACTTTCAACATCACCTGAAGTTATGTAAAGCAAGCCTAGCTGGAAGTGGGCCGTATCTAATGTAGGCTCGACTTCTACGGCTTTTTGCATGTCTTTAATAGCGCGCTCATACATACCTAATTCAGCATGCATAGCACCTAACATATAATGAATTTTTCCATTATTAGGCTCAAGCTCTAACGCCTGCTTTAAGTATTCAATGCTTTTATCATTATGGTCTTTTTGACTCGCGTCTATTGCTAAATGTAAAAGTTCATCCGCATCTAAAGAATTTCCAGAACTCATGTCATCACCCTTAATTTAAATAGATAATTTATTATCTTTATCCATACGATTATACTCTAATAAGGATACATATGGTATGCCATTACCTTACTGAAATATATTTAAAACAATTTCTTCTCCCTAATAATATCAATTAAAACAATTATTTAGAGGCTGCGCAAGTCTTTATGTTAAACGATTTGGTATTACATTATAAAGTCACTATTCTAACAATAACATTATGATTAAGTTTGATATTCCTGCTTAAATTCAACAAAGGATACTCATAAATATCTTAAAAAATTAAATTTTACTAAACATTCCCCTAAAAACCCGGTTAAGTAACTAACAATAACTGAATCACAGAGTTCAGTGTTGTGGTTAAAAAATAAACATAAAATTTTTTGGTGTGAGAATAGGGAGCAGTTCATGGCTAGCGTCATTTCAGGTGCAGGATTAGGCTTATATAATAGTTCACTTAATATCTTAGGCAGTGCCAGTGGCAATGCGCAACTCGGTGCCAACGGCAATGCGGTGTATGTTAACTCGCAAAGCGGGAACCTGGTTGTTCAACAGCAAGATGAATTCTTAACCAGTTTAGGTCTCGATTTAGGTTTGGCTCGTACCTATAACTCCCTTGGCCAACTGGATGGCGACAACAACGATAACTGGCGTATTAATGGTCACCGTCGTGTCCATGACTTAACGGGCATCGTTAATGCCGCCGGCTCCACCGTCCAAAAAACTTTCGGCGATGGCTTCACCGCAACGTATACGTTTGATGCAGCCAGCAACACGTATTTATCCACCGATGGCCGTGGTGCCCACGACACCTTAAGCTACAACGCCGGCACCAATCAATGGACCTGGACCGATGGCACGGTTGGCTACAGCGAAACCTACGAAACAGATGGCGCTGGCAACTGGCGTTTAGCCCAAACCGCAGACAAAGATGGCTTAGGTCATTCCTTCATATATAGTAACAACCTGTTATCGCAAGTCACCGATGCCAGTGGTCAAGTGACTTATCTTGATTGGAACGGTACCAACCTCACCCAAATCCGTGTGGTCAGCCAAGGCCAAACCAGTATTACCACCCATTACGGTTACGATGCACAAAACCGTCTTGAAACGGTACAAGTGGATTTAACCCCAGACGATGCCAGCATTATCGATGGCAACACCTTTAATACCACTTACACCTACGACGGAATATCAAACCGTATTGCCAGCATCACCCATACCGATGGCACTACCGTTTCCTTTACTTACGATGCCAGTGGTCGAGTAAAAACCTATACCGATGGCACCAATCAAACCACCACTCTCAGTTATACTCAGGAGGTCACAGTCAACGCCGAACTGGCCGCGTTGACCACCCCGCCAGCCACGGGAAGCTGGACCGGCCCCGTTGCCATTGATGTGACGGTGACGGGAATCGAAAAATTCGATCCTCAAGTGACCTTTGATGAAAACGGTAACGGCTATGCGGTATGGGTACAACAAGATGGCAGCATCTATAACCTGTATGCCAGCCGCTACGATGTCGGCCTGGCGACATGGAGTGCGCCCGAGTTATTGGAGACCGATACTGCCCGCGCCTTGAACCCACAAATTAAGTTAGACGCTCAGGGCAATGTATTTGTGGTGTGGCGCCAATACGGGGCCGCCGCGGGCAGTGTCTTTGTCAATCGCTATGACACCGTGGCCCAAGACTGGTCGGGTGCCCAGGCCATTGGCAATGGTCCTTGGTCTTGGGTGAATGCCCCACAACTTGCCGTAAATGCACAGGGCGATGCGATGGTGGCCTGGTATGAAGACGGTGCTATCCATGCGAATCGCTACCTCGCGGGGCAAGCTTGGCAAGCACCGGAAGTGATCCAAAGTGGCACAACCTCTATCGACCCTCTTGTGTATCTGGATGACAGTGGCAATGCCATGGTGGGCTGGGTTCAAAGTGATGGCAGCAATCATCACCTGTTTGCAAAACAATTTAATGCTACAACCCAGGGCTGGGGTGCTAGTACACAAATTGAGACTACGGCCGGTTCACTCAGGGTTTTTTCTAGTGCGAGCTACTCCTATGGCCCGCAGTGGGGCACCGATACCAACGGGGATCGGATTTTGGTATGGATGATGTGGGATTCTACCACGTCGCAATATACGGCCTATGCCATGCACTATCAGGATGGGGAATGGCAAAACCCGCAGCCGTTAGGGGTTGGTGGATCAGCGCCGCAGATTGCGGTCAATGATTCGGGCCGCGCTATGGCTATCTGGGGTCAACCGGGCGGTCTGTATGCCAGTGAGTATGTACCTGGGTCAAATTGGAGTCCCGCAGTCCAGGTGCCAAGTGGCTTATCGAATAATTACCAGGTGGCTATTGACGGGCAAGGCAACGCCACGGTGATCTGGACCGCAGGTTCGGATGACACAGTGTATGTGCGGCGTTATTCCACCGTCGATGGGTGGGGTGGCATTGAAAGAGTCGAAAGGCTCTATAACTGGAATCCAACCGAATCGCCGCAACTGCATATGACGGACAGTGGCGCCATCAGTGTGGCCTGGGTGCAGGGCGACCAAGCCTGGAACGATTATCGAGTATTTGTGAATCGCTATGAAGCATCCGGCGGTGGTGCTGCATACTACACAGTCCAGACAGCCGATAGCTGGGCCAATATGGCGTCTACCGTGTACAACGATCCATCACCCGACGCCGCCCAAGCCTTACAGGATTATTTTGCTGCACAAAATCCACCGGTGACCACTCTGACCGCGGGGGATCAACTGGTCATGCCCGGTGCGTTGACGTATACACGGCAGGTTGCGGGTGGCAATAACCAAACCGATGTCACCGATCCATTGGGGCATACCAGCACTTACCTTTATGATATAGAAGGTCGACTGCAGGAAGTACTCAGCCCCGCCGTTAATGGCTCTAATCTTTCAACGTTTTATAACTACGATGCACAAGATAACATCACATCCATTACCGATGGTAACGGCAACAATACAAACTTTAATTACCAACCCGATGGCACGTTGGCCAATCAACAAGATGCCATGGGTAACCGTGTTGAATACACTTACAACAATGCGAATCAACTTCTTAACACGATTGTTTATCTAACACCCGACACCGATGGTGATGGCCCCGATATGGCCAGCCAACCGGTTGTATCACGTAACGTTTATGATAGTGAAGGGCACTTACGTTTTAGTGTCAGTGCCGATGGCCGTGTTAGTGAAAAACAATACAACATCGCAGGTGAATTGATTACTGCAATGACTTACACCGGTAACGTTTATGATGTCAGCGCATTACTCATTACCGATACCTTAACCGAAGCGCAACTACAAAGCTGGACCACCACACAAGACAAAACTAAAACGCAACGCGTGGATATGAGTTATGACTTCCGCGGTAACCTTGCCAGCACCACCACCTACAGCCAGGTTGATGCAACCGGTAGTGGGGTTATCAATGGACAGGAAAGTCTTTCATTATTTATTTATGACCAACACGGTCGCTTGATTGAAACCATTGATCCACGTGGCTCACAAACCACAAACCCGAATGATTATAAAACCCAAACCAATTACGATGGCTTAGGTCGCATCACCAACAGTTATGTTTATGATGAAGCAGGTAACTTAATTACTTCAAGTTACGTCACCGGTCGTACCAGCATCACCGCTTATGATGATGCGAACAACACGGTAAGCACCACCATTGCCAATGGTTTTGCGACAACAGCGGTGTTCGATGCTCGTGGTTTATTAACTAGCCAAACCCAAACCGCACCCGATGCCACGCCACTGGGCACAACCACCTACCATTACGATGCCGATGGTAAATTACGTTACACCGACAATGCACTCGGTCATCGAGTTCACAGTATTTATGATGAAGCGGATAGATTGGTCGGCACGGTGGATGCCTTAGGTGCCTTAACCGAAATCCTTTACGATGATGCGAGCAACGTGTTCAGTACCAAGGCGTATGCCAATACGCTAACAGCGGGACAACTGACGTTATTAAATACCGATGTTGCACCTGGTGTAGCATCAAATGTATCCATTGATGCGGTGCGTCCTGTTCTCGATCTAACGGCGGATCGTCAAGCGTTTACACTTTACGATCGCGCGAATCGACCGGTCATCTCCATCGTCCCCCACGACACGGATGTAACACAAGGCTATGTCACGCAAACGTTTTATGATGGCGCCAATCGTGTCACGGATGTGATCGCGTATGCCAATGCTGTGAGCATTGTGGGACTGAATAGCAACAGCATTCCGGATGACATTGTTCTTACCCCCAATGCAACCGATGATAGACACGTTCGAACTTTTTATAGTAACGATGGGTTAGTGCAGGGTACGGTCGATGGCGAAGGGTATATTTCGAAAAATAATTACAACGGTGCAGGCCAGTTAACGCAAACGGTTTCTTATGCGCAAGCTGATATCGGAAACTTTACAGTTGATAACTGGAATCAAATCCAAACACGTTTAAACCCCGCCGACACTAACAATAAAACAAGTTTTATTTTTTACAACGCACGTGGCCAAGTCACGGGCACACTCAGCAGTAACAATATTTTAAGTACGACCGATTATGATTTAGCCGGTAACGTTATCGAAAGCAAAACCTATAGCACAATTATTAATTACAATGGCGTTGATAGCTTAAGCGCGATTACCCCGAGCAGTGTCGGCATGCAGTGGAGTAGCAATAGCTACGATGCACAAAACCGTTTAACGTCGACCTCAACGAATGTGTCTAACACGGGTACGACAAACGCAACGATTACCACCACTGAATTTAATTATGACGTCGTGGGCAATGTCACTGAAACACGTTTAGGGGTCGGCACCGCCGATGTGCGTACCCTGTCAACACAATACGATGCCGCCGGACGAGTGACACAAGAACTCAGTGCGCGTGGCAATGAAGCACTCGCCGCATTAAGCAACCCAACGCAAACGGATATCGATACCCTCTGGAATCAATGGGCGGTTAAACACACCTACAATGCAATCGGTCAACGCGTTCAAAGCAGTGGTGCCAACGGTCAACAAAGTTGGTATTACTATGATGATGCAGGACACCTTAAAGCGACTATCACTGCCGCAGACAATGAGCGTGACGGAATCATTAACAAAGGCGATGTCACACTCAGCAACTACAACAGCTTTGATCAAGTCGTTGACAGCACCACGTTTGCCAATCGGTTGGATACAAGCACGTTAACCGGTGGCAACTATCAAGACATCGATACGGTGATACAAGGTTTAATCGTTAGTGATACCAATGCCAGTACATCCAATATCAATTACACCTTACGCGGTGCAGTGAGTGAAGCGATCAACGGCAATGGTTATCGCGCGCAATCTACCTATAACGCTTTTGGTGAAAGTGTATTAACGCGTAGTGAAGATACACCTTCAGCCACTGCTGGTAATTTATTACTGAATAGTACCAATAGCATTGGCAATCAAACAACCTATGATCGTCGTGGTGTTGCTACCGCGTCTTACCAGGATATCGATGGGTTAAACCGTCAAACCCGTTCCACGACGGATGCGTTCGGTCGTACCACGGCTGTTTATATCAACAGCGTATTACAACAAAGTTTTAATTACAGTACCGATGGGATTGGTCGTCAAGTCACCACAACATCAGATGCAATGGGTTACAACACGGTCACCACCTATGACGCATTCGGTCGCACGTTATCCACCCAGGATAAAAACGGCCAAGTTTATACAACAACGCACAATGATGAAAACCAAACGGTCACGATAACTACGCCTGAAGGGATTACTACGTCCACTCAATCTAATGCACACGGTGAAACGGTTGTTATTACCGATGGTAATAATGTACAAACACAATACGTTTATGATAAAGATGGCAACGTCAGTAACACTATTTTCGATCAAGGTGGGCTGAACTTAACCCGTAGCAATACCTTTGATGAAAGCGGTCGCACAATCCTCACACGTGATGCCAACGGGACACCAAGACTTTACCAATACGATGCCCAAAATCGCGTCATCAGCCAGACTCTTGATCCAAAAAATTACACGGATGAAAATGGTGTCGCACAAAATAATACCAGCGGATTAAATTTAGTAACATCAACTCAATACACTGCTAAAGGCCAGGTGCAATTTACAACCGATGCTAATGGCACGATAACCGAAACGCGTTTCGACAAAGCGGGGCAAGTGACGGATGTTATTGTGGATGCAAGCCCTGCCGGCCTCAATTTACAAACCCATTACGACTACAACAGTTTAGGCCAAACGCTCACGGTTACTGAAGGATTTAACACGGCCGATAGCCGTACGACTGAATACCGTTACGATGACTTAGGTCGACGTACGCATACGATTGTAGATCCCGGCTTTTTAGATATCACGACTGAATACAAATACGACATGAACGATAACGTCGTTGCGGTTATCGATGCGAACAACAACATCACCCGTTTTATCTTTGATGCGAATCAACGTCAAACGCATGTGGTGGATGCAGAAAACGGTATTACCGTTACGGACTACGATAAAAACGGTAATGTGCTTAAAACACACCGCTATGCGCAGCGAGTCACTATCAGTGCAACTGCGGATGCTTATACGTTAACCGCCAATGATTTAACCTTAAATACAAGTGTAAATGATAACATCACCCGTTATGCGTATGATAAAGACAACCGATTAACGTACACCGTGGATACCCTCGGCGGCGTTTCAAAAAGCACTTACGATAATAACAGTAACATCATCACGCAAACCCGTTATGCAACAGCCATTTCAACCAGCACTATTGATGCAGCCGTCGATCGTACTGCAACAATCAATACGTTAGTTGTTAACAATACGGCCACTAATCAAACAACGCATTTTTATTATGACGCTGCTAACCGACAAACACTGAGCTTGAGTGTATTTGAAAATGCAGGGGTCTTAAACGCGTATGTATCAGAACACGCTTTTGATACCAACGGCAATATTATCGCAACCCTGCAATATGCCGATGCGATTAATGTCAGTGTTTTAACAACACCGAATCAGCCTAACGAAAGTGAAGTGAGAGCCGCTATTTTTACACTAAGCACCCAAAATGCACGTGGTACCCTGAATGTATTTGATGCAGCGAATCGGTTACGTTTTAGTGTCGATGCCTTGGGGTATGTCACCGAATTACAAACCGATGCCAATGGTCAAACGACCCAAAGTACGGCGTATGCCAATCAACTTAATGGCGCGGCCATTTTAATCGCAGCGGGCATCGATCCAACGGGGCTTAGTGAAGCCCAAATTCGTGCGTTAATTCCGACTGTTCTTACCGAAACCACCCTCAGTGCCGGTTTAGTTAGTGACACACAAAAAGATCAAACCAACATCTTCCATTACGATGCGGCGGGTCGCATGGACTACAGTGATGATGCCCTGCAACAACGCGAATACTATGGTTACGATGCTGTCGGTAATCAGGTATGGATGACGAACAAAATGGGCAGTACTGCACAGGATGTGAACTTCACCTGGACGTACGTGTATGACAAAGCCAATCGTTTAGCGCAAGAGATAACACCAGCCGTTAACGTAACCCGTTTAAACCAAGCCAGCCCACCGGTTGCATCGATTAGTAATGAAGCGATTATTACCAACATAACCTATGACAGTTTAGGTAATGTAAAAACACGCACGCAAGCGTTTGGCTCCGCTGATGCGAGCACCATGACCTATCAGTATGATGCCCTCAATCGTGTACAACGTGCCATCGATGGTAATGGGTATGTCACCGATACAACCTACACCAGCCTTGGCCAAGTTGAATCAACAACAAACTACATGAATGCCGTTATAACTGTTTTGGACAATCCGGTTGCCGATACTGATTTAATCTCTGGCGATCGCCAAACCGTTTTTACTTACGATGCCTTAGGCCGCACCCGTACTAAAACCGATGCATCAATTAACGGGCAACCCGGTGTTGTTACACAATATGAGTACAACCGCTTTGGTAATGTTACCGATAAAACACAAGGGTTCGGCACCACAAGTGCGCAAACCACCCATATTGTTTACGATCAATTAGGCCGTACACAAAGTGAAACCACTGCTTATGGTCAAACCGAAAGCAGCACACTTGCCTATGGTTACAATGCGTTTAACGACCAAACAACTATCATCGACCCACGTGCAATAGAGTTAACTGAAACCGATACCACCTGGGCACAAGCCGAACGACAACGTTTAGGGTATACCGCGTTAGTCAGTGGTTTAAACAACGCCGATAAAGCAGCAATCGTTGCCGCTTACACCTCCACGCAAGCCTTTGATGAAGTCGGGCGTAAACTCAACGCATTCGATCCTTTAGGGGCCGGCACCCAAACGCAATACGATGCGTTCGGCAATATCGTTAAAACCACCGATGCCAATGCGTCAGATGGCTATTTTTATTACGACCAACTGAATCGTCTTAGCATTCAAATCGATCCAATGGGCTATGTTACCGAAAGTAAATACGGCAAGGTCGGTAACGTCACCGAAACGATACAGTACACTAACCAGGTTGTGGGTACCTTTAACGAAAACAGCATAGTTGAATTTTTTGATGCAACCCCTGGCACACCACCGCCTGTTTATTTAATTCGTAATGCTACAAAAGACCAACACACCTATGCTGCACATGATGCGTTAAATCGGACCACAACGATAACCGATGCCGAAGGCTACAGTGAAACGTTTGGATACGATGCGCGGGGCAATACCATAGCGCGCACCGATAAAAACAACAATACGTTTAATTACGCGTTTGATAAAAACAATCAACAAACAGATGAATACTTACCTGTCACACGCGATAACGGCGTGGGTGTTCAAATACAAGTGGTTAACCAAACGGTTTACGATGCGTTAGGTAATAAAACAAAAACAATCGAGGCGGTGGGATTACCCGAAACACGCACAACTACATTTATTTATGATAAAGATAATCAGTTGGTTGAAAAGGTGTTGCCACAAGTACAAGGTAGCCAATCCGTATCGAGTGTTGCTGGGTCGATAAATGTTTATCAGCCAATTAATTTTAATGTTGATATGGCTTGGTATGCAGGAGTAAGCGGGAGGAGTACAAGTGCAACTTTATCATGGAGTAAAATTGAAGGTTACGGAAATGGTCAAATAAAAATTGTTTGGAATGGAGAATGGCCGCAGTATATGCCAAATGGCAGTAGCCTAAATCCACTATATGGTGGACCGCAAATTTTTTATGTTAATGCTAATAGTACAAGTTTAACTGATATATATGGTGGCGTTTGGTTACTTGAAGACGGCATTCATCCAATGTCATTTGAAATATATAAAGAGACGGCAACCGGTTACATTAAGATTGTAGAAATAGCAGGTGTTTACAACGAACCAAACTCTTGGGGTGCTGTAATTAGTGATTCAGCAATTGGCCCTAATATGTTTTCTTATACCCCTGCTAACTCATCTGCAACATCGGTGGTTATGCGTTACTGGCCAACATCCAATGTAAATAATATTACTGAAATTACATTTGCAAAACAGGCTACTAATTTAATCGGCGGTATGTTTCCAGCTAATTTAAGTGGAGATTATGCTTACGAAGCAGAGGTGTATGATAATGCCAGTGAACTGCTAAATCGTGTTTCTGGTACGTTTAATGGCAATACAAGTGCCACTACAATATCAGCGCAATCGACTTTACAAGCACAACTCGTTACTCCTCGCACCTACACCAACTACGACATTCACGCTAACCTTATAACGGAAATCGATGCTGAAGGTTATGTTACCCATTATTATTATGATAGCAACAACCGCCGTATTGCCAGCATTAATGCCGAACGTTATTTAACGACTTATACCTATAACAGCGCCGATGATGTTATAGCATCACGAACGTATGCCGACGCAATTAATGTCAGTGTTAATTTAGATACTTTACCTGCTGTAACAAGTTTAATTGGTTTTGACATTAACAATTATCGAGAAGAACAATATAGCTATGATGTTAACCATCGTTTAGTGCGCACCACCACCCAACCTGTACAACTATATGATAGAACGAGCGGTTTACGTACTGCTGCAATTACTACGGATACACTTTATGATGCGAATGGTAATACCGTAAAAACAATCGATGGTAATGGTAATGCCACTTATTACTTTTACGATAAAAAAGGGAATCATATCGCACAAGTCGATGCGGCGGGTTTCTTAACCTCTTTACAATACGACGGCAACGGTAATATCACTCAACAAACACAATACGCATCAGCGTTAACCACTAGTGTGTTTTCGAGCTTAAACCAAAACAGCTTAGTCAACGATTTAATTACCGATGTAACCGCAATAACAAATCTAGATGATCGCACATCAATGTTCGGTTACGACAAAGTAAACCAACGTGTTAGCGAAACCCAAGTGGGTATTCAGTTCAGTTCATTAAGCACCAATGTAACAACTGAAGGGCGACTACTCACACAAACACCCTCAAATATTACAACCACCTATCAATATGATGGGCTTGGTAATATCAACGCGGTTATACAACCAAGTTCAGATAATATTGGCACTACACAAATGGATTATACATATGATGCGCTAGGGCGCCGTATCCAGGAGCAGTCACAAGCGTATCAGGATAATACTAACCAAACCGTGCGTCTTACTCGCGATATTATCTATGATGGCGTCGGCAACATTGTTCAAGAAATAAATCGTGGTACTAATGACTTAGTCACAACGGATGATCAAATCATCAACCACCAGTACGACGCTTATGGCAATGTAATTCAATCAACCGATGCCGAAGGGTTTACTACCACGTATTATTACGACCTCAATGCAAACGTATCGGTATCGCATAAAGCCCGTTTAAATCCAGATGGTATGCGCCCGGCAACGGATACGTTTTATAATTACGATAAGTTAAACCAACAAACCAGTACGACTGATGCAAAGAACTTTACCTACTTCAGCACGTATAATGCTTATGGTGAAATAGACTCAAAAGGACTCAATGGATTAGCGCAAGAGTTTAATGAATACGATGCGCTCGGTAATCTGGTTAAAACCAATAAAGATGGCGGCGTGTATAAAGCCTATCTTTACGATGCCAGCGGTAATGCCACGGCAGAAATTCAATCGGCCATTGTGGACGCTAATTTACAAACCCTAAACATTCAACAGATTGCTGCGCTCGATCAAACCACACTTAAGCGGACCGAAAGTGAATACGATGTGCGCAATCAATTAATTAGTACTTATGAAACGCCGATGTTAATTCAACAGGACAATGTCACTATTGAGAAAACGTGGGTGTCAGTTCTTGGCGATCCTTTTGTGGGGGGAGATCTAAAATTATATAAAGGTGGAAATGTTAATTTTAGTGCTGGTTCAGGTATTTCTGGCGTATCTGCTAATTGGACATTACCTATAATATCAGGTTTAGGAAGTGGTTTGGCAAGAGTTGAATGGGAAGTAAGCACAGGAAAAGATATTCTATCGGCGGCATTTGGAACCAGCAACGTTTATGATTCCAATGGTAATGTCGTATCAACAAACATCCTGGAATCTGAAACGCTCGCGACTGTCATTAATGTTGGTACTACACACCTAGGTGGAAGTATTTCTCCTGGAGGTGAATATAAAGTCCGAATTATAAAGCAGTCAGATCTATATGGAGACATACTTGTCGTTGAATTTATAGGTATCTATAATGACTGGAACTTTCCTACACCTATTGATGTTAGCACACCGGATAAAATTCAATTCACAGGTCTCCCTGCCGAAGCAGACACAATGGAACTCTGGCTATGGCCAAGTGGGGGAATCAAAGGGGTATCTGTTCCCGTTTATAAGCAAGTTGCCGCAGGCACCCCAATCGATGGTTGGTTTACCTTCGATTGGTCAAGCTATGCCGATGGTAATTACAACTACGAATATAAAGTAAAAGATAGCGGCGGTGTTGAACTTGATTATATAAAAGGCGATTTGACTTTAGGCGCAAATCCAACAATTAACTCGCAGCTTCAAGAACAATTACAACCCGTTAACACACCAATTATCGTGAGTAACACGATTGTTCGTAGCCAAACGTATAATGCCTTTGGCGAAGTCATCAGTGAAACCGATGGACGTGGTCATGAACTCGTGACACGCGATACTGAATGGGCAACAACGGAGCGGGTACGTTTAGGTTATGCTGCATTAGTTGATAGCTTAACGGAAACGGATAAACAAGCTTTACTCAATATTTATACCACGCAGATGTCTTACGACAAGCGCGGTAATTTAATTCAAAAACAAAGCCCTGAAACGAATGTCACCTTAGCCGACGGCAGTAATGGCCCACGCATTCGTCCCACTACAAATTACTATTATGATGCCATCGGTCGCGCCATTGCCGAGACCGATGCAAATGATAACATCACCACCCAAGCGTTTAATGAAGCAGGGTTACTCAAAGGTGAATACAACTTTAAAGCAGGCTATGCGGCCGACTACGGTAAACGCAGTTACGAATACGATGTATTTGGTAATAAAGTTGAAATGCGTGATCAGCTCAATGTGCTAACGCAATACCAATACGACAATAAAAATCAACTCACCCGAATCGACCATGAAACCGATGCATCGTTTGGTAATGTTGCGCGTTATGAAACCTTTGAATACGATGAAATGGGTAACCGTATTCGCCATACTAATTTAAAAGGCAACGTATCAACAACCGCTTATGATGACATTGGTCGCGTGAAGACTTACTCCAGTTATGCCAGAATCGATACGCGATATCAGTATCAATATAACAATGTTACGGGCGGTATGAAAGTCACCACCCAATATGCCGATGGCCGCAGTAATGAAGAGAACAAAAACTACTTTGGTGTATTGCAAAGTAAAGTCGACATGGGTAACCATGTGTACAATTATGACTATAACCAAGCTGGTTGGTTAACCCATCAAGATAGCACGGCCGGTCAAAATATTGATTACACCTATTACCAAAATGGGCGGCAAAAAGAAATTATTGATTACGGTGTCGATAGTAAAACAAAATATGAATACGACGTAAACGGCAACCGTATTTTTGAAGGTTACACCCAAGCCAGTCCCATTGCCGGACAGGTATTTTATCAATGGTCGAACGTAGTTTACGATGAACTCAATCGTGTCACCCAAATTAACGATCCAAAATATAACCTGCGTTATGAATACGATGCCAATGGCAATCGTATACACACTTATGCGCGTTATCATGATGGTTTAAATGCGAATGTCCAGTTCCAGGATTACTGGTATCAATACGATGGTATGAACCGTTTTGTAGTCACCAAAGGTACTTACTCAGGATTAGTCGTTGATGGGAATGGAGCGCCGATACTCGATAGTAATGGCGACTATCAATGGAGCCGCGGTGCAACCGAATCGGTTAGTGCCGGTAGTACCGGTTATGCAGTAGCGTATAACAATGCATCGCAACGAACAAATGCAAATAATGAACGTTATGAATATAACAGCGCAAACTTACTCACTAAAACATTTATTACGGGATCAGATAATGTAGAACGTTTACGTGCTCAACGAACTTATGATGCACTCGGTAATGTTGACCATTATTATGAATACAACACCAGTGGTACTGAAACACGCCATCTTCAGTATCAATATGATGGTGATGGTAAAACAACGTCACAGAACGATATTCTTGCGGGTAACACCGTCAATTATATTTACGATGCGGCGGGCAACTTATGGTACACCAGCAACCCGCAACAAGGCGCCAATATCTACACAACCTATTATTATGATTATTGGGATACGGCAAAACAAAAACAAATTAAAATTCAAGGTGCAGTGACCGCATACACTCCTGCAGATGAATGGAAACCCGGTTTTTCAAACTTTACCTATGACGTTAATGGCCATCTGACGAAAGTAAGTGATGAAGCTGACAACCGACATTTAAGTTATAAACTCGACCAGCAAGGTAAAATATTACAACGAAATGAAATAAAAAATGCGGCATCAGCGCGCACCCAATATTATTATTATTTAAACGGACACGGCGTAGGGGACTCAGGTGGCTTTGGTACCTCGAATACCGACTATGCGACCTTACTCGCCAATCGCGAAGAGGAGGTCAGTAGTGCAGCAGTAAGCTCAGCCGATTTTGATTATAACTACTTACCGATTAATGACAGTTACCCTGCAACTACACCGGGTACTTACACGGTGCAATATGACGGCGAATCATTACAAAGTATTGCCTTAGCCGTATGGGGAGATTCCAGTCTCTGGTACATGATAGCCGATGCCAATGGCCTTGATGGGACACCACTTGTCGCAAATCAAAATTTAGTCATCCCGAATGCGGTTACCAATGTTCATAACAACGCGACCACCTTTAAAGTTTATAATCCCGGTGAGTTGTTAGGCAATACCAGCCCGACGTTACCAAGTGCACCGTTACCACCACCACCACCTGCAAATGGTTGTAGCCAAATTGCGATGGTTATTATGATTGTGGTGATTGTGGTCGTTAGTATTTATACCGCGGGTGCAGCGACTCAAGCGTTGGTTGCGGCAGGTTATGCGGCAACATCGGCTGCAGTAATTGTTGCTAGTGCAGCCATTGGTGCAGCAGTAGGGAGTATTGCTGGGCAATTAGTCGGTATGGAACTCGGTATAGTCAACGAGTTTTCATGGAAACAAGTTGGCGTTGCCGCGGTAACCGCTGCATTAACAGCCGGTGTCGGGGAGTATCTTAATGCGGGTGCGCTACAAGGCGGTACAACCGGAGCCACTGCAAGTCGTGCAATTATTACTAACATTTCAGTACAAGGCCTAAATATCTTGTTAGGCGAACAAGAAAAATTTGACTGGCGAAGTGTGGCGGTTTCAGGTATTGCTGCAGCGGTCACGGCAAAAGGTGAGGTTAAACCTAAACCCAATACAGCATCAAAAATTCCACCACAAACACCATCGCCAACAATGGACACTAAGTTTGTAAATAACTTATCCAAAGGCGCGTTGACCGAAGTGGTTAAAACACTGGTTTATAAAGATCATAAACCGCAATGGGCCAGTGTTGCCGCCAATGCCATTGGTGTGACGATTGGTAATGAGCTTAACCAACAGCGGGCAATGAATGCGCATGCAGCGCGGCAGAAAAGTGAAATGGAGCGGCCTGCATTTGGTATTTCAACGAATAATAATACTTGGGTGAGTGAGAGTCTGTACGATACAGATCAAGCCTTAATGAATATTATGCCGTTAAGTGGCGAGGTTAATACTATTGATCCAGCATTACTTAGCCACATAGGCGGTACAGGTCAACCAGTATACAATTCTTGGTCGGAAGACATAGCGAACAAATTATCTGAGTTAAATGGTTATGCTGCGGATACACTAAACAATCCATATTTAGACCCTAAAATACGCCAAAATATAATGCAGTCCCGTTATGAACAAGCGAGTGAATATGTTGGGCAAATACAAGGTGATGAGCAGAGACTTTATGCAAACGCTTTGTTAAGCAACTTTGCGCAAAGTTATTATGGCGACGTTTACAATGATGAATATTATTCGAATCCTAGGAATGCTGGTGTTGCTGACCAATCGCAATATTCCAATGCAAGCTGGTTGCCTGAGGGTGCAACGCCAGTAAGTTTAGAACTAGGCTCTAATGGAAAACATATTATCACCTCATATTTGAGTGCTGAGGGTAGTGTGGTTGAAATGGGTAATGCTAGTTTTGGGAATATGGAAGTTAGTGAAAGGTCATTTGTTATTAAACCCTTAGCAGATTTGAAAGAAAAACATCTGGCATCTTTACGAAAAGTAACAGATTGGCAAATAGAAAGTGGAGCATCTGGTATTGCACAATTTGGGGTTTGGTCTGCATATGCAATTTCTGACTTGCTCATTCCAACGACACCAATTGATTTCTTACCGGCTGAAAAGCTTGCCGGACCAGCCTATAAACTATTAAAATCGGTTGATACTAGTCCATTATTGCGGGGTAGTAGAAATGGTGGTATGTTGGATCGGCTGTTTTTGGATGGAGTTCCAAACACTGAAATAGTTGCTGGAACAGCTCCTGTCACTAATCCTGGGTATCCAGCGGCTGGTCGTATTGATAATTGTGTTAATTGTGCGATTGCAACGGATAGGACATTTGCTGGTTATCCAACGTCTGCATTACCTCAGTTTGATCCTAGAGGTGTCCCAATAAGTGAAATACCAAAAGGACTTGGCATAGAAGGCAACTTTACAAAAGTTAAATCACTGGATGATGTGATATCTACGTTTGGAGAATTTGGGGCAGGTTCAAGAGGTGTTGTTTTTGGTGATAGAGGCCTTGGGCAAGTTGGACATGTGTTTAATACTGTAGTTGATCAACGAGGTACAGTTAAATTTTGGGATGGACAGTCAATGTCAAGACCAACTTTAGAAGGCCAAGGTTATAAAAACTTCTGGTGGATTAGGAGTGAAAAATAATGAATAAAGAAGCAATAGATATAGCAACTGCAAAGAAAATTGCAACAGACTTTTTGGGTGAACCAAAAGCTCCAGCAGATTATTCATTCGTAATTCTTGATGAATACACAATAGAAAAACCAAAGTGTTTTGTCTTTTTTTATGAATCGAGTAAGTATCTTGAAACAGGTATGTTTGAAGACAGGTTGGCCGGTAATGCTCCAATATTAGTTAATAAGATAACTAAAGAGCTATTGTTTCTCGGTACAGCGGAGCCTATTGAAGTTTATATTGAGGAGTTTGAGTCAACACATTAAGTTGTTGTTCCAAACAAATAAGCAACTTCGGTAACAACAATATATGGTCAAACTATTTGAAACGTAATAAATTATTTTGGACTATGACCTTCATTGTTTTTATCTGTCTTTTGCTAGTTGTTATGTATTATATTTCCACTACATATGTTTACAATGGCGACGACATTGAAGGTAAAACAGCAATTGCACGATTTTTAATTGGTCTTTTAAGGGCATTGTTTGGCTAAATATACGCACCGTAGGCACCGTACGGAGCCAAACCTTACATTTTGCACTATGGGCTATTACGGTGATTTTGTTGGCGGTTTTAATTTATTTTTCATGACTGCACATTTTCTACGCACAAAATACATAAGCAAATGAATATATGCATTTAATTTTCTCTTTCACGGCGGCAACAGGGGTTCGAATCCCCCTTGGGGGACACCACATTACCCCAGTTATCTTTGGATAGCTTGGAACCAATTCAAGCGTTTCACCATCATAAATTTCGTTTGCAATCACAGATTGTATAACGGTCTTTTTGGTGTGTGACTCACTATATTCAAGATTCTTTCGATAATCTAATATAAATGCATTTATTTCTACGGGGCTAGCGTCAATAAACGCGGGTTTAGAATTTACTTTTTCAGCATCCAACTTTTCGCTAACCGAAATTCGTTCTTCCTCCAATAAATCCAGTTTCCTAATAATGGACGTTTGCGTTTTAATTGGGAATTAACTCCACTAGGTCTTTTATCTGCTTATATATCTTTGGATTGTTTTTCTAAGGCATGCTATTTATCAAAATTAGTAATCATATCTTTTTGAATTTCAGATAATTATTTTATTCTTTTATCCGCTCTAATACGGCCCTTGTGGTCACCTTTAAGTAGGCAATCTATAGCATTTAAAGAATGTTGAGTCATTTTCTCATTTATACGCTCAATACGGTCATATAAAAGATGTCTAATTTTTTCATTAGCATCCTTGAAATCCTTAACTGTTCTTATATTCGAAATTTCTATTCCAACTTGAAAAAAACTCCAGGTTAAATCATCAAGATGAGCTTTATTAATCGTTATAGATCCATCGGGGTATTGAGTGTAAAAGGTGTGTACCACAAATGAGTGTATTTTCTTACTCACAAATTTATCCAATATATTTAAAGTTATTTGATTTGTTTTTAGGTTATGTGCTTATCAGAGGCGTACCCCAAATTAAACGGGTATGACTTCTAAGTTAAATTAACAGAAATTTAGGTGTCTATAAATGAGTAATATAAAATATACCAAAGAGTTTAAGCTTGATGCAGCGCACTTAGCTTTTTCAAGTAAAACATCTAAAGTACAGGTCGCTCGCGATCTAGGCATTAATGAGCCCAGTCTCAACAACTGGATAAGCCAGTACTTCGCAAACCACCAAGCATAAGATATCAATTTATTAACGAGCATCCTGAATTCGAGATTCAATATCAATGTCGTTTTTGTCAGTAACCTACATAGGAATCGATATGTGTTGGATTTATTTATCCACAATCATTGGCTTGTACTCGCGGATGAGAATCGGTTGAGGGAAAGAATTTACACTTATGTTAGTATGCTGATGTTATGCAAAGTATCTTTCTTCTATTCAATTCCGACGCGGGGTGTCTAGCATACGGGGGTGTTTATGGGGGTATATTATCAATAACAACTCGATTTAATTCACTTTAATCAATAGGTTAGATAGTTAATTCGAAGTCGGCCCTGGGCACCAAAATCAAGATGGAAGCAGATATGCTTCCATTTTTTTTGTCTGAAAATAATTATCTATGATTTGGCGTGCTGAATGAACTTGAATGTAAAATGTAAGGTTTGACCCCGATGTGCTTGCAATCCACTGCATAGCCATTTTGCTATTCCGCCAATAATGTTGTGCCAGAGAAGTCTAACATAACATAACCCCCCCCCCCGAAACTTCATAGTACGGGGTTTTCGTTTAATTTGGAGCGGGAAAGGAGATTCGTACTCTCGACCAAGGGATTAAGAATCCGTTGCTCTACCAACCCGTTACTTTAAAAAAACTGACCTGTTTGATTGTAAAAATAAAATTGGTGTAGATCAAATGTACTGTTAAAGTTTCTATAGTGAAACGTTTCATATACTTAACTAATATTTTTAGTCACAGGTTTCTAAAAATTTATCGATATGTTCGTGTGCAATAGGTTGTGAAAAATAATAGCCTTGTGTTTGATCACAGCCGAGTTTTTTTAGAAAATTATATTGCTCTTGATTTTCTACACCTTCGGCTATAACAGTAAGTCGCATAACATGTCCTATGGATATAATGGCTGTTGCAAGGTGACAGTCATCTTCGTTATGCGGTAAATTTGATACAAAAGCGCGGTCAATTTTGAGTGTTTGTAATGGAAAATCTCGTAAGTAACGTAGCGATGAGAAGCCTGTGCCAAAGTCATCGATGGCAACATTAACGCCTTTGTTATGTAATGTTTGTAACGTTTTTATCGCTAAGCTTTCATTTTCTATCAAACTATTTTCTGTTATTTCCAGTTCAATGGTGCCTGGTTTTATCATGTTATCCTTGAATATTTCTTGTACTCGAGTGGCTAAATCCGGATCCATTAATTGTCTTGGCGAAACATTCACAGATACACGCGGAATCTTTATACCGGCTTTCTGCCAGGTATGCAGTTGCTCACAAGCCGTGCGTAATACCCAGTCGCCAACCGATAAAATCATTCCGGTATCTTCAAGTAACGGTATAAATCTATCAGGAAGCAATAAGCCTAATTTAGGATGTTGCCACCTTAGTAAAGCTTCAACACCTGTTAACTTACCAGTAGTATTTGAGATTTGAGGTTGGTAGAGCAAAAAGAATTCATTTCTTTCTATTGCCCTGCGTAAATCATTTTCGAGTGCTAAGGATTCATGTGCCTGGGCATTCATTTCTGTATTATAAAAACAATATTTGTTTCGCCCGCTGGATTTTGCTTTATACATAGCAATGTCTGCGTTCTTCAACATGGTATCGGTATCGTTGCAAGTACCTGGATAGATGGAAATACCAATGCTTGTTGTCAGGAATAATTCTTTTCCCTCTATAACAAAGGGCTCATTGACTTTTTGAAGTAATTTTTTTGCTATGTGAGCAGCATTGTCAGGGGTATGCATATCGAGTAGTAATATGGCAAACTCATCGCCTGAAAGCCGTGCAACGGTATCTTCATCTCGAATTTCTTTGTTTAAACGAGAAGCTAATTCGATTAACAGATCATCTCCAACTTGATGTCCCAAGGTATCGTTAATAACCTTGAAACGATCCAGATCCAGAAACATTAAGGCCAGTTGTTCCCCCGTACGTTTTGAACGCCCCATGGCTTGGGTTAGCCGATCAAGAAACAATAGTCTATTTGGTAGTTTTGTTAAAATGTCGTGATGGGCGAGGTATTGTAAGCGTTCCTGAGTACGCATGCGTTCGGTAATGTCTTTACCTGAAGAAACGAAATGGCTTATGTTGCCATTCTCATCAAGTAGTGGGGTGATTGTTTTCTCTTCGTAATATATTTCGCCGCTCTTTCGGCGGTTAACGATTACTTCTCGAAAAACTTTACCGGCATTTATTGTTTGCCATAATTTTTTATAGAAATCGGCATCCTGAATGCCGGAGTTAAGAATATTTGGCGTTTTTTTTATCGCTTCTTCTCGCGTAAATCCGGTGATTTCTTCAAAGCCTGTATTTACATATTCTATTACGCCGTCCGCATCTGTAATAATAACTGAATCTGCCGTTTGTTCCAGTGCGCTGGAAAGTTTAAGCATAGTAGCCTGTGATTCTTTACGCTTGCTTATATCTCGAACCATTCCTACAAAAATTCGTTGATCGGGCAACTGCACATCACTAATTGATAATTCCATGGCGAACACTTCGCCATTTTTTTTCTTGCCCTCAACTTCTCTATACCCTAAGCCAAGGCACTTTCTTACATTTGTAGCTTTAAAACGTTCTAAATAGTCATCATGTTCGGATTGGTAAGGTTCAGGCATTAGTATTTTGACGTTTACGCCTAATACTTCATTAGCTGAATAACCAAATAGATTTTCGGCTGAGGCATTAAAAGATTCTATATTTCCTTTATCATCAATGGTTATAATTCCCTCTGCTACATTGTCCATTATTGTACGTATACGTGTGTCTGCTTCCAATGTATTCATACGCAAACGTTCGTGCTCGGTTAAATCTTCGATGATGACCATAACCATGCTAATATTTTCTACTGATTTATTTTGAATGTTTTGGTGAATGGGTATGATAGAAATTTCAAAATATTCGTTATCGATATCATCTTCGATTCGGTCGTAAACAATCCCGCGCTGCGGTAAGCCTGTAGACAAAACTTCGGTTAGCCTGTGACGTAGTCCGATACCAGGTAAGACGGCTTCAATATGACGTCCCTTTAATTCTTCATGATAAATATTAGAGAACTGTTCCATAAAACGATTTGTTGATAGAACGTTCAGTTCTTTGTTCAGGATAACCAGTCCGGATGGCACACTGCAAACTATGGA